>ENA-ORDP01001045-ORDP01001045.1-marine-sediment-metagenome-genome-assembly--contig:-NODE-1045-length-16078-cov-32.430319_pt1 | contig 16078 bp, 15 predicted proteins | sample MGYA00248627_ERZ508539 | MGnify/ENA primary metagenome ERZ508539 (study PRJEB26208, sample SAMN05571518) | marine sediment metagenome | biome: deep sea; feature: Hydrothermal vent; material...
CGCTACAGGGGTAACCAGCCCGGCGGCCTGTTTGGCCCGCACCCGGGTATCTTCGACATCATCACCGTAGGCAAGCGCGACGCCCATGCGGCGGCGTTCAAAGGCCTCGGGTTTGCCGAAAGACGCAGCGTGGTGTCGACCGGCAGACCGAGGATGGCGCGCGCGACCGGTACTACGGTAGCCAGACCATCGCGTTCGCTATCAGCGAGTGTGTCGGTAGCGATGGCTTCTATTTCGGGAACGATAATATCGGGCCGCTCAAATTCCACCAGCGCCCTGAGCGCGGCCCCGTCAGTCATATCGACGACGTGGGCGCGATGTGCGACCTGGTGGCTGGGGGCATTCGCATAGCGATCCACTGCGATCACTTCAACACCGAATCGCTGCAAGGCGATAATCACTTCCTTGCCCAGTTCGCCACTGCCCAGAAGCATGACGCGGGTGGCGCTGTTTGAAAGGGGGGTGCCTATTTTCACCAGAAAAACCACCCGCCCTTGTCCAGCGAGTCTTCGCACTTTTTCAGTTGTGCGCGGTAACTTTTGGCGCGTGTGTCTACCTTACGTGCAACTTTCATCAGCCAGGCCTTTTTTTTATAGGTCTTGCGCTTAAAACCACCGTGACCCTCGTGGTAAGCCAGGTACTGGTTGTAAGCATCCCATTTGGATATTCCCAGTTTGCGATGCGAGATACTGCCATACCAGCCGATAAAGTCCACTACGTCATCAAAGTCATCACGGTCGGCCCAGCGCCGACCGGTGGATTTGAGATACCAGTCCCAGGTGGAATCCTTGATCTGTCCATAGCCGTAGGCCGATGACAGGCGTGTCCAGGGGATAACCCACAGCAGTTTTTTACGTGGTGGCTTCGCGTCGTGTACAAAGTGCGATTCCTGGTAGATGATGGCAAGTTGTACGTGTATCGGCACCCCCCACTTTTTGTAGCTGTCGAGCGCGGCCGGGTACCAGTCATCCTTCTCCGCAAAAATTTCGCAACTGTTCTTTATATTCCTGGGAGGTGTGGTTGAACAGGCAACGATCGCTGTCCCCGCAAACAGCAGGAGAGCAATCAGGAAGACAGGTTTTTTGTGTAAAGCGGACATATCTGGAAAGCAAGCTTACCAGACTGTGGATTATATGTGCCTGTTCATTGCGAGCGCCTTACCCCGCTGCGCGGTCACGAATCCGTGAAGAACAACCCCGTCATTCCGGCGCAGGCCGGAATCCAGGCGGCTTAACCAAACCTTATGGATTCCGGCCTGCGCCGGAATGACGGAGTAAGCTCTTCAAGAGCGTAGCGCGGCAATCTTCTACAGTCTGGCACCAGGCCAAAGAGATTGCCGCGCTTCGCTCGCAATGAACGGTGTATCAGGTCTTCCTAGAAATGCAGATAAAGTCCTGCATAGGGTCCGTCAAATTCGACGTTGGCAAACGAGTTATCGAAATCGTCCAGGTCGAGCTTGATTTTCCGGTAACCGACGTCGGCACCCACGTACCAGGGCGAAGTGTAGGTGACGCTCAGCGTGTAATCGTAGAAAGAGCTGCTCTGGTATTTAATGTACGAACCCTTTGCGCTGACGGACAATCCGGTTAGCGGGAGGTCTATCCCGACACCGGCATAGACCATGGGCACCCAGCCGGATACGTTGGCATTCTGTGTTCCCGACAGGGCGCCGGTGATACGTGCTTTACTGTCTATATACTTGGCGTTGAGACCGACATCAATATTGACAATCGTATCGAGCGGGCTGTAGTAAAGGGTAATGTCGGTCTGGTCGAGTTCAACTTTGCTGCTTAATTGCTCATTCACCAGGAAGGTAGTGCCGCCGTAGACGACGGTTTTCGACAGGGTCCCGTTGGCATCTTCATTGATATTGGTTTTGCTGATTCTGACATTGGGCAGAAAGGGGATAGGGTGCTCCAGCGCAATGTAGTAGTAGCCCAGGTTGCCGTCGTTGTAGCCAAGATCGCTGTTGACGTCGATATCGTTGGCAGAGTCCCTGGTCTGGTAGCGTGCGGTACCGCCGATATCATACTTCCAGTAATTGGCGCCGACGGTTACGCCGAGCAGGTCGGCTCCGGCTACTGCGGGAAACAATAAGGCTGCTAGAACAAGACTGTGTGACTGACGCATGCGATGCCCTCCTGGTTGGCTGGTTTGCGGTACACTAGCATAACGGCGAGCGCATAACGGGACTTGAGTCACTGTCGTCGTCCGATGCACGCAATTAAGGATTTCAAGGATGAAATGCTTTATTCAGCGCTGGGCTTTCTAGCCGGTATTTGCATTTATCAATATAGTCCGGGGGTGCAGTCCCTGGATTGCCGGTGGCTGCTCGCCGGTATTCCCCTGATATTGCTCCGTATCCCCCTGCTGCGAGCGACCGGAATGCTTTGTGCGGGCGTGTTGTGGCTCTGTTGGCAGACCGGCCAGGTTGCAGATGCGCAACTTCCACGCCACCTGGAAGGTGAGGATATTCTGGTCCGGGGTGTAGTGCAGGGTCTGCCCGAGAACCTGGGAGCCGGTCGCCTGCGGTTTGGATTTCTGGTTGATCAAATCACTGTGCAGGATCATTGGGAGCCTCTGCCGCTGCTCGCCCGCGTCACCTGGTACCGTCACAAATCGACCATGGAACCCGGTGAACGTTGGCAACTCAAGCTCCGCCTCAAACGGCCGCGCGGTTTTTCCAACCCGGGAGGCTTCGATTATCAGCGCTGGTTGCTGGCACAAGGCATCCAGGCAACCGGCTATGTGCGGAAAGGAAAATCGAACCGGCGTCTCTACCAGACTGGCAGCGCACCGGTGCAGAGGCTGCGACAGCAGCTGTCGGCACATATTCAACAGCTGGATGTTAAGGCGACCATGCGCGCCTTGCTACGCGCGCTGGGGGTCGGAGACCGGAGCGCGATGTCGACCGCCCAGTGGCAGGTGTTGCAGAAAACCGGCACCAGTCATCTGCTGGCTATTTCGGGGCTGCACGTCGGGATGGTTGCCGGACTGGTGTTTTTTATAGCGCGTCGGGGCTGGAGTCTCCTGGGTGACCTGCAACGCTGGCCGGCACCAAAAGTCGCAGCCCTGTGTTCCATGATTGCAGCGCTGGTGTATGCGCTGCTGGCCGGTTTCCAGGTGCCGGCACAGCGAGCACTGGTGATGGTCAGCGTGTGGATGCTGGCGGTCATGTGGACGGGCAGACCTGACCCGTGGCGGGTCTGGAGTCTTGCTCTGCTCGCCGTATTGTTGCTGGATCCGTTTGCGGTGGCGGATGCCGGTTTCTGGTTATCCTTTACGGCGGTAGCACTGATTGGTCTGTTGACCCTGGGGCGCCACGGGCAGAGCGGTCAATGGCGACAGCTGTTGAGCGTTCAGTTCGGCCTGCTGCTCGGGCTTGCACCGCTGCAGTGGCTATGGTTTCAGCAGTTATCCATCAGCGCGCCTCTGGCCAATCTGATCGCCATCCCCTGGGTTAGTTTGCTGGTAGTGCCCGTTATGCTGGCGGGAATGCTGCTGTGGACATTTGCCACCGTTGTCGGTGACTGGTTGCTGGGTTTGTCTGCGATCAGCTTGTCGATACTCTGGTGGTTGCTCGAGCAACTGGCCGGCCTGCCGGTGAATCTGTGGCAATCGCCGGCCGTATCGGGGGGCTGGATGCTGGTATTTGCGCTCGGTGTCGCAACGCTGCTATTACCAGGTGCATTCCGCCTGGCGCCGGTCGGTGTCATGCTGTTGTTACCCGTGTTCTGGCTGCAGCCCGAACGTCCGGCCCGGGGTGACGTCTGGTTCACCCTGCTGGACGTGGGGCAGGGGCTGGCTGCGGTGCTGGAAACGCAAAATCATATTCTGGTCTATGACAGCGGACCCGCATTCAGAAGTGGATTCAATACCGGTGATGCGGTCATCGTTCCTTACCTGGTAAACCAGGGTTACCGGCATATCGATCGCCTGATTATCAGCCACGCAGATAACGACCACAGCGGCGGGGCGCCCTCGCTGTTTGAGCACATGGATGTTTTCAGTATTCATAGCGGGGAACCGGGGAAAATTGACTGGGCGCGTTCGCAACAGTGTCTGGCGGGTCAGCGCTGGGTCTGGGACCAGGTTCAGTTTGAATATCTGGCGCCTTTTGCGGCGGGGGAGGGCAACAACAATTCCTGCGTATTGCGCGTCGAAACAGCGGCTGGACGTGTGTTGCTGCTACCGGGCGATATCGAGCGCGGCATCGAGCAGCAACTGGTTGAACAGCAGGCTCGGCGATTGGCAGCTGATGTTCTGGTCGCGCCGCACCATGGTAGTCGGACGTCATCCACGGAGGCGTTTGTCAACGCGGTCGATCCCGAATACGTTCTGTTCCCGGTTGGCTACCGAAATCGCTTCGGTTTCCCCAAACCGGATGTGGTGGCCCGGTATCGCGCGACAGGCGCGCATATCCTGGATACGGCGACCGACGGTGCCGTGCGGATGCGTCTTGAGGCGGGACGGGTTATAGAAGCAGCCGGTTACCGGCCGCAGGATGAGCGTGGGCCGTGAGTGCAGGCTTTTGCACTGAAATCATTCGTATTTTACTCCGAATCAAGTATTATTCCTCCGGTTTCATACTGACAGGAAAGGAAAATATTACGTGTTTGAACTGGTAGCCGCGGGCGGCTGGCTTATGGCCCCCATTATCGCCTGCTCCATTATCGCATTTGCAATTATCGCCGAACGTTTGTGGACGCTGCGCGTCAAGCGAGTGATTCCCGGGCCATTGGTGGCCCAGGTCTGGGACTGGGCCAAGGAAAAGAAACTGGATGTGGAGCGCATACAAACCCTGCGCGCCGGTTCACCGCTGGGCCGGATTCTGGCCGCCGGGCTGAGCAACCGCAAAGCCAGCCGTGAAGTTATGAAAGAAGCCATAGAGGACACCGGCCGCCATGTGGTGCACGAGCTGGAGCGCTACATCAATACACTGGGTACCATTGCTGCAATATCACCGCTATTGGGGTTGCTGGGTACCGTCATCGGTATGATCAAGGTGTTCTCGGCCATTACTACGCAGGGCGTTGGTAATCCCAGCGCGCTGGCAGGTGGTATCTCGGAAGCCCTGATAACGACCGCTGCGGGGATGGTCGTTGCTATCCCGACGCTGATGTTTTACCGGTATTTCCGCGGCAAGGTGAATATGCTGGTGATTCGTATGGAGCAGCAGGCCTTGCGTATGGTCGAGGTACTGCACGGCCAGCGCAGCCGTGAGAGCATGGAGAGCGAGCAGCTATGAACCTCCGCCAGGCCGATAGTGACGAACCGGAAGTCAATCTGACGCCGCTGATCGATGTGGTGTTTATACTGCTGATCTTTTTCATGGTCTCAACTACCTTCCAGAAAGAATCGCGAATCAAGATTGAACTACCGGAAGCCAGCGCTGATGCCGTGGAAGAACAGAAAGATACACTGGAACTGGTTATCGACGCCGAGGGTCGCTATTTCATAGGGCAGCAGCAGGTGGTCAATACCGAGCTGGAAACACTCAAAAAGGCCATTAGCAAATTCATGGGTGATCGCACCGAAATACCCGTCGTGATTCGTGCAGACAAACGGACACCTTACGAATCTGTGATCCGCGCCATGGACGCCACAGCCCAGCTGGGTCTGGTGCAGATGTCCCTCGCGACCAGCCAGCCGGAAAACGCGCAAGAGTGAAGCAACAGCCAGTTACGGCTGCCGCACTGTATAAACGCCTGCTCGGTTATGCTGTACCGTACTGGCGTGTCTTTAGTGTCGCCGTGGTGGCGATGGTATTTTTTGCGGCGACCGACACCGGTTTTGCCGCGCTTATGAAACCCATGCTGGACGGCAGCTTCACCGAGCGTGATCCGCATATGATTCGCTTCGTGCCGCTGGCGGTGATTGCGTTATTTGTGTTTCGCGGGCTGGCGGGTTTTGTATTGCGCTACGTCATGAGCTGGATCGGCCGAAGCGTGATCAAGGTGCTGCGCCGCGACCTGTTTCACCAGCTGTTGCGTCTGCCGGCGCGCTACTATGACCTCAATCCCTCCGGCCGTCTGCTGTCACGACTGACCTTCGATGTCGAGCAGGTTGCGGAAGCGACCACCAACGCCGTCACCATCCTGATCCGGGACAGCCTGACTATGGTTTTCCTGCTCGCCTACATGTTCTGGATCAGCGGCTGGTTGACAGTGCTGTTTCTGGTCATCGGGCCGGTACTGGTCATTCTCATACGCGTCGTCAGCCGCAGCTTCCGTAGAATCAGTCACCGTATTCAGGATTCCATGGGGGAACTTACCCAGTTCAGCGACGAAATCATTCATGGCCAGCGGCTGGTCAAGTCCTTTACCGGCGAGCAATGGCAGGAAAAACAGTTTGAACAGGTCAATGAACGCAACCGAAAACTGCATCTGAAGATGGCCGCCGTACTCGGTGCCAGTACACCTATTGTGCAGTTGATCGCCGCCTGCATTCTGGCCCTGGTCATCTACCTTGCCACACTGGAATCGGTTACCAGTGAAATCAGCGTCGGCAGCTTCGTGTCATTTATCACCGCCATGCTGTTGCTTATGCAACCCATAAAACGTCTGACCAATATCAACGCCTCGATTCAGCGTGGTGTCGCGGCGGCGCGTAGTATTTTCGGGGTTCTGGATGAAGCGGTTGAACAGGACAAGGGCAGGCTGGAGTTATCTCAGGCCAAAGGGGCGATAGAATTTCGTAACCTGAGCTTTGCTTATGAACCTGCCAAAGGGGACGTGCTCAGGGATATATCTTTCAGCATACAGCCCGGACAGACACTGGCGCTGGTGGGGCGTTCGGGCAGTGGAAAAACAACGCTGGCCAATCTGCTGGTGCGTTTCTACGACCCCGGGCAAGGTGCGATCTATCTGGACGGCGAGGATATTCGCAGCTACCGCCTGTCCGATCTGCGTACACAGATCGCCATGGTGGGGCAGGACGTTATCCTGTTTAACGATACCATTGCGCACAATATTGCCTATGGACGCCCGGGCGAAGTGTCTGCAAAAGAGATACGCCACAGTGCCGAAGCCGCGCACGCTATGGAGTTCATTCGCGATCTTCCGGATGGCCTTGAGTCCTGTATAGGCGATCGTGGCGTGCTGTTATCGGGTGGTCAGAGACAGCGCGTCGCCATAGCGCGCGCCATACTCAAGAATGCACCGGTATTGATACTGGACGAAGCGACTTCCGCTCTTGACAGCGAATCGGAACGCATGGTGCAGGATGCCCTGGAAAAGCTGATGCAAACCCGTACCTCGCTGATCATCGCGCACCGGCTGTCCACGGTTGAGCGCGCTGATCGTATCCTGGTACTGGAACGGGGCCGGATCGTTGAATCAGGCGTGCACACGACTCTGTTGGCCAAAGGGGGGGTCTACGCTGACCTGTACCGTTTGCAATTCAGGGAAGACAGCGGCCGGCCATGAATCGCACCGGCTGGGACCGACGTTTGCAGGCGCTCTGGTACGGGGACTCCCGGGTTGCTATCGCCTTGCTGCCATTCTCGTGGCTGTACTGCGCACTGGTACGTGTTCGGGCACTGGCCTATCGCGTTGGCCTGTTACGCAGAAGCTGTCTCGACTGTCGCGTGATTGTCGTTGGCAACATTGCGGTGGGCGGCACCGGGAAAACGCCGCTGGTTATCGCTATCGCCAAACGCGCACAGCAGGCCGGCCTCAGAGTCGGTATTCTGACGCGCGGCTATCTGGGTCGTGCAGAGCACTGGCCGCAGCAGGTTGATGGCAGCAGCGATCCAGGACAGGTGGGCGACGAAGCCGTATTGCTGGCGCGAAAAACCGGGGCAGAGGTCTTTGCCGGACCGGACCGGGTGGCATCCGGAAGAGCGCTGTTACAGGCATCGCCCTGTGATCTGCTGATCTGTGACGATGGATTACAGCACTACGCCTTGCAGGCAGATACTGAGATTGCACTGGTGGATATTACGCGCGGGCAGGGTAACGGCTTGTGCCTGCCTGCCGGACCCTTGCGAGAACCCGTCTCGCGCCTGCGAAGCGTCGATGCTGTGGTTGCGCTTGGGGATAATCGGGATAATCGGGACGATCGGGATGCGGCCGGCTGGCCTTATTCAATGTGCCTGGTGCCGGGCGCGGCCCGTAATGTTGCAGATCCGTCAAACGACCGCGGCCTGGCTTCGTTTCACGGGCATACGCTGCATGCTGTTGCTGGAATTGGCAATCCGGAACGCTTTTTTACGACCCTGCGGGCGGCGGGACTCAGTATTCAGGCGCATCCGTTCGCCGATCACCACCCCTTCTCAGCGGCGGATCTGGAGTTTGGCGACGGCAATCCGGTTTTAATGACCGAGAAAGACGCGCTAAAATGCGAACAGTTCGCGCAACACAACTGGTGGTTCGTGCCGATTGAGGCGCAACCGGACGCCCGCCTTGAACACTGGCTGGCGAAATTACTCAATCAGGAAGCCAAACTTGGATAAAAAATTACTCGATATACTCGCCTGCCCGGTTTGCAAGGGTCCTTTGGTATACGACCGGGAGCAGCAGGAGCTGATCTGTAAGGCAGATCGTCTGGCCTATCCGATTCGCGACGACATCCCGGTTATGCTGGAAGAAGAAGCCCGGCAGCTGCCCGCTGAAGAAGACGTCTAGGAAACTATCGTCATGTCCCATGCTTTCCGGGTAGTCATACCCGCACGTTATGCCTCAACCCGTTTGCCGGGCAAGCCTTTGCGTAACTTGCTGGGGAAATCCATGTTACAACATGTTTATGAAGCCGCCAGCCAGTGTGGTGCCCGGCAGGTTGTGATTGCCACAGATGACGACCGAATCGAGGTTGCCGCCAAAGGTTTTGATGCCGAGGTGTGTATGACCTCGCCAGAACACGCCAGCGGTACCGACCGTCTGGCCGAAGTCGTGGCGAAACTCGGTTGGCCGGATGATGATATTGTGGTCAATGTACAGGGTGACGAACCGCTGATGCCGCCGGCACTGATCGACCAGGTGGCCAGTGACCTGGCGGATTGCCCTGAAGCTTCGATCTCGACCATTGCCACACCCATGGTCGCGGCGGGAGAGTTCTTTGATAGCAATGTGGTCAAGGTAGTCACTGACCGTGCCGGTTTTGCACTGTATTTCAGCCGCGCATCCATTCCCTGGGACCGGGATTTACTGCACGATGGCGTAAAGGCCTTGCCGATTGGTATTGTACCGCTGCGCCACATCGGTATTTATGCCTATCGTGTCGCCTATCTGCACCGTTATGCGCAAATGCGTGCTTGCCCGCTGGAACAGGCTGAACACCTGGAGCAGTTACGGGCACTCTGGTACGGTGAACGTATTCATGTAGCGGAAGCCAGTCAGCGGCCGGGACCGGGGGTTGATACCGAAGAGGATCTTGTTATCGCAGAACAATTGCTACACGCGAAACTTAACGGCAGCTCCTAGGGAAACTCTGATCAATTCGTCATACCGGCGTATGCCGGTATCCAACGTATTGAAACCACTGGATTCCGGCATACGCCAGAATGACAGAAAACGAATTAACCAGAGCTTCCCTAGACCAGCCAGCCGTTAATGACCGGGTTCAGGGTTCCATCCTCATCGAACAGGTGCAGGGAACGACATTGCTGGACGCGCCGGGTAGCTTCACCGAACTGGTTACCCTGTATCACCGGCTGAGTATCTTCACAACGAAGTACGAGTGTTTTTTCGCTATCGAGTATTTCAATCACACGGCAGGCATGCCCGCTGTATTCGACACGCTTGCCGACCAGCAGGCGCAGGCGTTGCAGGAGAGTGGCTTCAATCACGGCAGCATCCTTCGGGATGGTTTGTGAACAAGTCTACAGCAGGTGCCGGGCTGTTCCAGGAATATAATATAAACAAAATTAAGTAATTTATATAACTATGTGTAATATAAAAGTATTATTTGTCTGTATGGGCAATATTTGCAGGTCGCCCACCGCTCAGGGAATGTTTGAATCAGTCGTTGAAGAAGCCGATCTTAATGGCCGTATAGCAATCGATTCGGCTGGCACCCACGCCTATCACGTGGGCGAAGGTCCAGACAGGCGTGCTATACAGGCTGCTGCGAAAAGGGGTATCGATCTTGGTGGCCAACGCGCACGCCGAGTAGAAGAGGCGGATTTTACGCGCTTCGATTATGTACTCGCAATGGACAGCAGCAACCTGGATGACTTGCTGTCGATATGCCCGAAGCAACACCGGGATAAGGTCAGGCTGTTTCTTGAATTTGCAAAAAACCCGCTTCAGCAGGATGTTCCCGACCCCTATTATGGAGGCGGTCAGGGCTTCGAACGGGTACTCGACCTGGTTGAAGCCGGGTCACTGGGCTTGCTGGACGATATCAGGCGGCGGCTGGATTAGCCCTGATAACGACGTTCATCTAATGCGGGTAGGAGCGCCGCCCTTCGGCGCGAATGGTGGCAATGCAAACAATCGCGCCGAAGGGCGGCGCTCCTACAATGATCGGCTAGTCATCGCTGGTAGAGCCAGATCTCGACTCTGGTGGCGATGGCGGACTTTTAGCAATCTCGGGTGCTGGTGGTGATGGTTGCGTTTTAGCGACCACTTCAGGTGCCCGGGAAGGCTGCGCTTTAGCGGCTGCCTCAGGTGCCGGCGATGGCTTGGGCGGCTCGCTGACGCTGGTGTTCGGCGGGCGTGTTTCCGAACTTGCCGCGGGTTGTCTGGCCGGTGCTGTGTTGTTTTTCTGGGGGTGCCGGGCCTCTGTGCCTGGGTTCTTGCTCTCGCCGGGTCCGGTATTTTCCGCTTTTGCAGTTGCATCGGCCTGACCGGTTGCTGATTCGCCGTTTGCCGGCTTTTGACCATCATTGGTACGAGGCCCGGAACGGCGGCGTCCACCTCGGCGTCCACGCCGGTTACTGCTACGGCCCTGACCTTGATCCTGTCCGCTCTTGTTTGCATCGGCGCTTTGCTGTTGCTGGCCTTGTTGTTGACCTTGCTGTTTTTTATCAGCAGTCTGGGATTCCGGTTTTTTATTTTCCTTGCCGCCCTTGTCCTCCGGTGCAGCATTGGCTTTGTTTCTACGCTTCTGATTCGCATTTGAACGCTGTTGCTGGTTGCCTTCGCCGGTACGATTGGACTGGCCCTGGCCACCACCACCGTGACGTCGGCTGCCGCTACGACCACGACCACCGCTGTCTCTGGTGCGTCTTGGGCGCGCTGCAGGTTTGGGTTCTTCTTTTTCTACTTCAGTACCCTTGGCAAACAAACTGTCCCACATACGGCGAATGAGTCCGGGTGCCTGCGGTGTTACAGCGGCGGCGGGTGTCTGATGCACAATGACCGGTGCAGGAGCCTGTGGCGCAATAGCCTGTACTGCAGGTTTTTCCACTTCCGGCATTTTGACGCCGCCGAGTTCAGGCATCACATCCAGCGGGTCGTCCTGCTCTGCAACGATCAACGTATGGCTGGTGGCGCCATCCTCACCCTCGAGTTCGTCGGCACGTACGCGTTTGATTTCGTAGTGCGGTGTTTCCAGGCTCGGTGTCGGGATCAGTGTAACGCTGAGCTTGTGGCGTTGCTCCAGGTTAAACAGTATGTCCCGTTTTTCGTTTAGCAGATAAGTAGCCACATCGACAGGCACCCGCGCAATAACACGCCCGGTCTTTTCTTTCATCGCATCTTCTTCAAGAATGCGCAAAATAGACAGTGCCAGCGATTCAACGCCACGCACTGTACCCTGACCCATGCAGCGCGGGCACACAATCTGACTGGATTCCCCCAGCGATGGCCGCAGCCGCTGGCGTGACATTTCCATCAGGCCGAAGCGCGAAATACGCCCGATCTGCACACGCGCCCGATCGACACGCAAGGCTTCGCGCAGCCGGGTTTCCACTTCGCGCTGGTTGCGGGTTGGCTGCATGTCGATAAAGTCGATAACCACCAGACCACCGAGGTCGCGCAGGCGCAACTGGCGGGCCACTTCATCCGCGGCTTCCAGGTTGGTATTAAGGGCGGTTTCCTCTATATCGCTACCCTTGGTAGCGCGTGCCGAGTTGACGTCGACAGACAGCAGCGCTTCGGTGTGGTCGATAACAATGGCGCCACCTGAGGGCAGGTGGACTTCGCGCTGGAAGGCCGATTCTATCTGGCTTTCGATCTGGTAGCGGGAAAACAGCGGGACCGGGTCATCGTAACGTTTCAGTTTCTTGAGGTTGTGCGGCATGACCTGGGTCATGAACTCACTGGCTTGCTGAAAAATATCAGCATCGTCAATCAGGATTTCACCGATGTCGCCGCGCAGGTGATCGCGCAGGGCACGAATAATGACGTTACTTTCCTGGTAAATCAGGAACGGGGAAGGGCGCTGTTCCGAGGCTTCTGAAATCGAAGACCACAACTGCAGCAGGTAATCCAGATCCCACTGCAACTCTTCGGCAACACGACCGATACCGGCGGTACGCACGATCAGACCCATATCGCTGGGAATCTCGAGCTGCGCCATGGCATCACGCACCAGATTGCGGTCTTCGCCTTCGATACGGCGTGATACGCCACCCGCGCGAGGATTGTTGGGCATCAGGACCAGGTAGCGGCCGGCGAGACTGATAAACGTGGTGAGGGCAGCGCCCTTGTTGCCGCGCTCCTCTTTTTCGACCTGAACGACAACTTCCTGGCCTTCCTTGAGCGCATCCTTGATGGAGATTCGACCACCACCCTTGGTGGCGCCGTCGCGGAAATAACCGCGGGCAACTTCTTTGAGGGGCAGAAACCCGTGCCGGTCGGCACCGTAATCAACAAAGGCAGCTTCGAGGCTGGGCTCGACGCGGGTTATTTTACCTTTGTATATATTGGATTTTTTCTGTCCTCGGGAGGGTACCTCAATATCGAGATCGAAAAGTTTCTGGCCGTCGACCAGCGCGACGCGCAGCTCTTCCGGCTGCGTCGCGTTTATTAGCATACGTTTCATATGAGTTATCTCTCACGTGCTCGACTGAGCCGCTACGCGCGTCAGGAATGTGGACTGGAATAGTGCGATAACGGCGCGCCGGAAACAGCACCCCGAGGGACTGCAGAAACCATGTCAGCAGTCCGAGAATCAGGCCAATCATCAGAAAAAGCGGTAACGACACAGGAGCAACCATAATTGTTCGTTTAATAAAGTACAGGTAGAGACCCCGTGGTCTCTGCTCGATCCCCGGAGAACGTTTACTACGTAATTCGGTGGAAACGAATAGGGTTCCAGTGCTGGCAATCAGAAGCGAAGTTCGGCGACGCCCAAGAGTGCCCTTGCGGTGCCTACTATAGCAGCCCAAGTCAGCAAATTCAAACGCTTATCGGCATATGTTAAAAATCTCCAACCTTTGGTATTCAGATGAATTTCTCTGACAAATAGCTGATTTCCGGCAGCGGATCGCGCCTGACACTGGTAGAATCCGCCGCCATGGAGAGCGCGAAGAAGCCGGCCGTACGGTGGCTGGAGATTTCGGCCGAGGAGGCGGGACAAAGGATCGATAATTTCCTGCTGCGGATTTTAAAGGGGGTTCCCAGAAGCCGTATCTACCGGCTGCTGCGCAAAGGGGAAGTGCGCGTCAACAAAGGCCGTATCCGGCCGCAATACCGTTTGCAGAGCGGGGATCAGGTGCGCGTCCCTCCGGTTCGCGTGGCGGCACCCGGCACCGCAAATCCGGCCGCGCAGTCGCTTGCCACGCTGACGGATGCAATCCTGTATGAGGACGACCGCGTGCTGGTGCTGAACAAACCTGCAGGGATGGCTGTCCATGGTGGGAGTGGTCTTGATTACGGTGTCATTGAGGCGTTCAGGGCGTTACGACCGAGCGCACCTTACCTGGAGCTGGTGCACCGCCTGGATCGAGCCACATCCGGTTGCCTGATGATTGCCAAGCGGCGCAGTGAGTTGCGCATGTTGCACGCGTTGTTGCGCAGTGGAGATATGGAAAAACGCTACCTGATGCTGGTGCAGGGTGACTGGAGCCAGGGGCCTTTTAAAATCGACGCATCGTTGAGGAAAAACCAGCTGCGTGGTGGTGAGCGCGTAGTGCGCGTTGACCCGGAAGGAAAGGTGGCCCTGACACAATTCCGGTTTCTGGAGGCTTACCCAGGTGCCAGTTTGATGGAGGCGGAGTTGAAAACCGGCCGCACGCACCAGATCCGGGTGCATGCGGCTCATGCAGGGCATCCGCTGGCCGGCGACGAAAAATACGGTGCTGAAGTGTTCAACCGGCAAATGCGCGGTCTGGGTCTGAAACGGATGTTTTTGCACGCCCACTACCTGGCATTTGAAGACAGTGAGCGGGGCAGGAGTATCGAAGTCAGTGCGCCGCTGGGCGTGGATTTGAGAAAACTGGTTCAGCAATTGGAAAATGCGCCCGATAAAGGGCACGACACGACGTAGGTAATATGACTAACACACACACACGAGCAGTGCCCGTCAGCATCCGGTTGATCATTTTCGACTGGGATGGGACCCTTATGGATTCAGAGACCCAGATTGTGCATGCCATGAGCGGTGCGATCAGCGATATGGGGCTGGAGAAACGGACGGCTGACCAGTGCCGGAATATCATCGGTCTGGGTTTGAAAGAGGCTGTCGATAGCTTGTATCCGGGGCATGATGCAACTTTCCAGGAACAGTTTGTCGAGCATTATCGGCATCACTGGTTCTCGATTGCACATACCTCCGAACTGTTCCCCGGCGCCGGCGAAACCCTGCACCTGTTAAAAGAGTCAGGTTTTCTGCTGGCAGTCGCTACCGGCAAGGGGCGCGCAGGTCTGGACAAGGTGCTGGCCAGTACCGGCCTGGCAGACGTTTTTTCGGCTACCCGCTGCTCAGACGAAACACAGTCAAAGCCGCATCCGCAAATGGTGTCGGAAATTCTGGATGAACTGGATATTGAGCCTGATCAGGCCCTGTTGGTAGGGGACACGGAATACGATCTGCTGATGGCCAACAATGCCGGAGTCAATCCGGTTGCCGTCAGCTATGGTGTGCATGAGCGTGAGCGCTTGATGCAATATCAACCGCTGGTGTGTCTGGATAATATCAGCGAGCTGGTTGACTGGCTGGCGGAAGCAGGTCTTGTCACACAGGAATTGATTACAGCACCGCCACTGGTGGCGGCAGATTGAGGAAAATAGATATGGATTCGCACGATAGTAACGATCAGAAACAGACAAGCGAGTGGCAGCAGAGTGTAATTAACAAGCTCGCCTTCGCTGCCGTAAACGAACAGAAACGCGCACGCCGCTGGGGTATTTTCTTCAAGAGCCTCATGTTCATCTATCTGGCCGCCATTCTGTATCTTTATACGCCCGATGTTGATATGGCTGCAGTGGGATCCGGCAAGCATACGGCGCTGATCGAGCTGAAGGGCGTCATCGCGGCTGACAAGGAAGCCAACGCGGATGACGTGGTAGCAGGCCTGCGTGATGCATTTGAAGACAAGAACACCGCCGGCGTGATTTTGCGCATCAACAGCCCTGGCGGCAGCCCGGTGCAAGCGGGTTATATCAATGATGAGATAGGACGACTACGACAGAAATACCCTGACACACCTTTCTACGTTGTTATCGCCGATATCTGCGCATCCGGCGGCTACTATGTGGCCTCCGCCGCCGACAAGATCTATGCTGACAAAGCCAGTATTGTCGGATCCATAGGCGTGCGTATGGACGGTTTTGGTTTTGTTGGTACCATAAAAAAACTCGGGGTCGAGCGCCGCCTGTTGACAGCAGGTAAACACAAAGGCTTTCTGGACCCGTTCCAGCCCACCCAACCCGCCGATATCGAACAGGTTCAGAAACTGCTCGATGACATCCACCAGCAGTTTATAGACGTGGTAAAAGCAGGTCGTGGTGACAAACTGAAGGATGACCCCGATCTGTTCAGCGGCTATGTCTGGACCGGCGAGCAGGCGATAACGATGGGTCTGGTAGATGAGCTCGGCAGCACGAGTTACGTGGCGCGCGAAGTTATCGGCGAAGAGACCATTGTTGACTACACAAAAACCGAGGACTGGCTGACGAAGTTTGGAAAGACCTTCGGTGCTGCGCTGGGCCACGGTGTTGGAAAAGTGCTCGGAGGGGGCTTTAACCTC
>ENA-ORDP01001046-ORDP01001046.1-marine-sediment-metagenome-genome-assembly--contig:-NODE-1046-length-16050-cov-12.472085_pt1 | contig 16050 bp, 17 predicted proteins | sample MGYA00248627_ERZ508539 | MGnify/ENA primary metagenome ERZ508539 (study PRJEB26208, sample SAMN05571518) | marine sediment metagenome | biome: deep sea; feature: Hydrothermal vent; material...
TATCCATTCTAGCGGGATTTCTTAGGAGGTCAAGGGGTATTTATTGCGCATAACGTCGCAAATAACCGGCAGGTTAAGGAACGCAGCGACGAAACCTGTCCGAGTTAATTTGCCTTGTTAGCTGTCTCACTTGTTAATAATCTCAATTCTTCAATATGCTGCTTCATTCTTTCTCTTTGTTCATCAGAAAATACAGCTCCAAAATTCCCCTCGGTTATTTCCAACTCTAGCAATCTTGACTCACCCATAAGCAAGTTTAACTTATTCAAAGTTTGGACGGCATCCTTTCCTTCTTCTGCCAATTTTCCAAGCTCAATCTCAACTGGACCTACCTTTGCTTTACCAGATTCTGATTTTATGAGCCTTTCTACAAGTTTTTGTATTGGGCTTCTTAATACCAAGACGCTAATTATTACAGTCGTTGGCCACGCAATAAGTATTTGTAATATTTCCTTTATTTCTTGCATGATTGTGCTCTATATTTTTTTGACAGCTAACGACATGCACCAGCGGCGCGCGGTGTTTGCGCGTCCGGCCCCATAGGGGCGTACTGGGTGCTTTTGTTATGCCGCTTTAATTACGGCCTCTTCTACATTCTTTGGCAGGGTTACGGGTATGAAGTATTCTTCTGGGTACAGATAATCTTCACCAGACTCATCTATTACCCGAATCTGATTATATTTCACTGCATCGGGATCTGGGATAGACTCATATATCTTCCTCTTTTCTAAGGAAGCAGGGTAATCCTCGTTTTTGACGCAGATAACTAATTGATGTGGATTAATATTTTTCATGGTTGTGGTCTCAGTCTAAATAACGCTTGATTTTGAATTCCTTCTTTCCAATACCTGTTGCCTCATACCAGTGTAGTTCGGCCAGCACCATTGATCCATTTCCCTTTCCCATATATCTTTTGCAACCTGGATAGTTCACGAATTCCTTTACCCGTTACGAATGTTTCTTGGTTCTCTATTTTTCCAATTATCTCAAACTGCATGAATGACACTCCCTTGTGTCTTTTGCGGCATAACTAATGATTATGTAGTTTCCGTATAATCTACCATGCATCTCCACCCTTGACAAAATAGGGAGCTCCATGCTAGCGTTCATTGCTGGATAACATACATATTTCGTAGGATATACAGATAAGGATATCATCCCATGTTAACCGTCCCCCTACACATCACCCGTCGATATGAGGCTGTGCTGGAAAGAAAGGCAGTCTCCGCCAACTATCGTTCCTTTTACAAAAAGTGGTTGCGCTATTATTTGGACTTCTGCCAAAAATATGCGTTCGAGCCTTCTGACAGCAATAGCCTTCCTCATTTTATCGATAAGCTGCGACAGAAAAGGCAGTCTGACGCGTTGAGAAAACAGGCTTCGCATGCCGTGACGCTTTATTATGAGATGATCGCTGATGCCGAGAGCGGCGGGGCAGTAGCGCAAAGTGGCGCAGAAGAGCCGCCCGGCCACGTCGTGGGAGATGTCAAAAAAAGCGGTTCTCATGATATGCCGTTGAATAACCCCAGTGGCATAGTTTCATCAACTGGGACGGAGGTTTCCGATACAAATGTTGCCCCAGGTACACAAGGGAATCGTACCCTACCGGAGGAGGCTCGTGAGCCACGGGCTGACTATACCCGGAAAAAAGCGGAAATACGCAATCAAACCCGCTTGCAGGTTTCCTCGGGAATGAGTGAAGGATATGCCGGTCTGAAGCAAACTGGAGCAAGTTGGGAGTGGGTCTATGAAAAGCTTCATACGGCAATCAAAGTCAGACATTATTCCCGAAAGACCTTTCACGCCTATCGATCTTGGGCACGGAAATTACAAACTTTTGTTAAAAGCAAAGACCCGCAATTGCTGTCCATGGATGACGTCAAGGATTTCTTGAGTTTTCTGGCCGTGGTTAAGAAGGTATCTGCTTCCAGCCAGAATCAGGCATTTAACGCCTTATTGTTTTTGTTTACCCATAATTCTTGAAAAAGAATTTGAAAAGGTCGAGGGAGTGGTCAGGGCGAAAAAGAAACCCTATATACCGGTGGTCTTATCGCGAGAAGAGGTCGATAGCGTATTCAGTCAGCTTTCGCCTCCATACGATTTGGCCGCTAAGTTATTGTACGGTTGTGGACTGCGCTTGTTTGAATGCTTGAAGCTGCGGGTGCAGGATTTGAATTTCGATATGAAAATTTTAACCATACATGATGGCAAGGGGAAGAAAGACCGTACCGTACCTTTGCCGCAGGCATTGATGCCGCGGTTGAAGGACCAGATGGAAAACGTTAAGCAGATCCATCGGGAGGACTTGGAACGTGGCTATGCCGGGACGTTTTTGCCAGGTTTGTTGGCTGAGAAGTACAAAAATGCTGCCAGGGAGTTGGCATGGCAGTGGATTTTTCCGGCTAAGATGTTAACGCTTGTGCCCGATACGCAAAAATACCAGCGCTATCATTTACACGAGACGCATGTGCAAAAGGCGATTAAAAAAGCTGTACAGACGGCTCAGATCCCTAAACGCGCCTCTCCTCATACTTTGCGGCATAGTTTTGCCAGTCACCTATTGCAGGCAAATTATGATATTCGCACGATCCAGGAGTTGCTCGGGCACAGCGATGTCAGAACAACCATGATTTATACGCATACGGTTCAGAGTATCACGCTCAAGGAGGCAAAGAGTCCTCTGGATTTTTAGGTTGATTTACCCGGTAGATGCATAAGCATGCCCATGATATTCGAGCAAACCCCTTTATTTTAGGACCTGCGATATGTAGCAGCTATTTTGCTGGACTTCACCAAAAGTGAGCTTCAGCAACCGTGGGAAATCGACGCGATAAAATGGCTTTCAGCAATAAAAAACGGCCTCTTCATGTGGTGGTGAATTATGCGGATCAATTACAACCCGGCACCTTTGAACATGCGATCCACTTTTTAATAGAACACAAGCTCGATTTATCGATCTTTCATCCTGCGGTTAAAAATGATGAAAACGGCCGACCTGTATACGATCCGGCCATCCTCTTAAAGATCATCCTCTTTGCGTATTCAAAAGGCATTACCTCCAGTCGCGAGATGCAGCGGGTTTGGCGGATGAAGTATGTCACGTCTTTCAGGGTAGGGGCAATGTGGCGCAGGGGTCTTGCAAGCGATGCCGCCAAGCTGGCATGGCCCACGTTACTGTAAGTGATGAGTGTCGCCTGACCGCCTAAAAGGTGGACGGCATCGACCAAATTTCTGGCGTTATGTGGCCAGACTATATCGTCGGCCTCACCATAGAGGAGCAACATGGCGGCTTCTGTACCGTTCACATAGTGGATGGGTTGGGTTTCGATGGGATGATCCGCGGATGCAAAGACTTGTTTGATGTCTTCGTCGGTAAAGGGCAGGAAGTCATAGGGGCCGGCCATGCCGATCATGCCGCAGGGTGGCGTTTTTATTCCCGCGCTCTTTTGTAATCGTTCGTTCAATGTCACCATGGCCGCCAGATAGGCACCGGCGGAATGACCGGCAATGAAAATCCGTTTTGGATTGCCTTGAAAATTCTGAATGTGGGTCTCAACCCATTGATAGGCTGCCGCTGCGTCCTGGTTAAATACGGGGTAAGCCACCTCCGGGAACAGGCGATAGTCGGGAATGACGGTGATCAGGCCTTTCGAGGTAAAGGCCTCGGCCACAAATCGATAGTCACGTTTGTTACCGGACTGCCAACGGCCGCCATAAAAAAAGAGTATCACGTCGGCAGGACCGGAAAGATAATTTGGAACATAGACATCCAGACTTTGGCGGGGATGAGGACCATAATTTTTGTTGGCTATCCGTTGATAGGCCCCTGGGCCTACGCTGGCATTAAGTGCATCCAGTGCCGAGCATGCGTTGAGTAGGCCCAACAGCAAGGAGGCGACTAAAATTCGGATAGGTCTGGTTTTGTGGTGCCGAGCTATCATGGCGAGTGCAGCGATCAAGGAATCTATTAAATTGTTTGTTCAGTAGCTGGCAGTCAGTATACAGGTTAGCTGTGTACTAACCATAGGCGACTTGGTCGTGAGCATGAGTTACTATTTCCCTATAGGAAATAGTTGTCTTTCACACTGAGACTTGATTACACTTCATCCCCACACGATGCGAATTTGAGTCATGGAATTCGAATGGGTTGCTATTGCGCTGGGAGATGTTGCCTGGATATCCCTGGCTTTTTTTCTGGGTTTTCTGGCAAGACTGATTGGCTTGCCGCCATTGGTTGGATTTCTGGCAACCGGCTTTGTACTCAATTACCTGGGTATTGCAAGCGGAGAGATGCTGCAGAAGCTTGCTGACCTGGGCATCACTCTCCTGCTGTTCACCGTTGGTCTGAAGCTAAACCTGAAGGTGTTGATAAGGCCACAGGTCTGGTCGGTGACAGTGTTGCATATCCTGATTATCATTGTCCTCTTCGGGGCAGCTATCTTTGGTCTGGCCTTGATGGGTGTGCCGCTCTTCTTTGGCCTGAATCTCAAGTTTTCGCTGATGCTTGCCTTTGCATTGAGCTTCTCCAGTACCGTTTTTGTTGTCAAGTCGCTGGAGGATAAAGGTGAGATGCAGTCCTTGCATGGACGGATCGCTATTGGCATTCTGGTTATGCAGGACCTGGCGGCGGTTGTCTTTCTGGCGGCATCCACAGGGAATCTCCCTTCGCTCTGGGCATTACTGCTGTTTCTGCTCATTCCGCTACGGCCGCTGTTTCACCATCTATTACAAAAAACAGGTCACGGTGAGCTACTGATTCTGTATGGCCTGGTTTTGGCTCTGGGCGGAGCCGAACTCTTTGAGCTGGGTGGAGTGAAGGACGATCTGGGTGCTCTCATCATGGGGGTGTTGATATCAACCCATCCTAAATCGAAAGAGATGGCCAAATCAATGTTGGGTTTCAAGGACCTGTTTCTGGTGGGCTTTTTCCTCTCCATCGGTATGTCCGGCCGACTTTCGTTGGAAGCGGTGACCATTGGGTTTCTACTCGTGCCTTTTGTCTTCGCCAAATCTGCTCTCTTTTTTGTTTTGATGACCCGTTTTAAGCTGCGTGCGCGCACTTCATTATTGGCGACCCTGAATCTAACCAACTATAGTGAATTTGGTCTAATTGTTGCCGCTATTGGCGTGGCGAATGGCTGGATGGATGGTGAATGGTTGGTTGTTATTGCCATCGCTCTGTCCCTCTCTTTTGTTATTGCTGCCCCACTAAGTGGTAACGATGACAGAATCTATAATTTATACAAAATATTTTGGCGGAAGTTTCAACGCAAAGAACGGCTTCCAGACGACAGGCTGTTGGATACACTAGGAGCAACCATTGCTGTCTTTGGTATGGGTAGGGTAGGCAGCGGTGCTTTTGACAAAATGTGTGAGCTCCATGGTGACACTGTGGTTGGTATCGATTTTGATGCCGAGTTGGTCAAAAAACACCAGGCAATGGGACGCAAAGTTCTGCACGGTGATCCAGGTGATGCGGACTTTTGGGATAAAATAGAGCAAAACCACAGCATCGAACTCGTCATGCTGGCACTACCAAATCTCCGGGCTAATCTGAATGCCCTGCAGCAATTGCGGGAGACCTCTTTCTCCGGACGTATTGCCGCAACAGCAAGATACCCGGATGAGCAGGAACAATTACGACAGACAGGTGCAACTGCTGTATTTAATATCTACACTGAAGCAGGCGCCGGGTTTGCTGAACATGTTGAAGTGCATAACAAAACCTGACGCAACCAATGCGATCGCATTAGGCAATCCTGGGGCCAGCTCAAGCCTAGTTCGAAATCCATAAGCTTGGTTTATAGGGGTGTTGATTCTTGGGACTGTTTTTCCTGGGTTTGGGGTGGATTCTGATTGATCTGAAGCATTCCATGCCGCAAAATGCGCCGCTGCGATTTCGCGGACCCATAGACTCATGGAGGTTGCGAACGCAGGAAAGATTTCTATTGATAGTCTTTGACAGAGGTGTAGACCATGAAGTTAATTTTATTGGGCGCCCCCGGTGCCGGTAAGGGTACAGTGGCCAAGCTGCTGACCGAGATAGATGGTTCGGTGCAGATTTCCACGGGCGATATCCTGCGTGGTGCAGTCCAGGTGGGGTCCGAATTGGGTAAGCAGGCTGATGCTTTCATGAAGGTGGGCGATCTGGTGCCCGATGAGCTGATCATGGGTATTATGGAAACGCGTTTACAGGAGCCCGATTGCGACAAGGGGTTTCTGCTGGACGGTTTCCCCCGTACCATCCCCCAGGCCGAGGCCCTCAAGGTGCTATTGGATAAGATCGGCATTGATCTGGACATGGCGGTGAATATAGATGTGCCCCGGGACGTGATTCTTGATCGTCTCACCACTCGCCGCACCTGTTCCAATGGCGATTGCCAGGCCATCTATAACGTCAAGAGTAACCCCCCCAGGCAGGAAGGGGTGTGCGACAAGTGTGGTAGCCCGGTGATTCAGCGCGAAGATGAAACTGCCGAGGCCATCAGTCATCGCCTTGAGACCTACAATGAAAAGACTGCGCCTTTAATTGGTTTCTATGAGAAAGAAGCTTTGTTGATCACGGTTACCGCTACCAGCAGTGACGCTGTGATTACGGCGATCAAGGAGAAGCTCGAACAATAGTATTTATTGGCTCAGGTTGCTGCCTAACGGGCAGGTCGCGCAATGCGGCTTGCCCTTTTTATCGGTTGGCCTGAACCGGAAAGAGTCGGCTGGCATTACCGTGGGCGATGAGTTTTGCAATTTTTTCAGGGAGCATATTCAGCCAGTAACGGGCATCATCCGTATAGTCGGGCAGAAGAGACCAGCGTGCCGGGATATAGGTATCCATACCAAGAATAAATTGATACGGATGATCCAGGAAAAGATCCCGCCAGTGTGGATTGAGTTCACTGTCTATTAATATATCGTTGCGAAAGGACAGTTCCAGATAAAGTTTGGAGTTGTCGTCCAGCAGTTCTTGCAACGTGGCAATGGGTACTTTATCAAATCCTGCATGGGCCCAGATCACCACTTGGTTTGGTGCTCGAATCAAAATGTTACGAATTCCGGCTTCATCGGTATGGGCGTGCAGGGCGAGTCCCTTGTCTCGAGCCAGTCGAAAAATCCGACCCATGACGGGGGTGTTGGCATCTGTGCCATTGAGATGAAACTCGCCTATACCTTGATAGGGTATGACATCAAGTTGCTTCTTCACATATTCCAGTGTTGCCGGGTCGTTAAACCAGGACAGCATATCCTTACGGGTACGATAGGGCCGTAAAAAAGGCACGATTCGCTCAGGACTCAGTGCATAGAGTTTCTCCGAACCCTCATTTGGGGTGCTGGATACTAGGCAGCGTTCAATTCCAGCCTGTTGTAACAACCGGATGGCCTGGGGGGGTGAGATCAACCTCCATACCGATTGGCTATAGTGGATGTGGCCATCAAAGATGGGCAGGCCGTCTTGGGCATAGCCTGCCAGGGGCAGGGTAGTAACAAATACCAATGTAGAGATTATCTTGAGCATAGTGCTCCGGTAATTTTAGAGGGCCTTCACCAAACCCTGCGGGCAAGTATGAATGAAGTCCGCTTGTGGGGTAGAAGGGATTATAAATCAATAGAAGTGCCCATTAGCAATAACCCCTTAAGTTCATCGGCGGATCGAGCTATGATGGTGTTCTTGTCTTACAAGGAGGGGTGACAACAATGGCCAGCAAAAAAAGGCGAAACACAAAATCCGGGTCATCGCCCCAAGTCTCCGATGTTAGAAGTTGGCTATTAAAGATAGCTTGTTCGGTTTTTTCTGCCCTGTTTATAAAACTACCCAGCACCCTGGACAAGTGGCTACGGCGAAGCGATTTTTTGCTGCATCGTAGTTATGGTGGACTCGCTGATCATTTACTGTTCAGCAAACGGCAATTGGGCCACGCCCCCATGGTCTATATGCTGTCCCTGTTCGCATTGTACCTGATGGTCTACGGACCCACCCTCGGCACACGGGGGAGCGCCGCCATTGTGTGGTTAGTGTCGGCGGTATTAGTTTATGTGTACCGGGTCCGCCGCGCTGAGCCCGAAAAACTATATCAATCCACCTGGCCGATTTTTTCCGGTCTTGCGATTATTGTTTGGTATGTGTTGGCCGATGCCAGTCATTTGGAACGGGGGGAGCAGGTCTATCGGCACGGTTTGACACTCTTTATTCTGCTATTGATTGTGCTAACGGTCCCCATTGCCCATTGGTTGGCTAAGGTGTTATTTCAGAGTTATCACCAGGAAGGGCGGTCTGAGTTTCGGGAGCTGCTCCCTCACACCGAACTGTTTGAACGACCGGTAGCCCCCACCGTTAGCGGTTGGGAGGTGTTGCGGTCACTGATTTCTGTTCCCCTCTATTATCCGGTTCATCTTCTGTATCCAGCGGCTCTATGGATACTGTTTGTTGTGGATGATCGCCAATGGATGGAGAGTGGGGCGATGCTATTGTTTGCTCTGGCGTGGTGGGTGCTTGGGACTGGTGGCATACATGAGCGCTTCGGCACTATCATAAAAATGGGAACCCGTTGGTTGTTTACCGGTGGCCAATTGGTGGTGAGTGTCGTTGTAATTGCCTTGGCCATTGGCCGTTATGTCAATTTCAGCTATGTTTCCACTCTGGTGGAGTCTATGCCTTGGTATATTCTCCCGTTTTACGCTTTATCTGCATACGTGTCTTTCTGGTTGTATGAGTACTGGATCAACCATGCCTTGTGTGAGCAATTATTGGCGTTGTTGGGAAAGCCTGCCCAAGGCAGGGTCGGTCAAGTGCGATACCCCATTACCGCCGGGGCTAAAAAAAACGGGGGCACGGCAGTCGGGGTGCACAATCGGGTGATCCAGATCCATGCCGGGTCACGCCTAGTGGTCATTGGCCGTTATTATGATCGTTTCAGTAAACGCCAAAAAGAGTGTTTTCAATTTTTTGAAAAGACCGAACTGTTGCAACGTCTGGTGCGTGGCACCCAGACCACCCAAACCACCCAAACCCAGGCCATCTATAAAAGGCGCGTGAGCGCCGCAGACCTGTTAAAAGATATTCGCAAACGTATTCGGTTCTATTTTGTTTTCCTGAATCTGGGTCTTGGCTTGGTTGGCATGGGTGTGTGGTATCAGATCGAGAAGGGTTTTGACCAGGTGGCCGGTCTAACCGCAGTCCGGCAGTCCAGCGCCGCAGACAAGAAACAGTTGGTGGATCTGCGGGCCATGTTGTTCAATCGCGGCACCCGGCCTGCCATATTGTTGGCGGCTTCCGGTGGTGGTACCCGGGCGGCCATGTATACCGCTTCTGTGCTCAGGGGCCTTGCCGAAGAGTCGCTGCTCAAGCACGTGGTTTTGCTTAGTGGCGTGTCCGGTGGCGGCGCGGCGGTCGGTTATTTTGGATCGCACCGCCAATATTTGTATGGTGGCAAAGACGTAAAAGCGTGGCGTTGTTTTCAAGATACCATGGCCGCGCCGTTTGTTCAGGATATACTGGAAGGTCTGTTGGAGTGGCGGGTTCTTACCGGCACCCGATTGGGACAGTTATTGACCGAGAGTTTTACAGAACGTTTTGCAAACCCTTCCAGGGCCCTGGGTGACCGCAGGTTAGCGAGTGTATGCGATATTGTTAACCCTGAGCGCGCCACCCTCGGTGGTGCCGGAAGACCGTCCGGGACCATGGGTCCCCTGGCGCTGATTTTCAATACGGCCCTTGCCGGACACCCCTATAGTGATTCCAGTCAATTTCGGGACAACTCGCTAAATGCCCAGACACAGAGCTCCGGAATTGGCAGTGGCGGACGGCTGGTGTTGACCAACATGAAGCGAAAACGGTCGTTTCCGGATGGTGAGTCACTCTTCGCATTTGCCGGAGACAAATTCAGGGGAACCCCGAATGACCCCTTGCGCATTGTCCGGGACGAGATGCTGAAATATGTCTTGGTTCAAGACCCGCATGTCAAACTTGCTACAGCGGCATCACTCAACGCAAATTTTCCGCCGGTGTTTTCAAACGCGGCTGTGGATCTGATTGATCGCGCATCTAAAATCAATCGGTACTGGGTCACCGACGGTGGGGCAACGGACAATCGGGGTCTGCTATCGTTGCTGTTCGCGTTGCGGGGTGCATTGGAAGAACAACTGGAGCGGGCCAAGCCGGACCATGTGCCCCCTGTCCATATTGTCGTCGTCGAGGCCTCTGCCGATGTTGTGGACTACCAGGATGATCGCGGTATCAGTACAAAATTTGGCGCGGCGGATAAAATCGCCAGTCAGCTTATTCTCGAACTAGCTAAAGATATTCAGCGTCTATACAAACGTGTCGGTGGTGACCGGGATAATTTTAAAATCCATTATCTCACCATGCCGTCGGTATTTAGAATACGCGGTGGCGTAGGGACGCACTGGATACTGCAAGACAACGTTAGGCTCACGCCATCCGATGAACCCGATCTAAAAAAGGCCCAAAAAGAAACTGTGGGTCTGGAGGGTTCCACGGTCAAGGGCATGATTGATGTGCTGTACCTAGGCAGAGCCCGGCGAACCGTTGGGGGGGCAGATCTTGCTAAAGTGTGGGGGTGGATCGATGAAGACCCACACTATAGCGTGTGGAACAACCTCGTCGCTCACTTAAAATAGTCCAAAAGCCTTATAAGGTTTTTAGCACAGCCTCTGCGGCATCCAGAGTGGCCTGGATGTCGGCCTCGCTGTGGGCGGCACTCATAAAACCGGCCTCAAATGCCGAGGGGGCCAGGTAGACCCCGGCCGCCAGCATCCCGTGAAAGAATGTTTTGAAGCGTTCGACATCACAGGCCATGACCTGGCTAAAACCACTGACTTGGTCGGCATCGGTAAAAAAGAGTCCAAACATGCCGCCGATCCGCTGGGTGGTAAGGGGGATGTTGGCGGCCTGGGCCCGTTGAGTCAGGCCGTCTACCAAGGTCTGGGTTTTATTGCCCAGGGCCTCAAAAAATCCCGGGGATGAAATTTGTTTCAGGGTGGCAAGTCCAGCGGCCATGGCAATGGGGTTGCCGGACAGGGTCCCGGCCTGGTAGACCGGGCCATCCGGGGCGATATGATCCATGATGTTGGCACGGCCACCAAAGGCGCCCACTGGCATACCACCACCGATCACTTTGCCGAGGGTGGTGAGGTCGGGGGTTACGCCATAGAGTCCTTGGGCTCCACCTAGGCCGACGCGAAACCCGGTCATGACTTCATCAAAGATGAGTGCGCTGCCGGAGGTGTTGCAGCATTCCCGAAGACCGCTTAGAAATCCTGCCTCCGGTGCAATACAATTCATGTTGCCGGCCACCGGTTCCACAATGATGCAGGCAATCTGATCCCCGATTTCATCCATGACCTGTTTGACCTGGTTCAGGTTGTTGTACTCCAGGGTGACAGTATGTTCGGCGACGACTGCGGGTACACCGGGAGACGTCGGTACCCCCAGAGTCAATGCACCGGAACCTGCCTTGACCAACAGGGCATCGGCATGGCCGTGGTAACAGCCCTCGAATTTTATAATCTTGTCGCGCCCGGTATAGCCCCGTGCCAGACGAATGGCGCTCATGGTGGCCTCGGTGCCGGAGCTCACCATGCGCACTTTTTTAATCGAGGGCATCAAGTTGCAGACAGTTTCTGCCATCTGGGTTTCAATCTCAGTAGGGGCACCGAAACTCAAGCCGTTTTGTATGGCTTGGCTAACCGCAGCCAGTACTTCTGGATGAGCATGGCCCAATATCATGGGACCCCAGGAACCCACATAATCGACGTATTGTTTGCCGTCGGCATCCCACAGGTAGGCCCCTTGGGCGCGAGAAATAAATACCGGTGTGCCGCCGACGCCCTTAAAGGCGCGCACCGGAGAATCGACCCCGCCGGGGATGACTTTTTGGGCGGCTGCAAATAACTTTTCTGATTGGGTTGTCATGTAAAATCCGGGTCCTTAGTGTGGAGAAGCATGGTCACTTCGGCGCAAGTCGGGGTCCAGGTGAGGCGCATCAAGTTGCGAATGATTTGGACAGCGAAAGGGGACGAAAGTCAGTGGCTAAACAGTTTACTATAGGCCCAAGCCGCAGCGTAAACATTCGTAGCAGCGAAGACACCGGAGATTACCGCCAGGGAGTTGGCGCCAGCGTCGATTAAATAGCCGCCATTTTCACTGCTAATGCCACCAATCGCCACTATAGGGATCGTTAATGTGGTCTTGGCCTGTTTGAGCAAACCGGACTCTGCCTGTATGGCATTGGGCTTGGTCGGGGAGTCAAAAAAGCGGCCGAAAGCGACATAATCCGCGCCCCCTTTCTCGGCCTCGATGGCACGGGCCAAATCGTTGTAACAAGAGATGCCGATGATCGCGTCTTTACCCAAGGTTTTCCGGGCCAATTTAATATCATCATCGTCCCGGCCCAAATGGACGCCACTGGCACGGATCTTTTTGGCAAGCTCGATATTATCATTGATAATCAGGGGGACGCCGTGTTGCTGGCACAGGGTTTTCAATTGCTGGGCCTGGTGCTGGCGCTGTGTAGAGTGGTGCGTCTTGTCCCGGTATTGGATCAGCCTGGCGCCACCGGCGATGGCCTGGGCTACTTTTTCGGTGAGGGTTTCACTGTCGATCAGTTGGGTGTCGGCAATGGCGTATAGGCCGGTGATGGGTGTTGTCACCTCAGTGACGACGTCCACTGGGTCCTGATTCAGGGTCACGGCTCCAGAACAACCGATCCGGTATGGCCTGTCCCTGTCCTGGATGTATGGCCTGCTTTAAACATCGCAGAGTATAGTCCTGGGCCCGTTGAACAGCGGTGACCGCATCCAGTCCATGGGCAAGATGGGCGGCGACGGCGGCGGCCAGGGTGCAACCTGAACCGTGATAATTACCGGACAGGCGTTCACATTCGAAGGTTCTGGGTTGTTGTGCCTCGGTAAATAATCGGTTGATGACCCGCGGGGTTTGGGCATGGGTACCGGTGAGGTAGACATGCTGGCAACCTGTAGACAGCAGTGCGTGGGCACAGGCACTCGGGCTGTCGGCCTCGGGTGCTAGGCGTTGTATCTCACCCAAGTTGGGGCACGCCACGGTGGCCCGGGGCAAAAGTAGTACACGCAATGCCTCGTCGATGGCGGCCTCACTCAGGGGCTGACCACTGCCGCTGACCATGACCGGGTCCACCACCAAGGGGATGTGGGGATAGTCTTTGAGGATGCCGGCAATGGCGCTGACCATTTCGGGATTACCCAGCATGCCGGTCTTGATTGCGGCCACTGGCATGTCCTCCAGGACTGCACGGGCCTGAGCAATCACCAGTTCCACTTCCACCACCGTAAACTGTTTAACACTGCGGGTGTCCTGGGCGGTGACGGCGGTGACCACAGGCGTGGGATGACAGCCCAGGGCAGTGAGGGTCTGGACATCGGCCACTATACCGGCACCCCCGGTGGGGTCGTGTCCGGCGATGGCCATGACGATGGGAAGTGAAGAAGTATTCATCTTAGTTAGACCGGTTGTTTCCAATCACACCCAATTTTCAATCCGTAATCCTGGCACCTGCTCAAATTCTTTCATGTTATTGGTGACTAGAATTAAACCCATCGCCCTTGCGTGGCCAGCAGTCATCATGTCGTAGGGACCAGGGGGCTGTCCGATACGATATAACTCCGCCCTCAGTTGCCCAAAATGTTCAGAGGCGTGTTCTTCAAATGGTGCGACTTCCAATCGTGCGACTAAGCCCTCGATATCTGCAAGATTTCGTTCAGGTTGGGATGATCTTTCAGCGCCATAAATCAATTCACCACGTGTAACGGCTGAGATGCACATCTGATTTTCGTGCTGTTTGAAGGCTTCACGCACATGCTTGGGGCGATTCTTGATAGTGTAGATAACCATATTGGTATCAAGCATGTATTTGAGCATGCTTAAAGCGCTTCACGCTCTTGGTCGGAAGGTTGCTCGCGGTCAGACATGAAGTCATCAGATACACCGGGACCGTCAAACCAGTGATCCCAGGACTCTCCGGCAGGGGTGATGATCCTGGTGTTGCCAATGGCAACAATATCCACTTTTTTGATGGATTCCGGTAGTGCCACTGGTTTGGGGAGTCGCACTGCCTGGGTTTTGTTGCTCTTGAATAGGGTGGTGTGGAGCGTAGTCATCATAATCTCCATGTATATCCTTATGGTATATTCAATTATAGTGGCCGATAGGGATATATCAATAGGAAAGGGGGGCGGGCTAATGGGTGATCCCTATTCTGCTATAACAAACATGACCCGGATCGATCCGAAGGAAATATTAGTGGGTGAATGCGCTCTTCTAAACCTGGATAATATCCAGCAGACTCCTGGAAAAACCTACGACTACAGGGATGTAGTCGGTACGAGCCCATGGATGGAATCGGTAGAGTCGCGTCGGGAACGAAGACCGAGAACAATGCAGGAGCAATTGTCGAGAGCGACGCACGACTGCATGGACGCAGGAGCAGTTGCCGAGGACGCCAAAGCCGAGGAACGCTATGACTGCAAAAAATAATACAAAGAAGCGATCCACCAGGAAACAGACGACACCCTCTTTCCAGGGCTGGCGCACCAGTGACCAGGACGAAATCGAACGCCGCCGCCAGCGCGGTGCTGTTGAACCTGGTCGTATCGAAACGGTGGCCGGTGGAGATCCGTTTTACGGTGATTACCGGGTTCGTTCTGGCAACGGTGGCTGCTATGAAGTTGAGATCCGCTCGCTTGCCAAACCAATCAATAGTTGTGGCTGTCCCGACCACGCCGTTAATCGCCTGGGCACCTGCAAACATGTGGAAGCGGTTTTGTGCAAAGTAGCTAAAGGCAAAAAGCGCCGTTTCCAGGCAGCCGCCGGGGAAGGCAGCCCCTGGGTTGAGATCTTTCTCGACCGGCGCGATGAGAAAATAAGAGTGCTTTGGCCGCAGCACAGTCGCCCCCGTTCCAAACTCCACCAGCTCCTGGACCCCTTTTTCTCGACCGATGGATCATTGCTCAATGACGTTGCTATCGCTTTTCCAGTACTGCGCCGAAAAATTGCCGAGACTCCCAAGGTCTTGCGGGACAAGCTAAGAATTTCACAACAGCTTGAACCATGGTTGATGCGCCTGATGCAGCAGGCCGGACGGGACAAGGCGCGTCAGGTATTCGATAAGGATATTGCCAGTGGCAAGCGCACACTCGACATGGTCAACATGCCCCTCTACCCCTACCAGCAACAGGGTATGCGCCACCTCGCTTTCACCGAGCGCGCCCTGCTGGCCGATGAGATGGGCCTCGGCAAGACAGTACAGGCGATTGCCGCCTGTGAACTGTTACGCCGCCTGCGTGGTGCGCAAAGGGTGCTGGTGATAAGCCCCGCCTCTCTCAAGGCGGAATGGGAGGAGCAGATCGAAAAGTTCTCCGGCCTCGGCTCGCTGATTATTCAGGGGCCACGTGCCACACGTCTGAAACAGTATCGCCAGGAGAGCTTCTTTTATCTCTGTAACTATGAACAGATCATGCCCGATGCCGAAGAGATCCAGTTGCTGCTGGCACCCGACATCATCATCCTCGACGAGGCGCAGCGCATCAAGAATTGGCAGACCAAGACCGCCAACGCCGTCAAACGGCTCAAGAGCCGCTACGCCTTTGTGCTCACCGGTACGCCGCTGGAAAATCGTATCGACGAGATCTACTCTATCGTCCAGTTCCTCGATCCGCACTTGTTCGGTCCGCTGTTCCGCTTCAACCGTGATTTCTATGAACTGGATGAAAAGGGCCAGCCCTGTGGTTATAAAAATCTCGACAAACTGCACCGCCGCCTGCGGCCGGTCATGTTACGGCGGCGCAAGGATGAGGTCGAAGGTGATCTACCGGGGCGCACCGTCAACAACTACTTCGTCTCCATGACCGAAGAACAGGCACTGCGTTACGACGAATACAACGGCCACGTTGCCCGCCTGATGGCGATGGCGCAACGCCGCCCACTGCGCAAGGAGGAGTGGGAAAAGCTGCAAAAGTGGCTCGCCTGTATGCGCATGCTCTGCGATACGCCCTACATCCTCG
>ENA-ORDP01001047-ORDP01001047.1-marine-sediment-metagenome-genome-assembly--contig:-NODE-1047-length-16039-cov-2.654092_pt1 | contig 16039 bp, 13 predicted proteins | sample MGYA00248627_ERZ508539 | MGnify/ENA primary metagenome ERZ508539 (study PRJEB26208, sample SAMN05571518) | marine sediment metagenome | biome: deep sea; feature: Hydrothermal vent; material...
GTTATCACCATACAGGGCACCATTTATATGACCGGTGACAAGATGACAGTTTACTACACCGATGATGATGAAATGGACTACATGATTATGGAGGGGCGCCCGGCAACCTACAAACAACTGCCTGACGACAGTAGCGTGTATGACTACGCCGAAGCGCTGACGATGGCCTATCACCGGGAGTACGACCACCCGACACGCATCGCGCGAATTTTCAACACCTATGGTCCGCGCATGCTTCCCGACGACGGCCGCGTGGTCTCCAATTTCATCGTACAGGCCTTGAAGGGCGAGGCGATCACCCTCTATGGCGACGGTTCGCAAACCCGCTCGTTTTGCTACGTGGACGACCTGATCGACGGGCTGATCCGGCTGATGAACGCGCCCGACGGCGTCACCGGACCCATGAATCTCGGCAACCCGGATGAATTCACCATCCGCGAACTGGCGGAAATGGTCATCGCCATGACCGACTCCAAGTCAACCATGGAAACCCGCCCCCTGCCCGAAGACGACCCCACCCAACGCTGTCCCGATATCTCAGAGGCCAAGGAAAAGCTGGACTGGAGTCCGGCGAAGCCCCTGAAAGAAGGCCTGAAACACACCATCGGCTACTTCAAGGAAATCCTGTAGCAGGGCGGCTGAAGTAAAGGGCTAAAGCGCGCCCGTTTGCGCCGCGTAGACCTGTTTGGCCCAGCCGCGCAAGCCTCTCTCCTGTTCGCCCCTGGCCTGCTCGCCGTCATTCTTTTCGCGCAGCCATTGGCGCACGGGGACGAAAAAACCGGTCTTGGGGCGGTTGAGGACGGCTTCGGGCAGAGGCTCCTTGGGCGTTCGCGCCATGGCTAATTTATTGGGGCCGGCGCCGCGGCCGAGAACGTCCGCCAGGCGCCCGAACAGATCCACGTCGACCAGGGGCGTGCGGATTTCAAGGGAATGGGCCATGCCGGCCCAATCGGCGTCGCGCAAAAGCTGGTTGCGCATGTACCAGGTCATTTCCAGGGCGGCCACCTTGCGCAGCGGGCCTTCGATGTTGTTTTCGGTTGCGTTTAACAGGGCCAGGGGTTCCAGGGCCCGCCAGCCTTCGCGCGCCATGCCGGGATCGAGAACCCGGCCCAGTTCCCAGGGCATGAAAAGGCCGCGCCGAAGCAGATAGGCATCGCCAAACCGGGTGCCCAATTCCAAAATTCCCGCCGCCTTGGGCGAGCCCAATCCGTGGGCCAAGGACGCCGACACCATGCGCAAAGACCGCCCAAGCCCCCGCCCGCCGGGCATCCATCCCAAAGCCCCGACCAAGCGGGGAATGTGCGAAAAGGTATCGTAGCCGCACAGCAGCTCATCGCCCCCCAGGCCCGAGAGGGCCACTTTCAGGCCTTTTTGCGCGGCGGCCTTGGCGACGAAATAGACATTGACCCCATCGATGGTGGGCTGGTCCATGGCCGCGAACACCGCGCCTAGGTCTTTGGCAAAATCCTTGCCCGCGACCCGCACGGTTTCGTGGTCGGCGCCGTAAAGCGCCGCAATGGTTTCGGCCAGGGGCGTCTCGTCGCGCGGCGTCCCCTCGAATTCATCGAACCCGAGGGTCACGGTGGCAAGGCCGGCCCCGTGTTCTTCCGAGGCCAACCCCGTCAACGCCGCCGAATCGATTCCCGAAGACAAAAAAACGCCGACCGGCACATCGGCCACCAGGTGATGGAAAACGCTGTCCTTAAACGCTCGGCGAAGATCGAGGGGGGCCGGAGTCTCGTCCTCAGTCCCGGCGAGTGTTTCCCCAAGGTCGAAAAAACGCCCTTCCCGATGCGTCCCGGACCGGTCCACCCAAAGCGTGCCGCCCGCGGGCAAGGGGCGGATGGCGGCGTAAAGGGTATGGGGTTCGGGCACGGAACCGAAAAGAAAAAATCCCACATGCCCGGCCGGGTCGGGGGCGCGGTCCACTCCGCCGCCGGCCAGCAGGGCTTTGACCTGGGAAGCGCAGCGCAGCGTCTTGCCGTCGTCGGCCACGTACAGGGGTTTGACGCCGAAGGGATCGCGGGCCAGGAACAGGCCTTGGCGCTCCCTGTCCCAAAGGGCAAACGCGAACATACCGCGCAGGCGTTCGGCCATGGCCGGTCCCAGGGCGTCGTAAAGATGGAGCAGAACTTCGGTGTCCGAACCAGTCCTGAAAACCCGGCCTTGATCTTCCAGTTCCCGGCGAAGGGCCCGGTAATTGTAAATCTCGCCGTTATACGTGATGCGCAACCGGCCACCGTCGAGCGACATCGGCTGGGCCGCCCCGGTGGAAAGGTCGATGATGGACAGACGCCGATGGCCCAATCCGATGCGGCCTTCTTCACCGACCCACAAACCGGCCCCGTCGGGACCGCGCGAAACCATGGCGTCGCGGATGCCGAGCAATTCACTTTCGGCAACCGGCGGCGCGGCGCTCCCATAGGAAAATATAGCGCAAAGACCACACATTAAGTTTGTTTCTACCCCACCAAGCCCTCAAGAAGCAGCATAAATTCACCCAACGCCCGCGACTGCGGCGAATGCCTAAGGGGCCGAACGGCCCCGCCCGGCGCTTGAGCGACAAACACTAATCCCCGCCAAAAAAATCTTTAAAAGGATCGTTCTTCCTGAATGTAGGATTTGAAATCCACATCCGCATGAAGGATGTCGCCGAGGAGGAAGGCGACCAGTTCGTTCAGGAAACATTGCAGTTGGGCCTTGTCCGAAGCCCTTCCAGCCATTTTCCTGAGTTCATCTGCTTGATAGAGAAGCTTGCCGTGCTCTAAAACATGGTTTTTTATGTTGGGGTAGCCGATTTTTTCAAGGATCTTTTCTTCCCTGCTGAAATGATCCCGGATGGCGTCCAAAAAAGACGATATCAACGAAGGGCAAATATCGAGACGTTCGTCCTCGACGGCGACGACGATGGCTTGAATTTTCTCAACCAAATCGCGGTGGTCGTCATCGATGGCGCGAACACCGATCTCAAACGATTCCAACCATCGAACATCAACCACGCGCCACCCCCCAAGCCGCCCAATCCCTACCATGACAGCCAAAAATTAGCGACAGAAAATAATTTATGCCCCCCTGGGACCATTCAGGTTAAAAGAACGGTTATGAAACAAGTCATTCAAAGTACGCGCAGTGGAAAACTGGCCTTGCTCGACGTTCCCGAGCCCAAGGTCAAGGCCGGACACCTGCTGGTCAGGACCCGGTCCTCGCTGATTTCTCCGGGAACCGAGCGCATGGTGGTGGCCTTCGCCAAAAAGAGTTTGGCGGGAAAAGCCCGCGCCCGGCCCGACCTGGTCAAACAGGTCATGACCAAGGCCAAAAGGGACGGCGTCACGGCGACGATAAAGGCCGTGCTCGCCCGTCTCGACGAACCGTTGCCGCTGGGCTATTCGGCGGCGGGCGAGGTGGTCGCGCTGGGCCAGGGCTTGGAAGGCGTTTTTCATGTGGGCCAGCGGGTCGCGGTCGCCGGGGCCGGCCTGGCCAATCACGCCGAACTGAACGTCGTGCCGCGCAACCTTTGCGCCCCCGTTCCCGAAGGCGTTACCGACGAAGAAGCCTGTTTCGGAACTCTTGGCGCCATCGCCATGCACGCCGTGCGTAATCTCGAAGCGGGTCTGGGCGATGTGGTCGCCGTTATCGGCGTCGGCCTGTTGGGCCAACTGGCGGTGCAGATCCTGACCCTAGCCGGGGCGCGGGTGGTCGCGCTCGACTACGATCCCGCCCGCCTCGACATGGCCCTTGACCTGGGCGCGGAAGCCGCCGTCAACCTCAAGGACGGCAAGGGCGAAAATACCATCAACGCGCTGACCGGGGCCAAGGGCTGCGACCGGGTGCTGATCGCGGCGGCGACCCAATCGTGCGAACCCTTCGAGGTCGCCGCCGCCATCGCGAGGGACCGGGCAAAAGTCTGCATGGTCGGCCTTACGGGCACGGAATTCCCTTACGCCGGGTTCATGAAAAAGGAAATCACCCTGGTCGTCTCGCGTTCCTACGGACCGGGCCGCTACGACCCGGATTTCGAGGGCCGTGGCGTCAAGTACCCCGAAGGCTGGGTGCGCTGGACGGAGACGGAAAACCTGGCCGACGTGCTGCGCCTGATGTCGCCGGTTGCGCCCCGCCGGCTCGACGTCAAAACCCTGACCACCCATACCTTCCCCTTAAGCGAAGCCGAAAAGGCCTACGCCCTGGTCACGGCGGGCGCGGAACCGCATTTAGGGATCGTGCTGACCTACGAAGGCGAAGAAAAAGTCCCGTCGCGCCCGGCCTTCCCCAAGGTCTCGTTAAGCGCGTCCGACACCTGCGTTCTCGGCGTTATCGGCGCGGGCGGTTTCGCCAAATCGGTCCTGCTGCCCCAATTGAAAAAGATAAACGGCGTGCGTCTGCACACGCTTGCCACCCAGCGCGGCGCGACCGCCGAGCACGGCGCCAAGACGTTTGGCTTCGATCGCGCCGTCGCCGACGAGGCCCGCATCTTCGAGAACCCCGACATCAACGCCGTCCTGATCGCCACCCGCCACGATTCCCATGCCGAGTTGACGGCGCGCGCCCTCGAGGCCGGGAAATCGGTCCTGGTGGAAAAGCCGCTCGGCCTTTCGCGCAGCGACATCAACCGGGTTATCGAGGCTCGCAACGCCTCGTCGGCTTTCTTTCAGGTCGGTTTCAATCGCCGTTACGCCCCTTTGGCCGTTATGATGCGGGACCGCCTTAGCCGTCTCGACGGCCCGAAATACCTTTTGCTTCGCATTAACGCCGGGGCGGTCCCGCCTGAAAGCTGGGTCCATGCGGCGGGCGAGGGCGGCGGCCGGGTTCTCGGCGAGGTTTGTCATTTCATGGACTTGGCGCGGTTTTTCACCGGCTCGGAAATCGCTTCGGTTCAGGCCGATGCGGCGCGCGCGGTGGCCACCACCGCCGACGACCTGTCCATCGCCGTGCATTTTAAGGACGGAAGCCTGGCCACCATTGCTTATACCGGCCTCGGCGATAACACCTTCGGCAAGGAACGCTTCGAAGGTTTTGCGGGCGGCGTGGCGATTACCTTGGAAAATTTCCGCCGCCTGACCATCGCCGAAAACGGCAGGAAAAGCGAAACATCCCGCAAAACGCCGGACAAGGGTTTCAAGGCGGCCCTTGGGGCTTTCGCCGCCGCCGTTGCCACCGGCGGCCCGGCCCTCATCGACGAGGGCGAGTTGATCGAAACCAGCACGGCGACCGTCGCGGTCTTGGAATCCCTGCGATCGGGAACCCGGATCGACCTGTAACCCTTTTTTGTGGCCCTAGGGGGGTCACGGCGTGATAAAAGAATCCCATGGACATTAATGCCTTCTTCACCGCCGAGTTCGATCGGCACCGTGACGCCGTAGCCACGACCCAAGGGGCCGTGGCCGAACCGTTTTGCACTTTGGTGGCGGTGTGCAAAAAAGCCGTCGAGGCGGGTCATAAGATCCTTTTTTTCGGCAACGGCGGCAGCGCCGCCGACGCCCAGCACCTGGCCACCGAATTGAGCGTCCGTTATCAAAAAGACCGGGCCCCTATCGCCGCCTTGGCGCTGACCACGGACACCTCGGCCCTGACCGCGGCGGGCAACGATCTCGGGTTCGATAATATTTTCGCCCGCCAGATCGAGGCCATAGGGACCCCCGGCGACGTCGCCATCGGCATTTCCACATCGGGAAACAGCGAAAACGTGCTGCGCGCCCTGAAGGCGGCGCGGGACAAGGGATTGATTCCAGTTGGTTTTACCGGGCGGGACGGCGGCTCCATGGTGGGATTGGCCGACCCCTTACTTATCGTGCCCGCGACCGACACCGCCCGCATACAGGAAATGCATATCTTGCTCGGCCATATGCTTTGCGCCGCCCTCGAGCGGGAATTGGACCTGATATGAGCGCCCGGCCGGACCTGATCCCCCTTGTTGAGTCGCTTGGCGCGGCCCGCGTTCTTTGCATCGGCGACGTCATGCTGGACCGCTTCGTCACCGGCAAGGTAGACCGCATCTCGCCCGAAGCGCCGATCCCCGTCCTTAGGATCGGGCGCGAAACCGCCATGCTGGGCGGGGCCGGGAACGTCGTTTGCAACCTGGTCACGCTTGGCGGCGCGGTTCGTTTCGTCGCCGTTATCGGCGAAGACCCAGAGGGCCGCGAAATTAGCGCCCTCATCAAAAATCTGGAAACGGTCGCCCCCGCCCTGATCGAAGAAGCGGGGCGCGCCACCACCATCAAAACCCGCTTCCTCGCCGGCAACCAGCAGATCCTGCGGACGGACCGGGAAACCACGAACCCCTTGCCCGGGGACATCAGGAAGAAAATTCAGAAAACCGCCATCGACGGCCTGCGCCACGTCAACGCGGTCGTGCTGTCGGATTACGGCAAGGGAATGCTCGAGGAAACCCTGTGCCAGGCCCTGATCGCAAAATCCCACAGCCCGGTGATCGTCGATCCCAAGGGCGGAAATTACGCACGATACCGGGGCGCGGACCTGATTACGCCGAACCTTAAGGAACTGGCCGCGGCGTCCCATATGGACGTCGGAACCGAAGACGGGATCATTGCCGCCTGCCGGGCCCTGATTAAGGCCCATGATCTTGGCGCCGTCCTCGCCACCCGCAGCCAGGACGGCATGACCCTGGTCGGCGCCGGGGGCGATATTGTTCAGCTAAAGGCCGAAACCCGCGAGGTTTTCGACGTATCGGGAGCCGGGGACACGGTGGTCGCGACCCTGGCCGCGGCGCTGTCGGTCGGCGCGAAGTTAGAGGACGCCGCGGCACTGGCCAACGTGGCCGCCGGGATCGTCGTGGGCAAAGCCGGCACGGCGGCGGCTTATGCGGCCGACGTCGTCAGCGCCCTGCACCATCGCGATATTTCCGACGCCGAAGCCAAGGTCTTGGGCCTGGACCAGGCCTTGGACCGGATCGGCCTGTGGCGGCGCAAGGGGCTCACCGTCGGTTTCACGAACGGCTGTTTCGACCTGCTTCATCCCGGCCATATTTCCTTGCTCGGCCAAGCCAAGGGCGCTTGCGAGCGCCTTGTCGTCGGGCTGAATTCGGACTCTTCGATCAAAAGGCTGGGCAAGGGCGACGACCGCCCGGTACAAAGCGAAGCGGCGCGGGCCGCCGTTCTCGCCTCGCTGGCCTCTGTCGACATGGTGGTTATTTTTTCCGATGACACCCCCATCAAGCTTATCGAGGCCTTTCGCCCCGATATCCTGGTTAAAGGCGCGGATTATAAACTCGGCCAGGTCGTCGGCGCGGACATCGTTAAAAAAGCGGGCGGGACCGTGTTTCTCGCCAAGCTCGAACCCGGCCACAGCACCACCGAAACCATAAAGCGAATTAAGAGGAAACATTAACAACCCCATGATAAAACTTCATTTTCTATATGCTCTCGGCTGGTTGAGTTTCGGCGTTGTGCACTCGTTACTCGCCTCTGAAAGCGTCAAACAACGCCTTGAGCCCGCCTTGGGGGCTTTCTACCGGCTGTCTTATAACCTGTTCGCCGCCCTTCATATCGGCGCGGTCATGGCGTTTGGGGCTTTTTTGTTTGCCGACGCGACGCCATTGGCCAAACCCGAATGGGTGGCAAGATCCCTTCAGGCGGCCTATGTGACCGGCTGGTTCGTCCTGGTCTATGGTCTCAGCGCCTATGACCTGGGATTGTTCGCCGGAACCCGGCAAATCCGCGACCGGGTGCGCGGGATCACCGGCCCCACCGAGGAACCTTTTCACTATAAAGGGCCGCTCTGTTATGTCCGCCACCCCATCTACCTGGGGACCGTGCTTATTTTGATAGGAAGGGTCGCGACCACACTCGATCTCGCCACCGCCTTTTGGGGCTGCCTTTATATCTTGATCGGGGCGGCGTTCGAAGAACGCAAGTTGCTGCGTCTCTACGGCGAGGCCTATGCCAATTACAGAAACCGCGTGCCCGCCTTTATTCCCTGGAAAGGCCGGGCGATTTAGGAATGCCCCGCGTCTTTATACCTTTCGGCGATGGCTTTGAAGTCTTCTTCCGCCGCAAGAAAGGCTTCGACCACATCGGGGTCGAAGTGTGCGCCGCTGCCCTCCCGGATGATCCCGCTGGCTTTATCGTGTGAAAAGGCGGGCTTGTAGACACGCTTGCTAATCAGGGCGTCGTAAACATCGGCCACGGCCATAAGCCTTCCCGAAGCGGGAATATCGTCGCCCTTGAGGCTGGCCGGATACCCCGAGCCATCCCATTTTTCATGATGGGTTAGCGAAATTTCCCGGGCAATTTGCAAAAAAGACGTGGTGCCCAACTCCTTCTCGGCCACGGCCAAGGCCTCGGCCCCCAATTGGGCATGGGTTTTCATGATTTCAAATTCTTCTTCGCTCAGCTTGCCAGGCTTAAGCAGGATCCGGTCGGGGATGCCGACCTTGCCGATATCGTGCAGGGGCGCTGATTTGTACAACAGATCGACGGTTTCGGGGTCCAGAGTCCGGGCGAAACGGGGATGATCGACAAGCCGAACGGCCAGGGCCTTGATATAACGCTGGGTGCGCAGGATATGAGCGCCGGTTTCGTTGTCGCGTGTCTCGGCCAAGGACGCCAAGGTTAGGATGGTGACGTCGCGGGTTCTGTAAACTTCCTCGGTGCGTTCGCGCAAGCCGCGCACCATCCAGTTGGTGTGCTTGGCCATCACCCCGAATTCATCGTTGGAACTAATGGGAACCGCCCCATCGAGGCGGCCTTGGGTCACGCCCTCGAGAACGCCGTTTTCATTTTCGAAAAAAACCTTCAGGTTCCGTGAATACGACAGGATGATGTTGATGAGATGGGGCAGGAGAACGGCAAGGACGAAAACGAACTCGACCAGAATAGTCCTTTGCGCCACGGCCAATGGGATCGTACTTCCAACATTAATAATCCAGTCCATGTCTTTGTTTATCAACAGAAAAACAATCCCGATCACGAGAATTGCACAGGCCGAGGCGAAAAATGAGAACTTCTTGGACAAGGGAAAATAGTTTTCTCCAGGATCCAGCTTGAGGCCCTCGTGGACGACTTTTTGCGCCAAAACCCGTTCTTTTTCCAAGGCCAGATCGACGGCGCAGAAGAAGCCCAAAGTAAAAAACCCCACGGTCAATTTCAGCCCGCTGACCAGGGGAAAGCCGTAAACAACCATATTAAACAAGGTCAAAGCCACCGCGGCGAAAGCGAACAGGCCGAATTCAAGGATAAACGCCCGTTTGATCCTAAGCAGAAGAGGCGCCTTGGCGACCCATGCCGAACTAAGGGGGCGGCGCAGAAGGTAAAGGGTGAACAGCAAGGTGGCGATGGGGAGAACGACTTGCCGTGAATTCAAGGATTCGACGAAGGGACAGACCTGAATGCCGTAGATTGGCATGACAATGACGGCGGCTAAATAATGGCCCGCCGGCCGCCAGGAGGTTAATCGCGTCGCCGGGCGTTCAAGGACTATCCCATCCATGGCTTAATGTTAAACAAAAAAAATACCCTTAGTGTGAATTATTTTTTTCATCCCTTTCCGCCCGTAATCCCGCTCATCAACCGATCCCAAAACCCCTGTTCGGGATCGGGGCCGGGGGCCTGCCCAGGCAGGGAGCGGGGCGGAAGGCCCACATGGGCCGCCGTCATGAAACGGGCCCAGGTTCGCGCCGGCAGGCCGCCCCCGGTAATCTTTTTCATCGGGGCCCCATCGTCGTTACCCATCCACACCCCGGCAACCATATCGGCGGTATAACCGATGAACCAGGCGTCACGGTACATCTGGCTGGTTCCCGTTTTCCCGGCCGCCGGGCGGTCCAGCCGCGCCGCGCGCCCGGTGCCAAAGGCGATAACCCCCGAGAGCATTCCGTTCATGGCGGCAACGTCGTTTTGGCTGACCACGCGCCCGGCCCCGGAGCCCCGGCGGCGGTAAAGCACGCGGCCCTGGCGATCCCGTATTTCCTGGATACCGAAGGGCCAGACCCCAAAACCGCCGCTGGCGAACGCCCCATAGGCGGCGGTCAGATCAACCAGGGTCACTTCTTCGGCGCCAAGGGCGAGGCTTGGCGTCGGCTTTAGGTCCGATGTAATGCCTAAGCGCCGGGCCGTGCGGACGACCTTGTCCCTGCCGACCCGTTCGGCCACCCTGACCGCAACCGTATTGACCGAACGGGCCAGGGCCTCGCTCATGGTCAAAAAGCCAGGGTTTTTCCGGTCGTAATTGCGCGGGCTCCAGCCCTCCACGGTTATGGGGCCGCCGTCGATTTTACTGTCCGGGCTCAGGCCCGATTCCAATCCGGTCAGATAAACCAAAGGCTTGAATGCCGATCCCGGCTGACGAAGGGCCTGGACGGCCCGGTTGTATTGGCTTTTCCCATAATCCACGCCCCCGACCATGGCCCGGACCGCACCATCCGTATCCATGGCGATCAGGGCCGCCTGTGAATTTTTCGCCATCCGCGACACGGCGTCTTCGGCCTGGGCCTGAAGGCGGGGATCGAGGGTGGTCACGACGACCAAGTCCCGATCGCCCGGCGAGACGAAGGACGAAATTCTTTCCATCACCCAGTCGGCGAAATACCGCCCCTTGCGTTTTCTTTTAGACGCAATTTGCATCCGGCCCGCCTTGGTCCGCGTTCTTTTCGCCGCCTCGGCGGCTTGCTTGGTAATTTTCCCGGCCGCCACCATGTTGGCCAGAACCTGGGCCGTGCGCTTGACAGAGCGCGCCGGATTGGCCAGCGGATTATACCGGGACGGCGCTTTGAGCAACCCGGCCAGGACGGCGGATTCGTATAGGGTCAATTGGCGAACGGATTTTCCGAAATAACGCCGCGCCGCGGCGGCGACCCCATAAGTCCCCGCGCCTAAATAGACACGGTTTAGATAGATGGTCAGGATTTGATCCTTGGTGAACCGTCGTTCCAGCCAAAGGGCCAGCATGACTTCGCGGATCTTTCGCTTAACGGTTCGTTCCGGCGTCAGAAAAAGATTTTTCGCCACCTGTTGGGTAATGGTGCTGCCCCCCTGAACGATGCGGCCCGCCTTTACGTTGGTCCAGAGGGCCCGGATCAAGCCAATTGGATCGATTCCGAAATGGTCATAGAACCGGCGGTCTTCGGTGGCCAACACGGCCCCGGGCAGGGCCGGGGGCATATCGCCAAGCCCAACGGGCATTCCGAAAAGATCGCCTTTTGTAAACAGTTCCGATCCGTCGGCGGCAATCAGGGTCACCGTCGGGCGGCGGCTCGAAGCCAGGGCGGCCTTGACATCGGGCAGGTCGCTTCCGTACCAGGCGAACAAACCGGTCACGCCGATCACCGCCCAAACCGCCGCCACCGCCGTCCACTTCGCCAATGTTTTGATAATGCCGCTTTCTTTTTGCGGCCGGTTTCCCTGTTTCCTATTTGATGGCGATGGTTTTCTTTTTTTAGGGCCTGGGCGCGGCTTAAGCCTTCCACCCTTGGTTCGGGTCGATGCCGGCGTCTTTCGCCTTTTTGTTCCTTTTTTGCGCGTGTCCGTCATAGGACCGGAAATATCGCGCCTTCAGGGTTAGGATTGGGTTAACGCGCTCAATTCCGCCGCTTGCTGCGGGTGGCGGCCTTGTAGGGTTTGCGGCAGCTCAACGCCTCATGGAGCACGGTCGGCTCGATGGTGCAGCCCTTGAGGTTGCAACGCCACATTTCGGCCCCCGAAAGGTCCACCCCGGTCAGATCGGCGCCGCGAAGGTCGGCTTCGGTTAAATCCACCTGGGTCATCAGGGCGTTCTTGAGGTTGGCGTTGAGGAGCACGCTGTCGGTCAAGTTGGCGCCACGAAGATCGGCCCCCGAAAGATTGGTCCCGGTCAGGTTGGCGCCGCGAAGGTCGGCGGCCCTGAGATCGGTTCCCGCAAGGTCGGCGTCGCGAAGATCAAGACCGGCAAGAACGGCGCGCGACCCGATCTGCCCGCCGCCCCGCCCCCAGGCGCTGTGTTCTTCGAGGATTTCTTCCAACGTTTTCGCCGCCATGGCAGGGTCCTTCTTATCGTCTTGCGTGAACGGAAACGATATCACACCCCAGGCCCCTGGCAAGACCGGCGATAAGGTGTTCATTTTTCATTCGTACTTTTAGACTAATACTTCCCTGAACCTTAACCGGAGCAACGAAAAAACATGACCGCTGGACTTCAGTTAAGAACGGAAGGAAAGGAACGGCACGCAACGTGGCTGGAGCTGTTCTACGACCTTATCTACGTGGTCGTCATCGCCAAGTTGACCCATTTGCTGGCCGCTCCTTACGGCGGCCTGCTGACCTTGCAGGGGTACCTGGTTTTTACCGGTCTTTTCGTGCCGGTTTGGTGGGCCTGGACGGGCCATACCCTTTTCGCCAACCGGTTCGACCCCGACGACGCCCTGCACCGGCTCCTGACCCTTCTTCAAATGGGGGCCGTTATTCTCATGGCCGTGTTCATCGGCGGTGTCGGGGCGGGCAAGGACGCGGGGTTCGCCCTGTCTTACGCCGCCGTTCGCGTCGTTCTTTTGCTTATGTACCTGCGTATCCATCTCGCCCGTCCCGATCTCAGGTTCGTTTCCACACTTTTCCTTAGCGGGTTCTCGTTGGGCGCGGGGCTATGGATTCTTTCGGTTTTTTTCGACCCCCCGCTCATGTACGTCCTGTGGGGGGCCGGGTTGCTTGTCGACATGGCGACGCCTTGGGCCGGGCAAAAAATACTCTCAAAGGTCTCGGTTCATTCATCGCACCTGCCCGAACGGCTTGGGCTGTTTTCCATTATTATCCTCGGCGAGGCGGTACTCGGCATCGTCACCGGTTCCAAGGAAGTGGACTGGTCAGGGCAATCGGTCGCCGCCGGTCTCGGGGGCTTCGTGCTTCTCGGTTCGGTATGGTGGCTTTATTTCGAAACCCTGGAGCATGCCTTGATGGGTAAAAAAATGAAATCCGGCCAGTTGACCATTTACGGCCATCTGCCGATCTATATCGGGCTGGCGACCCTGGCGGCGGGCGTGCTTCACGGCATCACCGGGGGTTTGCCCGAAACGGCGCTGTTGCTTGGCGGCGGACTGTTGCTGGTCGTCCTTCCCATGCAGGCCATCCACATGGCCTATTGTAAACGGGTGACGTTTCCCGGCCTGGCCCTGAGGACAAGTCTGCTGGTTATGGGGCTCGGGATAAACGTCTTCCTAGCGCCAATCCTGGGGCCCGCCGGGGTAACGGTCACGGCCACCGCCGTTTTCATTATCTATGTTTTTTGGGAAAACGGCGCCCACTGCAAACCGGGCCGACGGGACCGCCCGACGTAGACGCTCCTTATTTTCTGGGGCCGTAGAACAGGGTTTCCTGGTCGGTCTCTTGATTTTTTGCTTTCTCGATCAGACGGAAATCCACCTCGCTGCTCCGGCCCGAAAGGCTTTGCCGCGGCGCGCGGACGAAGACCCGGAACGTCCCCACCCTATCGGCCTTGACCGGCAAGACCACGGCGTCGGACCAGTTCTTCTGGAGTCCGATAACGCTGATCTTGGCCTTTTCCAGGCCGTGTACGGACAGGATGAAGGTGCGGTCTTCGCGAATCATATTGAGAATTTTATAGGTGTACCCATTGCGTATGGAACCGTCCGAAAGGGTGACGAACAAGGGGGAACGGTCACGCTGGATATTGATTTCAAGGGATTTTCGGGTCGCCATGCTAAAGGCCATGACGCCGATGACCACAAGCAAGATCGCCATATAGACCGCCGTCCGCGGGCGCAGCAGGCGGAAGTGTTTTTCCTGGCCCTTTTCGCGCGCGACTTGGTTGGAAATGGAATCGTAGGTGATGAGGCCGCGTGGATAGTCCATGCGGTCCATAACGTCGTTGCAGGCATCCACGCAAAGGGCGCAACCGATGCATTCCATCTGCTGGCCATCGCGAATATCGATCCCCATGGGGCAGACGTTGACACACAAATTACAGTCGATGCAGTCTCCCAGTTCGTCGGCCTCGGTGGATTTGCGGTGCTTGCCGCGCGGCTCGCCCCGCCACGTCTCGTAGGTGACAATCAACGAATCTTCGTCGAACATGGCGCCCTGGAAACGGGGCCAGGGGCACATATACATACAAACCTGTTCCCGCGCCCAACCCGCCAAAAGATAAGTCGTTCCAGTAAACAGCCCCACGAAACCGTAAATGGTTAGGGACGCCCGGCCCGTAAAAAGATCACGCGTCACCGTGAAAGCGTCGTTGAAGTACCAGATCCATGCCCCCCCCGTCAGCGCCGCGATCACCAGCCAAGCTACATGTTTGACTATTTTTTTAACGGCCTTGTTAAGGGTCAAGGGCCCCTTATCGAGTTTCATGCGCCGGTTGCGGTCGCCCTCGATAAGGCGTTCGACATAAAGGAAAAGGTCGGTCCAGACGGTTTGCGGACAGGTAAACCCGCACCAGACCCGCCCGGCGATGGCCGTCACCAGAAAAAGACCGATCGCCCCGATAATAAGAAGTCCGGTCAGGTAATAGACCTCTTGGGGCCAAATCTCGCCGCCGAAGAAATAAAGCCGCCCGCCCTGTATGTCGACCAGAACCGCCTGGGACGGCGCGTCCGGGCCCCGGTCCCACCTGATCCAGGGAATCAGGTAGTACAGGCCGAGCAGGACGGCGACGATGGCCCACTTCAATTTCCGGAACAGGCCTTTGACCCGTTGCGGATAGATTATACGTTGCTTTTCATAGAGGGAGGGGGTGGCGGCCTCGGGATCAGGGGATGGTGTCATTCTCGTTCTCTAACAAGTTTATAAACGGTTTCCCCTTCCCCCCCTGTGGGAACGGGGCACTTCTTTTTCCAGATACTATGGACGCATCCGCCATGTGTCAATTGACAATAGAATCATTGTAAAACAATACTCTCCAGACTATTTCCTGGGCCTCGCCCCGTTTTTTCCCGGAAAGGGCCAAGATGAACGACCCGGATATTTTTACAAACCTGTGTACGGCCGTGGGGATACCCGGAGCGGGTGATTTATGGGGTATCGCCGCGGGACTTTTCCTGGCCGGTTTGACCGGCGGGTTCCTGCATTGCCTGGGCATGTGCGGGCCTTTCGTCATGGCCCAGGTCTCGGCCCGGCTCGAAACCGTGCCCGCCCGGAATATGGGAGAATTCCACCGGCTTTCAGGCGGCCTTCTGCTCCCCTATCACTTGGGCCGGATGACCACATACACGGCCCTGGGCGGCGCGGCGGCGGTAGTTTCGGGAAGCCTGGACCTTTTCGCAGGGCTCAGTTGGGTTCCGGTGTCGTTGCTGTCCCTGGCGGCCTTGTTCTTTGCGGCCCAGGCCGCAAAGGGCTGGGGCCTTAGACTTGTCGCTATTCCCAATTGGACCGGAAAAGGGGCCTTCGGACGGGCGCTCGGGAAGGTCGCCAAGCCCCTTTTTGCCCATCCCGTGGGATGGCGCGGATATCTGTTAGGCGTTCTGCTTGGTTTTTTGCCTTGCGGCCTGGTCTACGGCGCCGTCGCCGCGGCTGCGGCCGCCAATACCGCCCCCGGCGGGGCCATCGCCATGACCGCCTTCACGCTCGGCACCGTTCCGGCCTTGGCCCTGGCCGGGATAGCGGGTCAGTTGGCGGCGGATAAGTTCGAGGCCGTGTTCCGCCGCTTAGGGCCCTTCTTTCTTCTGTTCAGCGCGCTCCTGCTCGCCCTGACCGCTTGGCGGATAGCTTAAGGCTCTCTGTTCGTTCCCATCGTCTTCATCATCGAACAGGATACGGTTGGCGGCCCCTTCCATGTCGTCGAACTGGCCCGAGCGCAAAGCCCACAAATAGGCCCCAAGACCCAACAGGCCCAATAACAACGAGATGGGAATAAGATAGATCAGAACGGTCATGTCATGGACTCCAAAGGGGGCTTCCGCCCGAGACGCAGGGCGTTGACGATAACAAGGATCGAAGACGCCGACATGGCGCCAGCCGCTATCAACGGGTTTACGTAGCCAAAGACCGCAAGCGGTATGGTCAGGGCATTATAGACAAAAGCGAAGGCCAGGTTTTGTTTTACCAGACGGCCCGCACGCCGTGAAACGGTGAGGGCTTCGAGGAGGGGGGCGAGGCGGTCGCCCTGA
>ENA-ORDP01001049-ORDP01001049.1-marine-sediment-metagenome-genome-assembly--contig:-NODE-1049-length-16038-cov-3.188951_pt1 | contig 16038 bp, 14 predicted proteins | sample MGYA00248627_ERZ508539 | MGnify/ENA primary metagenome ERZ508539 (study PRJEB26208, sample SAMN05571518) | marine sediment metagenome | biome: deep sea; feature: Hydrothermal vent; material...
CGCCGGCAGGCATGTAGAAAATGATTGCCGCCAATGGAAAAGCCATCGCCATCGCCACCGGTGATCAGCACCGTCAGGTCCGGTCGCGACAGCTTCAGGCCCGTCGCCAGCGCCGTCGCCCGACCATGGACGCCGTGGAAACCATAAGTGTTCAAATAAGCCGGAATGCGGGATGAACAACCGATGCCGGAAATCACCGCCACTTCGTGGGATGGCAGTTCCAGTTCGGCCAGGGCCTTGGTGATCGATGACAATACGGAAAAATCACCACAGCCGGGACACCAGACAGGCTTGACCGATGATTTGTAATCCCTGGCGGTGAACTGTGGCGTGGCAGGATCGACGCTCATGATAGTGGGGACTCGCTCCAGTTTTCGATTTGGCTGACAAGTTCGGCGGCCCGGTAGGGCAGTGGTCCGGCCCGGCAATAACTGGCGACGGGGCACGGTAACTCAAAATAGCCCTTCAGGTAATGATAAAACTGACCCGAATGACTGAGTTCGATGATCAGGGCGCGCTCTACACCGGCCAGGGCATTGGCCATTCGTGCCGGGCTGGCGGGGGCCAGCAGGCGCGGCGCGATCAGCCGAATGGAACGACCTTTGACGGACAATTCCCGGAGCGCTTCTCGAACCACTCCGGTGCTCGACCCCCAGGTGATCACGGCCAGATCGCCATCGCCTTCGATCTCCGCCCAGTGATCGCCAAAATCGTATTCGGAAATTTTGTTCGATCGCTTGTCCAGTTGCGCCACATGATCGGTGACCTGGCTCGAAGGGTCGCCGAACTCGTTGTGTTCCAGGCCATCGGCGGTGTATTGGCCGCCCGCCCGACCGGGCAGGGTCATCGGCGAGACGCCGCCACTTGCCAGGGCATAGCGATGATAATCGCTGATTTCGGCCTCGGCCAGGACCCGCCTGGAAACGAAGGCCAGGTCCGGCGGCTGATCGATGATAGCGCGCGTTTGCCCGAGCATTTGATCGGACAAGACAATCGCCGGAACCTGCAAAACTTCGGCCAGATGCACGGCCCACTGGCTGGCAAACAGGCAATCGGCGACCGATGTCGGGGCGACCACTATATGCGGCGCGTCGCCATGCAGGCCAAATACCGCGATGTTCAAATCCGACTGTTCGGATTTGGTCGGAATGCCGGTCGATGGGCCACCGCGCATAACATCGACAACGACGATGGGAATTTCCGATGCCACGGCCAGGCCAATGGATTCGAGCATTAATGCCAACCCCGGCCCGGATGTTGCCGTTAGCGACGGCGTGCCACCATATGAGGCGCCGATGATCATGTTGATCGAAGCCAGTTCGTCTTCCGCCTGGACCAAAGCGCCACCGACTTTTTTCAAGGCGGGCGACAACCATTCCAGCACTTCCGTCGCCGGGGTAATCGGATAGGCGGCGACGAAACGGACACCGCCCCGCACCGCCCCCATACCCGTCGCTTCATTGCCGCTGATCATCCAGCGTTTATCCGGGGCAGCTATCGGCATGGACAGGGCATAGGCAAATTTGATATCACCGGCGGCGGCGGCCCCGGCGGCGATGGCGGCGCGGCTCGACTCAAGCGCTTCGGCGGCCCTTTTTTTCAGTACTTTTTCGAGAATTCCATCGACCGCGTCAGCCGGCAATCCGATCAGCTTGGCAAGGGCACCAAGCGCGATCATGTTGGCCCGGCCCTTGGGTATGGCCTTGGCCATTTGCTTCAGGGGCAGCTCGACAATGCGGGCGCCGCTGGCGCTGATCACCTGGGGTACGTCGCCTTGTGCCGGGTCGGCAATGACCAGACTGTCGCTCGACAAAGGCAATTCAATGGCAAAACGGTCAATGTTATGCCAGTCGATGGCGATCAGGATATGGAATTCCTCGCCCGGTGCATCTACCGGTCCGGTGCCCAGACGGACCATTGCGGCGGCTTCCCCGCCCCGGATCTGGGGCCCGGACGAGCGCATGAACAAGCCATACAGACCGGCCCTGGCGGCCGCTTCCAGCAACATATTGCCCGCCGTGATGACCCCGGCGCCACCGCTGCCGGTAATCGCGATTGATAGAGAATTCAGGTCCGTTTGATGATTTACCATCGCACACCCCATTGCTGGACGTTGGCGATCTGCCTGTATTACGTATTTACGTACTTTATTGCTTATTAACACCTTCCGTCAAGGTTGAACTGCATGGTCAGCAATCATTGCCCGGCCCCGACGATTTGCCTTGCCGGTCGCCATTGTCAGAATTGCCTATCGCCCGGGACAAAATCGGCCTAGACTTAATTGTTCGCCACCCAAACAATTAAGGCTTCGTCATGGCTAAATCCATCCTGCGCCTGAGCCTGAACGGAATGGCGCGAGAAGACGCCGTTGCCGACAATGTTCTGCTGATCGATTACCTGCGCGAGGTCACTCGCAACACCGGCACCAAAATGGGCTGCGACGGCGGCGAATGTGGGGCCTGCACGGTGCTGGTCGATAATAAACCGCGCCTGTCCTGCCTGACCCTGGCCACCAGTTGCGCCGGCAGGCAGGTGGAAACCATCGAGGGCCAGGGCGTGGACGGTCGCCTGAGCGCCCTGCAAAAAGCCTTCCATGAAAAACTCGGATCCCAGTGCGGCTATTGCACGCCGGGCATGATCATGGCAGCGGTTGGATTGTTGCGGGTCAACGCCTCGCCGAGCGATCAGGATATCAAACAGGCTTTGGGCGGCAATATTTGTCGCTGCACCGGGTATGTTAAAATAATCGAGTCCGTGCGCGCTGCGGCGGCGGAAATGTTGTGAACAAAATGCAACCTATGATCGGCCGCCCCATGGCCCTGATCGACGGCGTTGAGAAAGTCAGCGGCCGGGCCGGCTATACCGCCGATCTTGATCACGGACCGGCCCTGGTTGGGCGCATCTATCGCAGCCCATATGCCCATGCCGAAATTATTTCGGTCGATCTGTCGAAGGCCCTGAAAATTCCCGGCGTGGTCGCCATCATCACCGGCGATGTTTGCGACGTGCCGTTCGGCATCATCCCCATCGCCCAGAACGAATACCCCCTGGCCCGAGACCGGGTTCGCTACCGGGGCGAGCCGGTCGCCGCTATCGCCGCCCAGGATGAAGCCAGCGCCGAGCAAGCCCTGCGGCTGATCACCATGAACGTGCGTCAGTTGCCCGGATATTTTGAACCCACCGAAGCCCGCGCAGAAAACGCCGTTGCCTTGCACGACAACCGGCCCGGCAATCTGGAACGGGAAGTTCATAGTGAATTCGGCGATGTGGACAAAGGGTTCGAGGCCGCCGATCTGGTCTGCCAGGAAACTTACGACTGCGCCGAGGTCACTCACGTTCACATGGAACCGCACGCGTCCCTGGCCGAATATGACAGCGAGCGCAATCGCGTTACCTTGCATACGGTCAGCCAGGTTCCTTACTACGTGCACCTGCGGGTGGCCCAGTGCATGGGCCTGGATGCTTCCCGTATTCACGTCGTCAAACCGTTTATCGGCGGCGGCTTCGGGGCCCGCACGGAAACCCTTAATTTCGAAATCATCGCCTGCTTGCTGGCCCGTGCGGCGCGCGGCCGGGTGCGCCTGAAACTGAACCGCGAAGAAACCTTCATCACCCACCGGGGCCGCCCCCGAACCAAAGTGACGATGAAAATCGGCATGACCAAAACCGGCAAAATGACCGCGTGTGACTGCCAGGTGGAACAGACCGGCGGCGCCTATGGCGGCTATGGTATCGTCACCATCCTCTACGCCGGGTCCCTGCTCAACGCCATTTACGATATTCCCGCCGTGCGCTATGACGGCTTCCGGGTCTACACCAACACGCCGCCCTGCGGGGCCATGCGCGGCCACGGCACGGTCGATGTGCGCCATGCGTTCGAATGCCTGACCGATGCCATGGCCCATCAACTGGGTCTGGACCCCTTCACCGTGCGCCGGGCCAATTTGCTGACGGCGCCCTTACGCACCATCAACGATCTTGAAGTCCGCTCCTACGGCCTGCCGCAATGCCTGGACTGGGTTGAGGAGCACAGCGACTGGAAAAATCGTCGGCCCACGCCGGGCAAGATCACCGGCATCGGCCTGGCCTGTTCTCATTACGTTAGCGGCGCGGCGATCCCGGTGCACTGGACCGGTGAACCCCACGCGGTGATCAATCTGAAACTGGATTTCGATGGCGGCATCACGATATTAACCGGGGCCGCCGATATCGGTCAGGGGTCGAGCACCATCCTGGCCCAGGTGGTCGGCGAGGTTCTGGGTATCGAGTTTGATCGCCTGACGGTGATTGCCAACGACAGCCGGGTGACCCCCAAGGACAACGGCTCCTATTCATCCCGCGTCACCTTCATGGTCGGCAACGCGGCTTTGGAAGCGGCGCTTGGTCTTAAATCCATCCTGATGAAAGCCGCCGCCGTCAAACTGGATGTGCCCGTGGGCGAGGTCGAATGTCTGGGCGAAACCTACGCCATCATCGGCCAGCAGGGTTCGGAAATTCCCTTCAATGATGTGGTCATCCAGGCCCTTGTTGAATCCGGCACCCTGACCGTCAAGGGCACGTTCACGGTGCCGAAAAAATTTCAGGGCGGCAAATACCGGGGGGCCGGAGTGGGGCCGTCCATGGCCTATTCCTATTCCGCCACGGTGGCGCAAATCAGCATCGATGAAAATACCGGGCGCATAGCCGTGGAAAATATCTGGGTCGCCCATGATTGCGGCTTCGCCCTTAATCCCCTGTCGGTGCAAGGCCAGGTTCAGGGTGGCGTGTGGATGGGTGTGGGTCAGGCGATCAGCGAGGAAACACAATATTTCCAGGGCCTGCCCCTGGCCGCCAACATGCTCGATTACCGGGTCCCCTGCATTGTCGAATCCCCTCATATTGAAGTCGGCATTATTGAAAGCATTGATCCCAATGGTCCCTTCGGCGCGAAGGAAGCCAGCGAAGGCTCTCTCTCCAGCACCCTGCCCGCCATCGCCAACGCGGTCTATGACGCGCTCGGCATCCGCCTCAATGACACACCCCTGACGCCGGACCGCGTCCTTGCCGCCATGGCCGCAACAGAACGTAAAGGCGCCTGATGGAATACATGCCCGAATTTCAGGTCCTGCGGCCGACCACCCTGGATCAGGCCATGGCGGCCATGGGCGAAAACCCCGAAGCCCGTTATGTCGCCGGGGGCACGGATTTGATCGTCAACATTCGCCGTGGTATTGCCGCCCCGCAAACCCTGATTGATTTGGCTGACATCACCGACCTGAACCGCATAGAGCCGACCGCCGATGGCGGCCTGCGCATCGGTGCCGGAGTGACCCTGAACGACCTGATCGGGGATCAAATAATCGACTCGGGTTTCACAGCCATTGCCGAGGCCGCCGCCCAGGTGGCGGCCCCGACCCACCGCAATATGGCCACGGTCGGCGGTAATTTGTGCTTAGATACCCGCTGCGTCTATTTCAACCAGAGCCAATGGTGGCGCAACGCCAATGACTATTGCCTGAAACACCAAGGCACGGTTTGCCATGTCGCCCCTTCGGGCAGCTTCTGCTTCGCCGCCTTTAGCGGTGATTTGGCCCCGGCCCTGTTGATATTCGCCGCCCGCATCGAGATCATCGGCCCAGGCGGCACCCGCACCATCCCCCTGAGCGACCTATACCAGGACGACGGGGCCGCCCATTTGTTGCTGGGCCGGGGTGAGTTGATCACCGCCGTGCTGTTACCCGCCGCGCACAATATCAAGTCGGGCTACGAAAAGGCCCGCATCCGCCAGTCTATCGATTTTCCCCTGGCCGGGGTGGCCATGGCGCTCGATACCGACTTAGGCTCCATTAGTGTGGCGCTGACGGGCCTGAATTCCTGCCCGCTGCTGGTCCAGGGGACGGCAAGCCTGACCACTTCCCGGCACGATATGGATGCCCTGGTCAAGTTGATCGGCAAGCAAATCCAGCCCATGTCCAGCACCCTGACCCCGCCCGGATACCGCCGCAAAGTCGCCGCCAACCTGACCCGCGCCCTGGCCGGGCGGTTGTGTCAGGGCTCTCGCCAGTGGGGCGGATAAGCGTTCTCATACCCTGGCAAGCCTTCGATCCGAACCAGCCATGCGTCAACGTTCCCGTAGGTCTCTTTAAAGCCATCGAGACCCAGATTTAGCTTCACGGCATCGGCCCCCCGGCCCGCCCTGATCAACCCCTGGATAATAGGCATGGTACATATATCGACCGCAGTTGGTGTGTCGCCGGCCAGATACGGAGCCTCTGTCAACAAGCTCTCAAGCCAATTCATTGCCTGGTGAACGTCAGTTGCGGCGGCCTTGATTTGGTCACCGCTTTGGTCTGCCTGACCCCGGATCAGCGGGCGAACGACGCCATCTTCGATCGGTTCCCGGACATAGTTCATGACTTCGAACAAGCGTTGCCAGATTTGACCGGTCGCTTGAGGCGAGTCGCCAAACAGGGGTGGTTGTGGATGCTTGCTTTCCAGATAGGCCATGATGGCAATGGATTCATAGATAACGACATCGCCATCTTTCAGAACGGGCACCTTGCCACGCGGGTTAAGGGCCATCATCTCGGGCGTTTTGTGTTCCTTTTTGCCAGGATCAAGGCGATGGGAAACATAAGATAACCCTTTGTATTCCAGTGTAAATTTGGCCCGCCACGCATTCGGGCTGCCGCTGATCCAATACAGTTCATAAGTCATATGCGAGTTCCTTGTTCCGGAGCATAACTGGGTTAGCCGAGCAACAAGCCACCACTGGCCTGAACGATCTGGCCAGTCACCCAACTGGCGCGATCACTGGCCAGCCAGACAATGGATTGGGCCACATCTTCCGGGTCACCCAGTCGGCGCAGGGCGGTATCTTCGTCGACCATTTTGGTCAGTGCTTCCTTGGGCATGGCCGACAGCATGTCGGTCCTGGTCAATCCCGGAGAGACCACATTGACCCGAATGCCGCTGGGTCCGAACTCGGCGGCCAGGACCTTTGACAGTCGGTCAACCGCTGATTTGGTGGCGGCATAGGCAGAATAGATGGTTCAATAATGTAAGTTAAGTCATGGAAATTGCGGATTGATGGTGCGATAATGCACCAATGAAAAATTGGGATGATTTGCGGTATTTTCTGGCCGTTGCCCGCAAGGGCTCGATCAGGGGTGCCGCCGCCAAGCTCGGTGTTAATCATTCAACCGTGTCGCGGCGCATTGATGGCTTCGAAAAAAAATTGGGCGTCCGCTTGTTTGAAAGAATGCCTTCGGGCTATCTGATGACTCAGGCTGGCGAAGAAATGTTGCGATCGACCGAACGTATCGAGACCGAGGTCTCGACCATCGGACGCCGGGTCGTCGGAGGCGACGCCAGATTGAGTGGGCTGTTGCGCGTCACGCTGCACGATTCTCTGGCGCAAAAATTGCTGATGCCCGATCTTGTTCTTTTTTGTCAGGCCTTTCCGGAAATCGAATTGGAACTTTTGCTCAGCGATTCCATGGCCGATCTTGCCCGCCGGGAAGCCGATGTGGCCATTCGCATTTCCAATGATCCGACCGATAATCTTTTCGGTCGCCGGGTGCTCAGGTATGCCACCGCCATATATGGATCGGATGATTACCTGGCCAGCCATAGCCTGGCCCATGGCGGCGCTGATTTAACCTGGGTTGGGTGGAATGATTCAGTTCGTGATCCGCAATGGGTGCGGGAAAGCCCTTATCCGAACGCGCCTGCGCATAATCGTATTTTCAATCCTCTGGCTCAGGTCGAAGCCGTAAAATCCGGGATGGGCCTGGGTATGCTGCCCTGTTTTTTGGCTGACCCCGAACCCACTTTGCGGCGTCTGCCACCGGCGAATGCGACGCCCAATCGGGATATCTGGATTCTAACCCACGAAGACTTGCGTCACACCGCGCGGGTTCGGAAATTCCTTGATTTCATGGCTCAGGCCATGTTGGCCAAACGAGACCTGTTGGAAGGCCGCTGCCCGCGTCCGATCTAATTCTCAATCAGGATTTCGTCGACCCGGTCGCCGTAGAACGCCAGGTGACCCTTGATTTGCAGGGACTCATCAAAGGGGATTTCATAGGCCCAGGCGATGCCTTCCGGGTGGGCTCCTTCAACATTCAGGGTCCAATAGCTGGCATCTCCCTTGAACGGGCAATAGGAACTGTGATCGGTTTTTTTCAGCAGGTCCATGCGCACATCCGATTGCGGGATGTAATAGACGGTTGAATAGGTGTTTTCGCTTAATTCCAGGGCATTGGTGGTTTCAGCCAGACAACTGTCGCCGGCAAAAACGCGAATATGTTTTTGTGATCGGGTGATGTCGAATTTATAGCCTTCGTGAGTGGCGAATCCGGGGGCCGCATTATTCATCATACTGTCCTCCTCTACTGGTAAGCCTAGCCGATTTTTTTCAACAACTCCCGCAATAACTGTTTTTCATTTTTATCCAGATTGCCGGTGATGGCTTGTTCATGGCTATCGACTTTAACCTTAACTCTTTCTTGCCGGGATCGGCCTTTGGCGGTCAGGGACAAGGCGTAAGATCGCCTGTCCGTCGCCGCCCGGCCCCGTTTGACAAGTTTGCGTTTCTCCAGAGCGCTGATCACGCCGACCATGGTTGAACGTTCGATTCCCAATGCGGTCGCCAGGGCCGACTGGGTCAAGCCTGGATTGCCCTCGATCAGGGACAGCACGCCAAACTGCCCCGGGGTGATTTTATCGCTCGCCATGGTCGTCATGAAATGGGCAAACGTACGCGCCTGGGCCTGGCGCAACTGGTAGCCTAACAGCCGTTCCAGCATGTCGGTGACGACCGCCGCCATTACGTGGAAATGGCCAGATAATCCGCCGCGATCTGGCGTAATTTAAACCGCTGTAACTTGCCCGACGCCGTCTGTGGCAATTGGTCGAGAAAAATAAAGCGCCGGGGGCATTTGTAGATGGACAGTTTATCACTCATCAAATCGCTCAATTCCTGCTGTAGCTCTTCGGTGTTGGCCTCGGGGTCGACCGCCACCAGGCACAAGGCCAGGCGGGTCAACCCGTCGGCATTTTGCACCCCGACCACGGCAGCCTGGGCCACTCGGGGGCTGGTCAGTACATGGCTTTCGATCTCGCCGGGGCTGACCCATTGACCGGAAATTTTCAGCATATCATCGGACCGGCCCTGGTAATAATAGCGGCCCTGCTGATCGGCAATGAACACATCGCCCGTGCAATACCAACCGCCAACGAAGATCGCGGCGGTTATGTCGTCCTGATGCCAATAGCCGCTGGCCAGACTGGCGCATCGCACCCACAGGACGCCGGGGATACCGGGTTCGTTGCTCGGCTGGCCATCTTCTCCGATCAGCCGCACGTCGGTTTCCGGCAAGGGCGTGCCGGTCGATCCGGCCTGGAAATCGTCGGGCCGATTACCGATAAACATGACCCCCGCCTCGCTGGACCCGATACCTTCCAAAATAGGTCGCCCGGTGACCGCCTGCCATTGCCGGAAGATACCACCCGGCAATTGTTCACCGGCGGAAATAAAATGTCGCACGGCGCGGAACCCGGCCGACCCGGCCAGATCTTCTGTCAATATTTTCTGGTACAGCACCGGCACACTGAAGACCACTCGGGGCCGGTACAATTCGACCACTTCGGCGACCGCCTGGGCCGACGGCCAGCCTGAATGCAGGATCACGCTGGCCCCCAGTTGCAACCCGGCCAGCAAAACGTGGCCGAGCGAGAAGGCAAAGAACAATTTGGATGAACAGAAAATCCGGTCGCCGGGTTCGAGCCCATAAACCGGGCCCAGATAACGGGCCAGGCTGGGGATGGATTTTTGCACATGGACCACCGCCTTGGGCTGGCCCGTGGTTCCCGAAGTGTAGAGCCAGAACGCCATATCGTCCGGCTTCATGGGCCGGGATTTGATCTTGTCCGGGTGGCTTGCCATCAGATCGGTCAAACTGAGCAGGCCCGGATAGTCTTCGGAAATTCCATCGGCGATGATTAACGGCGGCGACATCGCCCTGTCTTCGATGGCCCGGGTGCAGATGGAGAGAAACTGCCGGTCGGAAATCAGCAGTTTGCAGTCGCTGTCATCGATCATGTAGGCCAGTTCGTCCGCCGAAATACGCAAATTAATGGCCACCGGCACGGCACCGATTTTCAACGCCGCCAGATAGGCGACAAAAAATTCCGGACGGTCATCGACCACTAGCAACACCCGGTCCTGGGCTTGGACCCCCAGTTCCACCAGGACCCCCGCCGCCTGGCAGGCCAGGGCATCGAGTCGCGGATAGCTGATTTTTCGCTTTCCCGAAATGATCGCCGGGGCGCTATGACCGGCCAAAGACAAGGCCGGACCCAGCAAAATATCGGCGGCATTCATTTGCGTAGTCATCAATCAGCAGTTTGATTGACTAGGCCGCGCACTGTCAAGAACGCGAAGCGGTTTTAGACCATATCGCGTAACACGCCTTTCAGGATTTTACCCGTGGCGCTGGCCGGCAAGGGGTCGAGAAAACGCAATTCGGTCGGTCGCTTGTAGGGGGCCAGCAGGGCTTCGATGTAGGACGATAGCGCTTCTGGCGTCAACGCAGCGCCGGGGGCCGGTTGTACGAAGGCGACCAGGTCACCGTCGCCGTCGCTATCGCGCCCGACCACGGCGCTTAAGGTAACCTGGGCGTGGCTGTTGAGCACACTTTCGATTTCTTCCGGGTAGACGTTGAAGCCGGACCGAATGATCATTTCCCTGGCCCGTCCGACGATATAGAGATTGCCGCCATCATCCAGGCGGGCGATATCGCCGGTCTTGTACCAGCCATCCGGGGTCAACACCTGGGCGGTCAGGTCCGGGGCCCGGTAATAGCCCAGCATCAAATTCGGCCCTTTGACCCAAAGTTCACCGGCCTCGCCGGGCGGCAAGTCCTGGTCATCGCCATCGACAAACCTGACCTGCAACCCCGGCAGCAACGGCCCCACCGTATCGCTCTCGACCGGCGCATCGATGCGGGTCTGACTGACCGTCGGTGAACATTCGGTCAAGCCGTAGCCGTTGTTGAGGGCGACCCCGAACAGGTCTTCGACGGCGTTTTTCAGATCCATCTGTAGGGGCGATCCACCCGCCGACAGATAGCGTAGATGCGGCGCCTCCAGATCTTCGCCGCAGACATCGAGATGCTCCAGTATTTTGGCATACATGGCCGGAACCCCCTGCAACACGGTAATGCCATCCTGACGCAGGGACTTAAGCACGTCGGCGGGGGCAAAGCGCGGGGCCAGGCGAACGGCGGCACCGGCGAACAGCGATCCCAACAGGGTCGAGGCCAGGCCGAAAACGTGGGACACGGGCAACACCGCATAGGTCCGATCGGTCGCCGCCAGGCCCCGGATGCGCCCGGAAACAGACGCCACATACATCAACCCCCGGTGCGACAGCATCACCCCTTTGGGGTTGCCCGTGGTGCCGGAGGTATAAATCATCGCCCCGACCTGGGCCGCGCCATCGGCGTCAACCGGTTCCGGTTTCGTGGTTTCGTCAAGCGGCCCGATGGCCATCTCAGGCATACCGTCCAGATGCAGGGGTTCGGCCCCTTGCCGGGCCGCGTGATCGGCGGCTTCGGGCGATACATCGGTGGTGAAAATGACCCGGCGGGCACCGCAATGATCCTTGAACAGATCGATCTCGCGACCACTCAGGCGGGCGTTGACAATCACCGGCCAGGCGTCCAGTTCGCTGACCGCCATGATCAGGGTGATCAGGCCAAGGCCGTTTTCACCGACCAGCAAAACCCGGTCACCAGCGCCGATGCCCAGCTTTTCCAGCGCCTGGCTGACGATGCGAATTTGCGTGCAGAACCGGCCATAGGACCATTGATCACCATCGACAATCAGCGCCATCGACTGGGCGTCCTGTTGTTCGATGGCGAACGGAATGTGACTGATCCGTTGCGGCAGGTGGTCGAGCAGATGATCCCGGTCGCTCAGGGTGTCGCTGTCCAGGGCCATATTCTTGTCATTCCAATTGCCGATAATCCGCCGATCACGTATCACTATACGAAATCATCCCGCCCATAAGAAAGAATCTAAATCATCATGGCCGACAATTCCCAACCCCAGGCTTTCATATATGACGGCCTGCGCTCGCCCTTCGGTCGCCATGGCGGTAGCCTGTCGGCAATGCGGGCCGACGATTTGCTGGCGACCGTGATCAAAGCCGTGGTCGAGCGGACCGGTTTTGATAAATCAGATATCGAAGACGTGATCGCCGGATGCACCAACCAGGCGGGCGAAGATTGCCGCAATATCGCCCGCCATGCTGGCCTGCTGGCCGGTTTGCCGGTGGAAACCGGCGGTTTGACCGTCAACCGGTTGTGCGGCAGCGGCCTGGCCGCCACCCTGGACGCCGCCCGCGCCCTGCGCTGCGGCGAAGGGGACTTGTTTATCGCCGCCGGGGTCGAAAGCATGAGCCGGGCGCCCTATGTCATGAGCAAGGCGGAAACCCCGTTCAGCCGTTCAGCCCAGATGTTTGATTCGACCATCGGCGCCCGCTTCCCCAACAATAAAATCATCGAGGCGTTCGGCGGCGACACCATGCCCCAGACCGCCGACAACATCGCCGGTGATCTGGGCATCAGCCGGGAACGAAGCGATGCTTTCGCCATCGCCTCGCAAAAAAAGTACGCGCTCGCCAAGGCCGATGGCTTTTTTAATGCCGAAATTCTGGCCATTGACCTGCCGGTCAAACGTACGGCCCCGCCCGTAACGATCAGCGATGACGAACACCCGCGCCCGCAAACCACGCTGGAAAAACTGGCCACATTGAAGCCCTTGTTTGACGGCGGCGTGGTCACGGCGGGTAACGCTTCAGGCATCAACGACGGGGCCGCCGCCCTGCTGATCGGCAACCGCGAGATCGGTGAAAAATCCGCTCAGGCCCCGCGCGGTCGCATTATCAGCGGCGCCATCGCCGGGGTCGCCCCCCGGGTCATGGGCCTGGGTCCCGCCCCGGCATCGACCAAGGCGCTGGACCGGGCCGGACTGACGCTCAAGGACATGGACGTGATCGAAATCAACGAAGCCTTCGCCACCCAGGTGCTCGGCTGCACCCAATTGCTCGGCATGGCTGACGACGACAGCCGCCTCAATGCCAACGGCGGCGCCATCGCCATCGGCCATCCCCTGGGGGCTTCCGGGGCCAGGCTGGTGCTGACCACGCTGCGCCAACTGGAACGCGGTGGCGGGCGCTATGGCCTGGTCAGCATGTGCATCGGCGTCGGCCAGGGCATCGCCGCCGTGATCGAGCGGGTTTAGGGCAATCACATGTGATCCCGTACTACCCAAGGTTTGCTCGGCAATCCGGTTTTCAGGGCGTTAGAATTATTGACTTTTTCCGGGCATCCGCTACATTTTCTCCATACGTGTTGCATTTGTTTTGTCTTATCTAAATAACCGGTTCGCTGATTAGTTTAGTTATTCCCTGACAATGTGATCGTTGAAGCGACCGCGCGGCCATATTTTGTGGGGGGCGGAACTACTCCGTGTTAGAGGATACGACTATGACGACTGGTACTGTAAAATGGTTTAACCCGACCAAGGGTTATGGATTTATTGAGCCCGAAGACGGGTCCAGTGATGCTTTTGTTCACATTTCCGCGGTCGAACGCGCCGGACTGAGCACCCTGACAGAAGGGCAGAAGGTCAATTACGAACTGCAACCCGGACAGAACGGCAAATCGTCTGCCGAGAACCTGTCCGTCGTCGAATAACCCGACGACCCTAATTCACGGCGAAGGCCCGCGTCCACGGCGCGGGCCTTTTTCATTGTCTGATTGCTGTGGCTATTTGCTGGCCATCACATAGATACCGTCCCAGTTTTCGGGCGGATCAATCAACAGCAACCGGCAACGGGCGGCCAGGGCCCGACTGGCCGGATCACCGTATTGATCGGCAACAACGATGAAGGCCGCCGCCGCCGTATCGAACTGACCTTGCTGATAAAGCCTTAGCGCCGCCTCGTAAGGCGCCACATAGGGGGGAATTTCGGTGTCATCTTTCAATCCGATCAATTCGAAAACGCGGGTGCCTTCATCCTTGCCCTTGACCCGGATGGTATCGAGTTCGCGGGTGATGATGTGATCGCCGACCCGGTTGCGGGTTTCCCCGTCGATACAGATGGCGGTGCCATAAACCTTGTTGACCCCTTCCAGTCGCGAAGCCAGGTTCACCGTATCGCCGATGCAGGTGTAATCCTGGGATTGTTCCGAGCCGATATTGCCGACAATAACGTCGCCGGTGGCCAGGCCAACGCGCATGTCAATCACCGGTAGGCCGCGCTCGCTCCAGTCCTGGCGCAGCTCGCTCAGGCGGTCCTGCATACAGATGGCGGCCCGGCAGGCTTTCAGCTCGAACTGCTCGGTAACGAAGGGCGGCCCCCAGAACGCCATGATGCCATCGCCCAGGTATTTATCGAGAATACCATCGGCCGAGGCGATTTCGTTGCTCATGGCGCCCAGGTATTCATTCAGGAAACTGACCAGTTGTTGCGGGTCCATGCCTTCTGAAATGGAGGTGAAACCGGCGATATCTGAAAACAGCAACGTCTTGGTCCGGCGCTCGCCGCCCAGTTTCAGATGTTCCGGATTGTCCATGATATCGGCGACGATGGTCGGGTGGACGTATTTGCCGAACAGATTCCTGATTTGCTCTTTTTCCTTGAGGCCAATGACCATCTGGTTGAAGGCCCGGCCAAGCTGGCCGATTTCGTCGGCAGAGTCGTTATCGACCTCAAACTCGTAATTGCCCGAGATCACTTCGCCGGTGCCCCGGACCAGGGCCCGCACGGGAAAAATAATCCGGTTGGTCAGCAGCACCACAATCAGCAAGCCGAGAGCCAGAGCGACCAGGCCGATCCAGATGATCTTCCATTGCAAATCAATGAACGGCAACATGGCGGCATCCAGGCTGGCGGCGAAAATATAGCCGGCCTGAATTCCTGAACCATCAAAATGATCGTGCACGGCGACATGGTATTGCCCGTGCTGGATGTAGGAATCCTGTGACGGGCGATCCGGCGGCTCGATGGCGGCCAGGATGGCGCGGGCCTTTTCAGGATCAACATTGGTGGCGACCACCTGGTCTTCTACATAAAAGATAACTTCGGCCCCGTCAGCCGCCCCGCCCAGATGGGCTTTGACCCAGTCATTGCTGATGTCAATACCGGCGCTGACCACGCCGAGGGCGTAATCATCGGTGAGGGATTCCTTGAGCGGCACGTTGACGCTGTTGATCAGTTTCCGGTCGTAAGCGATGATCCTGGATATGGGCTGGCCGGTTTCCAGCACTTGTTCGAGAAGCGCACTAACATGTTCGGTATCGACAATGGCTTGCGCTGCGGCGACAAGTTTATCCAGGTTATAGTCGCCCGGCGGTGTGGAGACGCCACGAATGGTCATTTCCTCGTCGGTGATGAAAACGAACGAAACACCGGTATCGTTTTTGATTTCCTGGGCGAAAATGAAAAAATTGTCGCGGATTTGCTGTAGGAAGGACCGGTACTTCTGATCTGAAGTTATGGTCGACACCAGTTTTTCGGTAAAGGCCCGCTCTTCTTCAAACCGGTCCCGAAAACGGGCTTCCGTATTGCGCAGTTCCTTCAGCGTCCGGTCGGTTTCAAAAGTCAGGGTCCGGGTGTGGGAATAATAAGTCGTAAAGCCCAGCAAGCCGAGGATGATCGCCAGAAAAGTGATGAACAGTTTGGCCCGCAGACCCATCCAGATCCTCCCGAACCAGTGCCTTTTTTAATCAAACAGCCGATCGACGGCCAGGACTTCGCTGGCGACCACCACCTGGCCCGGCGCATTGTCGTTGGCCGCCGCGCACACCGCGCCGTCAGTTGCGTCCGACGCCTCTTCGGCAACACCTCGGGCGGCGTCCAGCTCGAGCCCCGCGCGCAGCTCGCGGACGTCGACGACCTCGCGGTGCGGGTGCTCCTCGAACCAAGCGTCCAGTGCGCTGCGCAGGCGTGCGAGCCCCTGCTCGAGGGCGTCCACGTGGACCCAG
>ENA-ORDP01001052-ORDP01001052.1-marine-sediment-metagenome-genome-assembly--contig:-NODE-1052-length-16031-cov-3.536242_pt1 | contig 16031 bp, 17 predicted proteins | sample MGYA00248627_ERZ508539 | MGnify/ENA primary metagenome ERZ508539 (study PRJEB26208, sample SAMN05571518) | marine sediment metagenome | biome: deep sea; feature: Hydrothermal vent; material...
ATTGCAATAAAGGTACTAACTAATGTGGCTTTTAGAAAGCGAAGCACTACGAAAATTTGAAGCGGTTAAAGCGTCGGGCGTGTTACCGACAGCCGACCAAGAAAAAAAGTTTATTGCTTTGCATGGTGCCATGAATCAAGGCGAGTCGCGTATCTTAACGGTTGCAGGCAATCAAGCCGAGATCAGCATAAAAGGCATTATGACCAACACGCCCGACATCATGGCTATGCTGTTCGGTGGTGGCAATGTAACGTACCCGGAAATTGTTAGCGCGCTTGCAATGGCAAACAATAACAGCGCGGTTGATGCAATCACGTTAAATATCGATTCGCCCGGTGGTGAGTTTGTCGGCTTGTTTGATGTACTGGCTGCGCTTCAAATGACCAGCAAACCCGTCAACGCAAATGTTGGCGGTTTCGCCGCGTCGGGCGCGTACGCGATAGCCGCGCAAGCAGACACCATTAACGCGGGCAATGTGTCTACCATTCTAGGTAGTATCGGCGTGGCCGCGTCGATCTATACCAGCGATTATATTATAGACATTGCCAGCACTAACGCACCAAACAAAAGACCCAACGCGAAAACGTTAGAAGGTCAAGCCGCGATACGTGAAGAGCTAGACGCCATGCATGAAATTTTTGTTGACTCAATCGCCACCGGTCGCGGCACTACGATTGAAAATGTCAACGCCACGTTTGGACGCGGTGGCGTTTTACTTGCCGGGGAAGCGATGAATCGCGGCATGATAGACACCATTGCAGGTATAGCGCCTGCAAGCAATAGCAGTAATCTGGACACCACCAACAAGCAAACCGCTAGTAATAGCGTAAACAAACCGAGGGTTAAAACTATGAATTTGGAAGAGTTGAAAACGCAACACGCCGACGTTTACGCGGCTGCGGTAAAGGTTGGCCATGATGACGGGTTGGCCGTTGAACGTGACCGGGTAACCGCACACTTACTGATGGCCGAGGCTAGTGGAGATTTTAAGACCGCGACCACTGCCATAAAAGACGGTTCCGGTATGACGCAAACCATTCAAGCGGCCTACCTTACCGCCGGTATGAATCGCAAAGACATCAACGCAAGGCAAGACGATAACGTTGATGTTAATACCAATGTTGACGATATCAACAAGGCCGACAGCGAAGCCGAACAAGTGGCTACGCTCGTTGAAAGTAAAATGTCAAATATGGAGGCCGCGTAAATGAATATGGTCGTTACTAACCTAGATATAGGCAGCTTGATATTAAAAGATGCCGAACACCGCGATGAACTGTTAACGTTTGCAGGTGCCGCAACCGTTGTCGAGGGTACAATACTTGCCCGTGATTCGGTGTCTTTTAAACTGATACCTTACGTTAAGGGCGGGGTAACCAATGGCGACGGTATCCCCAAAGCCATATTAACGTATGACGTAACCGCGTTAGGCGCAGGCGATGAAGCCATACGCGCAATGATTAGCGGCGGGGTACGCAAGGAACGTTTGATTATTGATGCCGATGGTGACGGCTCTAATGTCGATGACGTTGTGCTTGATGAGTTGCGCGACTACTCGTTAATTTCCGTCGATGTGCAAGAACTCGACATTTTAGACAACCAGTAATAACCGCTAATTATAGGAGCGTTCCCACTATGAGTACCGAAACTACTAGACGCATGATTAGCGTTTATAATCAAAATGGTTCACAGCCGATACGTTTTTTGTCCGGGTTCTTTCAGTCGCCACCGCAAAATTTCCATACTAGTGAAGATGTGGAGATTGACATTGTGCGCGGTGATGAAGATATAGCCGTGGTCATTCAAGACTTGACGACCGGCTACCGTATGAACTCGGAGGACATCTACACAAACAAGGCATTCAAACCGCCAATTTTCAAAGAAGCGGTGGCGCTAAACTCGTTTGATTTGCTCAAACGTATGCCAGGACAAAACCCGTTCGCTTCACCAGATTATCGCGCTAATGTAATCACGCGTATGTTTGGCGCGATGCAAAAGGTCGAGCGTAAAATACGCCGATCAATCGAGGTACAGGCCAGCCAGGTTATGCAAACCGGCATAGTAACGTTAACGGATTCAAACGGTGTCGCTCTGTATACCCTGGACTACAAACCAAAGGCTACGCATTTTCCGACGGCGGCGGTTGCTTGGGGATTGCCTGCGGCGACGATTGAGGCTGATATTAGTAGTTTAGCCGAAGTGATCCGCAACGACGGGCTAGAAGATCCAGACCAGTTAATTATGGGCGTTGATACTTTCGAAGCTTTTATTAAGGATACCGAAATACAGAAACGTTACGACAACCGACGCATTGACTTGGGTACTATCGCGCCCATGCAGGTGCGTGGTAATGGTGGTTCCTATCGCGGCATTGTTGAGATTGGCCACTATCGTTACGATATTTGGACATACGGCGGGCGCTACAAAGACCCACAGACCGGCACAAAAATATCATATGTCGATCCGGGTAGTTGTATTGTGCGCTCAAGTTCTGCCCGGTTGGACGCTACTTTTGGCGCAATCCCTAATATTGGTAAAGAAATAGGCGGCGCTAGAATACTACCAGAATTGCCGGGCCGCATGACTAACGTCGAGGGCGGTATGGATTTATTCACGAATGCCTGGATATCAAACGATGGCGAGCAACTTTTCGGCGGTATCGGAGCAAGGCCGCTTATGATGCCTACTGCTATCGATACCTATGGCAACATAACCACCGGCGCGTAAATCGTCAATTGAACGTAAAAGGAGCGTTAACCATGCCGAGTAATTCTACATTAATCGACGAGGTCGATATACTTGCAAAAAAATTGGGCATGGTGGTGAATACGCAACCGCTCAATAACGCGGCATTGGCCGCGTTGTTGTCCGACCTAAAGGCAAAGTATAAGGCTATGCGAAACAGTGACGACGGGGAAAGCGATAGCGTCGAAGAAAATAGCGAGACACAACCGGTTAGTAATGTTGTTTCCCATGACACATATGTAGTCGTTAAAGGAAAGGCTATTACCTGTAAACGCGGTGTTTTATCCGATGGCGATGAAGTAAAAACAGAATACTTTAACGATGGTATGACAGTGATTAAAGACTTATACACTCGCGGTTATCTTGAAATTGTTGCGCCGGTTTAATCGATATGGGTTTACGTCAAATAGCCGAAGCCGATTTAAAATACACTTTAGAAGATGGCGTGTATGGTTTCGGTTGGCCTATCGAAATAACAGACCCCAGCGGCAAGCAAGATACGGTTGTTGGTTATAGCAACGACATAAGCCAAGCCATTGACCCGGACACCGGCCTAGTGGTATCTGGTCGTGTTGCCAGTGTCGCAATGCGAGTGTCAACGTTAACCGCGTTAGGTTTTTCGATCCCGGAAGGTATCGCCGACAGTAGCAAAAAGCCGTGGGTAATAGACTTTTTAGATATCGGCGGCGCTACGCACAAATTTAAAATTGCGCAGTCTGATAATGATAGGTCGCTTGGTATTGTGCTTTGTTTGTTGGAGTCCTACCGGGGATGAGTTTGCAACTAATCGAAAAAAAAGACAACGTAGAAATGGTGCGGGATCAAATCGCTAGCCTATTAGCCCTTGAAACTGACAATCAAATGTTGTTGGCTTTATCGGTAAACAAAAACCCGGACGACTGGAAGTTGAGATTATTCACCGAACGTTCCAACCCGTGGGAACAATGGTTAAACAACCAAGCCGACCTAAGCCCTATCGTCAACGTGTGGTTTGACTCCGCCAATTATGAACAACGATCAAGTAATGACGTGGAACGACAGAAAACAAACGCCACGTTTAACATCGATTGTTATGGTTATGGTGAGTCGTCCGACGTACCGTTAGGCGGACACCTACCCGGCGACCAACAAGCGGCGCAAACGGCACACAAAGCGGTTAGGTTAGTACGCAACATTTTAATGGCCGCCGAAAATACATACTTGCAACTACGCGGCCTAGTGTGGTCGCGGTGGCCGCAATCAATGGCATTATTTCAACCGCAGATTGCAACGACCGTACAGCAAATAGTGGGCGCACGGTTAAGCCTGGAAGTATCGTTTAATGAGTTTTCGCCGCAAGTGCAAAGTAACCCACTAGAATATGTGGCGATCGATTTTTTACGCGCCGAAGACGGTCAAATTGTTTTCGAGGCCGACTACCAATATCCATAAACATTATATACGGAGCATATTAAACCATGGCTATATCATCAGCAGTAAGCGCAAGCGCAATCGCCCGTGTAGTGGGTATCAAGACCGTATTCAAAAACCTACGTGGTGGTGCGATTACTTTTTTACCGCAACGAATAGCCATTATTGGTCAGGGCAATTCAGTGGCGGTATACCCAAGCGACAAAAAACAAGTGGCCAGTGCCGCCGAAGTAGCAAGTATTTTTGGTTTTGGGTCACCTTTACATCTAGCGTCGCGGGCTTTTTTCCCGATTAATGGCGATGGTGTAGGTTCTATACCGGTAACCATTTACCCATTAGTAGACGATGGTGCGGGTGTAGTTTCGACCGGTGATATTACGCCGACCATAGCCGCGACCGTCGCCGCATCATATATCGTAATGGTCAACAATATTGTATCGGCACCTTTTATAGTATCGGTAGGTGATACAGTGGCCGCCGTAGTTACTGCGATGACCGACGCGATTAATGCCACGCTGGAAATGCCGATTATTGCGGTGGACGGTACTACCAAGGTAGACATAACCTCAAAATGGAAGGGTGCCAGTGCAAACGATATTGTGTTGCAGGTAGTTGGCGCTACAAATATAGGCAACTCCTTCGCTTTTACACAACCAACCGGCGGGCTAGTTAATCCCGATATAGACCCGGCGTTGTTGCTGGTCGGTGACGTTTGGGAATCTCTCTTTTTGAATTGCCTGGACATATCCGATACCGCGACACTCGGTAAGCTGTCAACGTTCGGCGAGGGCCGATGGGGCGCGTTAACTCGCAAACCGATGGTTGCCTTTACCGGTAACACCGAGGCCGACAGAGCGACCGCCGTAACAATACCCGACGCAAGAAAAACAGACCGCACAAATTGCCAGCTAGTGGCGCCGGGTTCTGTCGATTTACCGTTTGTAGTCGCGGCGCGTCAATTGTCACGTATCGCCATTTTAGCAAACGATAACCCGCCGCATGATTATGGATCACAAGACGCCGACGGCTTAGTGCCAGGCACCGACGCGCAACAATGGAATTATACAGAGCGGGATATTGCGGTTAAGGCGGGCAGCTCGACTACCGAAGTTAAAGACGGCGTAATTAATATAAGCGACGTTGTAACGTTTTTTCATCCCGATGGTGACCCGATACCCGCCTATCGATACGTAGTTGATATTGTCAAATTGCAAAACATAATTTTCAATCTTGATCTAATTTTTGCGACCGATGAATGGGACGGCGCACCATTGATACCGGACGATCAACCGACCGTTAACCGCAGCGCGAAAAAACCAAAGACCGCAGTCGCGGAGGTAGCGGCTATGCTTGACAGTCTAGGGTTAAACGCGATTATCAGCGACCCAGAAACCGCGAAGAAAAACACGGTTGCCGAAATTGACGCGACCAATCCCAAACGGTTAAACCTAGTGACTACCGTACAGCTAAGCGGTAACACCAATATTATAAGTATAGATTTGGAATTCGGCTTTTTGTTTGGCTCGCAAGCAATCGCGGCGTAATAATTAAATTAAGAGAGAGGGTATAAATTATGGGCGCAATAGGCGGGTCAATCGAATCGGTAACCCTGGACGGCAGAATTTTTGCAGTCGCTTTTGACGCGGACGTAAGCCGAAAGCTCGGCGGGTTCGAAAATGAAATAATGTCAAACGGTGACGGCACGGCGCGGCTAATAAAAACCCGCGTGCCGTTGTTACTTGACGGCTTAACCCTGGAAGTCGAAGACGCACGCGGCGACCATGAATTTGTACAATCGTTGTCAGACCGCAATGATTTTTTTCCGGTAGCGATTACGTATGCGTCGGGGGATACTTACCAAGGCACCGGCCAGGTGTCAGGCGAAACGCAAGCCAGTAGTCAAAGCGCAACTATGGCGGTCAGTATAAGCGGACCGGGTGCATTAACTAAACAATAAGGGCTTATCATGGGAAACCAATATAAACACGCTAGCGCCCAACACGCAAAGGCACAGCAAGCACAACATACACAACACACGGCGGGAACTACTGCGCAAAACGTCGCAAAGATTACGCCGATAATTTCCTACGATGTCGCGTTATTAGAGTTTGAACGATTTTCCGAATGTATGGATTTATTCGTTGACGTTGAAGTAATGGACGACGAAGACCGCGCCGCGTTTGAAAAATACAAAGGCCGGTTAGTGCGCAGTATTGAAAGCGGTCATCTAGTTATTAACGATAATGGCGAAGCGGTCTATACACCACATAATAAAAACTCGAAACGGCAAGAGTCAATTACGTTTTACGAGCAAGATGGTGCGGCATTAATGGCTATCGACGGCAAAAAGAAAAATGCTAACGTGGCGTCCACGTTTGCCGTGATGGCGTCAATGTGTAAAGTTCACCCTAGCACGTTCGCGGGCTTGGTAGGTATAGATATCAAGGTATGTATGGCGGTCTATTTGCTTTTAATGGACTAGTTGCGGTTGATTTGGTACGGCGCGGCGTTGATGAAAAGATACCTAATGGGCAACATGTATTTTGTAACGTTTACACAGAAATGCTTTTACAGGTTAGCCGCGACTATAGCGGACTACCCGACCCAAGGACATTAACGGCAACCGAGATACGGTTTTTTTATAATGGTTTGCGGGCCGAATTAAAGGCACACACAAAAACGAATTAGATTTTATACAAGGCGGTTTCAAAGCATGGCAAAAAGATTTTCAGTCGAAGCCGTTTTTAAAGCCGTTGATGGTTTGACCGCACCGGTCTCTAAGATGCAAAAAAGGGTTGGCAAGTTTACGCGGGCAATGGCGCGAGGTCTAAATAAAGCTAACCGATCATTAAAAAAAGTAACCCGAGGATTAAAAACAGCCGCCGCCGCTTCGTTAAAGTTTGGCGGTGCCGCTATTGCTGCGGGATTAACCGCGTTTGCCGTGGCACTAAATAAAGTGGCGACGTCCGCCGACGAATTAGCAAAGCGTACAAGACGTTTAGATTTTCCTATTGAAGCATTTCAGGAATGGCAATTTGTCGCGGAGCAAAGCGGGCTATCGACCGAATCGTTTGACAAGGCAATAGAAAAATTCGCTAAGTCAGTAGGTGAGGCGAGGGTGGGAACCGGTACGCTTACTGAGATATTAAGAAAAGCCAACCCGGCATTATTAGAGCAAGTGAAAAACGCCGACTCAGCCGCCGAGGCGTTTGATATATATTTGAAAGCACTAGACGGAACGAAAAACCAGCTTGATAAAACGGCACTAGCAACGGCGGCATTCGGTCGTACCGGTGGTAAGTTTTTAAATATCACAGAACAAGGTGCCGAGGCTATAGCCAAATTACGTAAAGAAATGCGCGAAAACGGGGTGGTAACAGAAGAGCAAGCCGCCGCCGCCGAAGCATATAACGACGCGGCGAACACACTTAAACGCTCGCTATTCGGTTTACTTCAACGTGTCATTTTCCCCATGTTACCCGCGATCACGAAAACCGTAAGAGCTTGGCGGGATTGGATAGTGGCAAATAAAGAAGTGATCGGAACTAATATACGCGGTTTTTTATTGAGCGTAAAAGATTCAGCCCTAGCACTATTTGAAAAGATAAAAGAATTAAATAGCGAGTTTTCATTACTTGATCGTGCGCTTGAACTTGTCGATCTACTGGCTAGGGGTTTTGTGTTTTTGGTTGATAACGGTAAGCAGATAGCGGCGGTGGTTGGTTTTATAATCGCGCTAAATGTTGCAATCGGTATAGCGTCGGCGGCCACTAAGGCGTACACGATTGTAACCGCAATTTTTAGCCTAGGGTTAAAATTAGCGGCGGGCGCGGTGCGCTTACTTAGTCTAGCGTTAAGTGCCACGCCGCTAGGTTTGTTAATCACATTGTTCGCATCAGCGGCGGCACTAATCGTAGCAAACTGGGAACCGGTTTCCGCATTTTTCAAAAACCTATGGATAACGCTACTTGATGGAATCGACGCGGTGGCTAGGGTGACCGGTGCGGTGGGTTCATTTTTTGGTTTCGGTGGTGATGATAACAGTGGCGATAAATCTACAGGTGCCACCGGTGGCGGTGGCGCATCGTCGCAAGTCGTATCGCCCGCCGACCGTATAGCAAAAACAATCAACGAGCAACGCACGACCAGTACCGCCGAGGTAACAATAAAAGATCAAACCGGACGCGCCGAGGTGACCGCCGGTAAATTAGGCGCGGGCTTATCCTTGCAACCATCGGGGTCAATGTAATGGCTTGGCAAGACAGAATCAGACAAGCGGCCTACACGTCAAGCTCAGGCGTTTACACGGCGTTTGACTATGAAGATGTCAGCAAGACTATAGATAAAAAAACCGCGTCGTTTACATTCCCCGATGCCGATGGCACCTATGTACAAGACCTAGGCCACACAGGCAGACGCTACCCTTTGCGCGTAATATTTTGGGGTGATGACCACGACGAAGATGCGGAACGGTTCGAGGGCGCACTGCTTGAACGCGGCATAGGTGTATTAACTCACCCATTATACGGCACGCTTGACGTTATACCTTTTGGTGCTATTAGTTTTAGAAGTGACCTAAAGACCGCCGCTAACCAAACAATTATCGACATTACATTTTGGGAGACTATCGGCCTTGTTTATCCAACCAGCCAGGTAGACCCAGCTAGCGCGGTCGTTAAATCAGTCGATGAATACAACGCGGCGGCGGCGGAAACACTAGACGCAACCGCCGACATTGATAGCGCGGTAGAGCAAGCCACATTTAAAGCACAATATAACGCGCTACTCGGTAGCGTAAAAAGCGGCCTAGATGCAATCGCGAGCGTACAAGAAAACGTAGAAAAAACGTTTAACGCAATCAATGACTCAATCAATAACGGCATTGATACACTAATTTCGCAACCGTTAACTCTAGCTTTTCAAACCGTCCAATTGATACAGGCACCGGCACGGGCAATCACCGCCATAACCGCACGCCTGGAAGCCTACAAAAACCTAGGTAGTCAAATCATTGACAACGTCAAGGCAATATCAATACCGGGCTTAGACTCGGCAAACTCTAACGAGTACCACACAAAGGACATGTATGCATCCACGTATATTACAGGTGCTATTTTATCTACTGTTAATAATCAGTTTACGACAAAGAGCGACGCACTACTGGCCGCCGATTCAATCACGCAACAAATGGATAACTTACAACAATGGCGTGATGATAACCTTGTGTCTCTATCTCAGATCGATACCGGCGAAGCGTATCAAAAACTACAAGAAGCGGTTGCGTTAACGATTGGTTTTTTGGTTGAAATATCATTCACGCTAAAACAAGAACGCCGCATTATTCTACAGTCACCGCACACGGTAATCGATTTAATCGCGGAACTATACCCGGTGAATACTATCATTGACGACGAAATTGATTTTTTTATCAATTCTAATATGTTAAACGGCGACGAAATTCTCGAACTCCCACGCGGGCGCGAGCTGGTCTATTATGTTTAAGACCTACTTCACACAGCCAAATGACACCTTTGAAATAATCGCACGTAAAGAATACGGCGACGAACTCGAAGCCGGACGCATTGCCAGTGCTAACCCAGGTGTCATCGAGCCAATGACCGCCGGGTTATTTATTAACATTCCGCCAATCCCAGAAGCAGCCACAAACCAAGCACAAAAGGCTGCCGGTGAAGTTAATGAAGTCTCTATTTTAATCGAGGGTATCCGTTATCGATTTTGGGCAGAGGTACGAATAACGCGGGCAATAGACAATATTGATACGGTTGAATTTTCGGCACCTAGCAATTTCGAATCAAAAACATTTCGTAAAACATTCCAACCGTTTGACTATAAGACCGTAAATATCAACGTAAGCGGTAAGGTTTTATTTACGGGTACGATGGTAAGCGTGGTGCCGGTGTTAGCTAACGACGAAAAAACACTGCAAATAGCATGTTATTCACTACCGGGTATACTTAACGATTGCACACCACCAGCAAGTGACTACCCGCTTGAATTCATACGGCAGACGTTGAAAGAAATCGCGGTAAAACTTTGTAAGCCTTTTGGTATCGGCGTTTTGTTTCACGTGGAACCGGGCGCGAAGTTTAAGCAGGAAGCAATGGCAACCGGGACAACCGTTTTGTCATTCTTAACCAAGCTGGCCAAGGAACGAAATATTATTATTTCAAGCACGCCAAAAGGTCAACTACTATTTCAACAATCCATTCCAGCCGGTAAACCGGTGGCCAAATTTCGACAAGGTGAATCACCCCTATTTTCGGTTACGCCATTGTTTAACGCGCAAGCCTATTTTTCCCACATAACCGGCATAGAATCCACGACCACCGGCAGTCATGGCTCGCAATTTACGGTAAAAAACCCGCGATTAAATGGCGTTAACAGGCCGCACACGTTTAGCATTAAGTCAGCCGAGGGCGGCGAAATAAAGCAAACGGTCGAGGCAAAGGCGGGCCGTATGTTTGGTAATATGGTTTCCTACGCGGTCAACGTACCCACATGGTTAGACCCAAAAGGCGAATTATGGCAACCGAATACCACAGTAACCTTACACGCGCACGACGCCATGATATACAGCGACTATGAATTTATCATACGTAATGTGGAATTCGCCCGCGATAGTAGCGGCGAGATTGCCACGTTAAACCTTGTCTTGCCCGGTTCGTTTGAGGGCAAGCAACCGGGGAGTTTGCCGTGGGACGCATAGCGCAAACTTTGTCATTCCTACGGGTTACCAAAAACGACGCCAGTGCAAGCAAGGTATCACATGTAAAATGCAATCCCGGCGGTGGTGCCAATGTAACCGTTGAGCATTACGCGGACGCTGGCGACGATGCCAGCCCGTTAACCCGCGATTATGTGGCAATACAGCCCGTAAACACTAGCGGCGGCGAGGTCGCACTAGGCTACGCCGATACACTAAACGCGCCCAAGGCTCAGCCCGGTGACAAACGCATATACTCACGCGATGCCGCGAGCGGCACGTGGATTGCGGAAGTATGGTTAAAGGCCGACGGCTCAATAATCGGATCTAATCAAAATGGTAGTTTTCAATTATTGGCTAATGGTGATTTTGTGGCGAACGGTTTAACGATTGACACCGCCGGGAACTTGTCAACGCCTGGAACCATTACCGGCGGCGCTATGAATGTTGAACTTACCGGGCATACGCACACGCAAGGGCCGGATAGTGCCGCCGACACGCAAGACGCTACGAGTATCCCGCTATGAGCAACTTACAACAAGGCGACGTAGAACTATTTCAGACCGATAACGACGGTGATATTGATATAACAAACGGTCGGGCGTTGATGGTTGGCGGGCTTAATGTGTCGGTTTACTTGTCATTATTTGGCGGCAACAAAGACGACGACGCCAGCGCAGGCAATGTCAGTAAGTCGTGGTGGGGTAATATCGGCGAAGTACCCGAAAAGCAATATCGAAGCACGACACAAAATTTATTAGGCACTATCCCGGCGACATCGAATAACTTGCTACGCGTTAAAGACGCGGTAAAGGCAGACTTGGCGTGGATGCTTAACGCAAAAATAGCGTCGGAAATTAACATAGGCGTATCGATACCTGCGCTTAACACTATACATATTGACATAACAATTACGGCGCAAGGTGTAGAAACTGATTTTAGCTACACAGAAAACTGGAAGGCATTACCACACGATATCGCGATAGAAGAGCCAGCCGGTATTTTTGGGGAAAAACCAATAGTGCCACCGGTGATTCAAACCTACGAGCAATTAATAATTAGTCGTAATCCAATTTCATATTTTCGAGTGGGTGAGCTTATAGTCGATACCGTGGCGGTCGATCAAATGGGCGCAAATAACGGCACCTATACTGGTACAGTAACAAAAGAACAACCGGCGCTAATTGCCAATAATGCCGATAAATCAATTCTAATAGGTACAGGTGCAAGCGGTATAAATTTCGCGTCGGCTATTCCTTTAGGGTCAATATGGACGCTTGAGGCGTGGATTACGAGATTAGTAGCGGTTAACTCCTTTCACACGATATTTTTTAACCAAGCTATTACCCGCGCACTATATATTCGTAATGGTTTTATAGATTACTGGGATGGCGCGTCGAACACTACCACACTCCCAATGGACACAACTATACCAAATCATATTGTAATGACGTTTAACAGCGGTACTTTCAATATGTACGTAAATGGTGTAGACCTTACGCCGGTATTGAATACCGCCGGGAATATGAACGACGTTTTTTATATTGGCTACAATTCGGCAGCCGAGGCATTCGACGGGTTCCTTGATGAATTGGCAATTTATGGTTATGTATTATCAGCGACCGAAGTACTAGAAAATTACAACAAAGGCATAGGCATATAATGGCCATATCACGAGCAATCCCAGCCAACTTTGACGCACGTGGCGTAGGCGTTGATACGCACTACAAGGGCGAAGTAAAAACGGCCAACGGCATTATCGTACCACCTACAACATCAAACCCTTTTCTTGATGCGGTGCTAGCATTGAATCCATATCACTATACTAGGCTGGGCGATACTTCTGGCACTGTTGCTATTGCGCAAGTTGGTGCTGATTTGGATTATGTTGGCGCGGTAAATTTAAACCAAATGGGCTTGTTGATTAGCGAACCTTTGCAGCCTGCCATTTCAGTCGCAGCGGCTTCGCGGGTAACTTATAACAATTTGCCAGGTGGCGGGCTAACCGTGCCAAGCGGGGCAGCAGGGTGGTCGTTTGGTTTATGGTTTAGTCCTGCTAGTTTGCCCCAATCCTTCGGTACGCTTTTAGTAGATAATGCCAGTTTTGCTTTGTATGTTAACAATAATGCTTTTGAGTTTTATTTTGGTGGTTCTTTTCCTGCGGTCACGCAGCTACTCACAGGAAACGATTATTTTGGACTTGCAACTTATGATGGTAATGCAACCGTCAAACTTTACCAAAACAGTGTACTTGAAAACACTATAACCGTTGGCGCGGGAGTTTTACAGAACCCAGAATTCAGCGACGCAGGGGCGAACAATTTAGGCGGCGAAATATTTACCGGAAAACTCCAAGAGTTATTGATTTTCAATTATGAACTTACTGGCGCCGATGTTTTGACAGTTTATAACGCGGGACTATAAAAAATGAGCTTACAGACACCAACAACCGCAGACATCAATGCTACCATAATCGCACAACTTGAGGCGGCATTAAACCAAACTATACCGCTACTACCAAAATCATTTATGCGTGTACTAGCGAAAGTTCTCGCGGGCATTTTTGTGTTGCTTTATAAATATGGAGGATTTATCTTTTTACAGATGTTTATCAGCACGGCAAGTGTGGCGACCTCTACGATTAATGGGCTAGTTATTTCACCATTGCTTGCATGGGGCCGCTTGATAGGTGTCACCGATCCTATACCAGCCATTAACGCCGAGTTTACCATTGACATTACCGTGACTAATCAAACCGGCACATTATTGTCCGGTAGCCAGCTTGTAAACGCGGACAACGGCGTAACATATATAACGATAGGCATAACACCATTGAACGCGCCCACAGTGTCAGCGGTCATAAAGGCGGCTAGCGACCAATCCGGTGGTGATGGTAGCGGCGCAATTGGAAATTTGCAGATTGGTGACATTGTGTCTTTTGCTAATCCGCTCGCAAATGTTTTGAGCGATGCCACAATAACCGGCCAAACGGTTACAGGCACCGACGCCGAAAGTAACGAATTATATAGACAGCGTGTTGTGGATTTATTTCAAAAGCGACCACAGGGCGGCGCGTATGCCGACTATGAATTATGGGGTAAGGAAGTACCCGGGATTGTTAACGACTACCCCTATACAGGCAATAACCCTGGACAGGTAGACGTGTACGTTGAGGCTACCGTCGCTAGTTCAGGCAATCCCGACGGCATACCGACCACAGCACAATTGCAAGCAGTGCTAGATAGTATTAACTTAGATCAAAACGGACTAGCCAGCAGACGGCCAGCGGGTGCGCTCGTGAATACGTTAGCGATAACGCGAGTAGGTTTTGACGTACAAGTTAACGGGTTAGTGGTCGATGACTTGGCGGGCGTACAATCACAAATAAATGCGGCTATGACGGGTTACTTTTTGGAGGCTGATTTATTTCTTGATGGCTTAACGATACCGCCGCGAAAGGATAGGTTATCGATATCTGCTATTATCGGCATTGTTGAAGATATCGTATCGGCGTCAAACGGGACTTTTAATACAGCCACATTTAAACTGACTTCGACCGCGATTGATTTAGGGACATACATTTTGCAACAAGGCGAGAAAGCAAAACTAGGCAACCCGGTGGTGTTCGTCTAATGTTTTTACGTATCATAAAACACTTATTACCACGCGCCCGCGCTTGGTCAATTACTATTGATAAAACGTTGAGGCGTTTTTTTGATGGTTTGGCGCAAGGGTTAGGCGTTCCTATAAAGTTATTTTTTGATCTTATTTATCATGATACACAACCACAAACAACGAGAGAGATAGACGCATGGGAAAAACAATTTGGGCTAAATAGTGGTGCAGTATTAACAGAGCAAGAACGCCGCGACCGACTGGACGCAACATGGAAGGCACACGGCGGGCAATCACCACGCTATATACAAGATACTTTACAGGCCGCTGGGTTTAATGTTTTTTTGCATGAATGGTGGGTTCCCGGTAGTGAGCCGCCACTAAACGTTATAGCGCCCGCAATCGCTCGCGACCCACATGATTATTTGACCGGTGGTGCGGATTTAATAAGAGATGTCGCAATTGATAACGGCGTTGATATGCAGGATGGTGACGTGATCGCAATGGATGGCGCGGGTACTCAACCGCCAGGGTATCCACTGGTTAACAAATTGTTAGTTTTTGCCCCGTCAACAATAAGCGATGGTCATTTAGACATGCAGGATGGCGATATATTAGCGTCGGACGGGAGTACCGGTAATTTGCAAGTTGTGTATTCCTTAAAAAATTACGTTATACCCACAGACCCGTTAACATATCCATACTTTTTATATATTGGTGGCGATACTTTTCCGAATCAAGCGATAGTGCCAAGCGGTCGTAAAAATGAATTTGAAACTCTTTGTTTAAAAATTTGCCCGGCTCACTTGTGGCTGGGAATACTTGTTAGTTATTCGTGAGGATTAAAGAAAATGGCCATTAAACTAGACGTGCAATACCCTGGACGTATTCAGGCGGCAGACGCAAATTACAGTTATGGGAGCGCAAAAAACGAAACCGCGCCCGGTGCGGGTGACGGTACGCCTTACGAATTAGCTAGGGCCAACGATATCTTTGGATTCCAGCAAGCACTACTGCGGGCCGCTTCAATTGTGCCTAGTGGTAACGCCGAAACGCAACTAGTTTCCGAGTACATGCAAGCCATTGTTGAACTCGCAACAGGAAGAGCATCAAGTTATGACGATGTGGGAATTGCGGATATTTATACCTTGCAAATAAAAGCAAACCAGCAAGGCGCTAGGTCATATTTTGATAATATGAGGTGCGAGTTTATAGCGGCGAATACTAATACCGGAAATACTACGGTTAACGTAAACGGACTAGGAACAGTGTCAATATTTGAACCTAATTCAAACGAATTATTAGCCGCTAGAATTGTGATAAATCAAAGGATATCGATAGTTTATTCCGCTACGTTATCGGCGTTTATTATTGTATCGGCAGGCGGGCAAGTCGCGACAAAAATACACTTAATTGCGGGCGCTGTGTTAACGATACCCACTGGAGTTACACGAGTGCATATTATCGCGCAAGGCGGTGGCGGCGGCGGTGGCGGCGGTGGCGATGGCGGAAACGGGAGTGGTACGGCAGGCGGCGT
>ENA-ORDP01001053-ORDP01001053.1-marine-sediment-metagenome-genome-assembly--contig:-NODE-1053-length-15976-cov-5.056403_pt1 | contig 15976 bp, 10 predicted proteins | sample MGYA00248627_ERZ508539 | MGnify/ENA primary metagenome ERZ508539 (study PRJEB26208, sample SAMN05571518) | marine sediment metagenome | biome: deep sea; feature: Hydrothermal vent; material...
CGACGGACTGCCTCTGTCGTTGTGGCGCTGCCGTGTAAAATTTGTCCCATAGTGCTTCCTTCCATTCCAGGGAGAATAATGCACCATCAAATGCCGGGACTAAACAATAGGTCGTGTACTCATTAACGCGTAGCCAAATGCGTATGGTGGTCAGTTTTATCATGGCGAAATAATTGTCGGCATGTTTTTCAAAGCGCATGGCAATGCGGTGGAAATACCTGCGGTTGACCTTGTCGGGAATGCTCGGCGCTTTGCCGTCACCGTCACATCGTGCGCGTTACCAGTTCACGCTCGAGATACCCTTCGTCTTCGTCCATCACCACGACATACCCTTCTCGCCCGGGAACGCACAACTGAAAGATACCCCGCCGACATCCAAAAAAAGAACGCTAGTTTTGGCTGTCCCCAAACGGGATTGAACATCATTTCCACTATAAATGATAAAAACATTACTAAAAAATAGGCCGCACTCCAATCTCCACCATTGGTTATTTTCATAATTAATTTCGTTTGAGATAGACCGCAATTCCACACGATAACAATAAACAGAAAAAAACCAATTAGCCCCCCAAACGCCAGTATATCTATTATGTCTGAATGACTTGGGATTCTCAGAAAAGAAACATCCATCAGCGGAGAGCCTGTAAACGCCGACCCAATGAATGGATTGCTAAAAAACATATCCAATCTTTGTAAGTATGTAAGATATCGCACCTCAACGCTGCCCGATGGAATAAGCTCGGAATATTCTAAGGCTATAATTACAATTACCGTTGCGATCGCCAATATTGAAAATATTATCACAAATTTCAAGAAATGTCTGATGGCCATACTGCTATTTCGTACACCATCGTAAGTTATCGCTAAAATCACCGATAACGTGACGATGGAAACCAAAATACCGGTGTTCTTCACCGTCAATACGCCCCCTATGACAATAATTAATGATAACATGACAGCTGGGGGGAATTTGCTTCTGTAATACCATAGTATTACGGCCGTATTTACAGATAAAAATATCTCTTCGTGAAATATTTGTGGAGCGTAAATAAAATGCCAGAAAAATACCCAGGTAAAAACCATCGAGAACATTGCCATGCCGGCGAGTATGGCGCCTGGAAGTATAAGTCGTAACAAGAAGGCCTTTTCGCGCTCATTGATAAAGACTTTGTACGCGGGGAAAAATACCAACAAGCCCAAGGATCTTCCAATAAATGAATCCTCAAGCGCCACACCTTCTGAAAAAACAGTGTATGCAGACCCTATCAACATAAAAACAAACAGCGCAAATACGGCAATTTTCTCGATGTTAATTGTGTAATTACGCGGCGCATTGGAACCGAGGACAAGAAGCATCCATGAGCAAACAGCCAGTACAATTGGAAGATATTTGACTGGCGGCATACTGCCTGCCCCCCAAGATGTGTCCGAGGGGTCTAGGGAATAAACAAGGGCGGTGTAATATGCTAAAATAAGAAAAATTGTTCCGATTCTGGCGATGGCGTATCGAGGGTTGAGGGTGTTCGTCATTCTACCGGCAGGGTTAAGTCCATTCATCGAGATCCCATCCCGTAATTGCTTCCAGCTTGGAAATCTGACCTCTGAACTCCTGCCTCAAGAAATCCGTATCAGCTTCCGATATAGCCAGGGGCTTCGTGCCGCCCTGTTTGGCAATTTCTACAATTCGGTTCTTTATCCTGCGTCTCGCTGTAATGGGAATGAATCGCTTCAGTCCATCCTTAAGGACATTTTGATTAATCAGGGCGCTAATCACATTTTTGGCCCAACCTTTGTTTGGATTTATAGTAGGGTTCCTCGGAGCGATTTCTTCAATATCATGGTCATCATTGACGTCAAGAAATCGAAATATCTTTTTCAGGATCACATGCGGATGGTCTTTCAGTTCTTCAAATCGCAATAATAAAACGTTATTGGCGCCAAACACGTCCAAATACCTTTCAATTTGGTCCGCATACATTCCGCAATAGAGATAACGCCAGCCGTATAACCAATCATCCCGGCGCCCGGAAATCTCATCTTCGAGAGCACCCCGAAACGTCGAAGACGGCTCTAGACCATATGATACTTGATAGGTATAGGCCGAGTAGGCTCTGGCGACCGGATCTCTGAGAACGGCAATGATCTTTGCGTCGGGCGCCTCATGATAAATTTGCTCCGGAACATAAGGGTCCGGCAAATACCATGTACTTGCCTCACCGATAGCCGTTTCGTTACGCACCTTCCGGAACAGATGCTCATATTGTTTCCTGGTCCTGACGGTCTGCCAGGATTGGGTGTCGACCTTTTCATGGCGCTTATTGAGCATATACAATTTATTCCGATCATTCATACCGGCCCACACAAAATAAAACGGCTCCTTGACTGGAGACATAAATATTTCCGGGTGCTGACATAAATACTCATACAGAGACGTAGTCCCGGATTTCATGGCGCCCACGATAAAAAAATTAGGCAGCGTCATGACATTGCCTTAGACAGGCAAGTTATTGTCGGGTCGATGCCTGTGAACTTAATGCAATAGCCGCGAACCCATAGATTCCATCCGATTATACTTCCCGCCGCGCCGATTGCCGCGCCGACCGCTCCAAAGAAGAAAGTGAGTACGAGTAGTGCGAGCAACCCAATGCAATTGCATATCAGGAGGATTCTGACAAAACTTCTCTCATGGCCAGTCATTTGCATCAAAAAACCCGTGGGGCCACATGCGCTATTAACGACTTGAGCAAATCCCAAAATAATAAGAATGTCATAAGCCGAGGAATAGTTACCCCCAAAGACAGCGAGAATTTCTTTTCCCCAAACCGCAAATAAAATAAAACCTACCAACGACGGAACCGCCGCTCCGATGCACATTAACCTGCATGTTCTCTGTAGATTGGCCTGTTCACCACTATGAAAAAGTTTTGATATTATTGGCACACCAACCATATTGGCGGCCACCAACGGCAAGCTTATAAGCGATGCCGTACGCGCAGCGGCAAAATACGGGCCTGCTTCTTCCGGCGATATAACAAGGCCGATGGCAAACACACCGGCATTCTGAGAGAGCGCATCGACGGCGGCGACAGCCCATAACCCAAACCCGACGGTACGCCATAGAGGAAAATCATAGGCGGCGGGCGTTGCGCCTGTTCTGGCCCGAACTAGCCTGAAAGAATAAAATCCCTGGGGAACGACAGCCACCACGAGTAGAACCGAGGAGAGCCACAAAACTTCGAGGCCGCTTAATTGATAGCCAGACGTCGCAGCCCAGCCGGCGGCGGCAATCACGGCAAGACGCCAAGCGATGTCTTTTGGGGCTAGCCCAATGATTATATGGCCCAGAACCCGGATGGCGCTAGCAAGGTATTCAGAGGCTGCAATAGGAAAACTAAGCGCGGCCGCGGCTAATAATATCAGCGTGATCCGTGTTTGGCCTAAGAGCCACGTTGAGACGGCAACTGAAGAAATCAATACTGCCGCGAGAACAGTACCTCCGGAAATTGCCGCAATCCCTGCCACAAAGACACCTTTTGCCTTATCCAGCCGATTCTCCCCAATATATTGCGGCCAGAAACGCAATATCGCCGTAGGTTGTCCCAGTGCCACCACGAAAGAGAAAAACATGGCCAAGCTGAAGCCAAAAGCGTACCAGCCATACTCGGCTCCACTCATAATGCGGGCGAGCACAACGAACATCACATAACTCAAACCCGCCGCACTAATTTTTATTACAAGTGCGGCTAAGCCACCTCTGAATAAATGATTCCTTAATGAACCGATGCCTTTAGACTTTGATTCACCGGTTTCATTTACTCCAGTCATTGTCTTCGTGTCTTCCTATGCCGTCGGATCAAAGGCCTAAGTATCCAGCCGTGTAGCATACCGCGGCCAAATGAGCCAAAACCAGAACGTACTTCACTCATGATTGGAAGGAACCGGAATAGCAAGTCAGTTCCCTGCAAATCCAGTCAGACTTAATTCATGACGACTACAGGTTTTGATCGAGGCGGGCGGCATCGACCGAGTTGACGGCGGTTTTTCGAGACGGATTTTCAGAGCATGGTTCGGGGTTGATGTTCGGAGATAATCCGTAAGCGTCCGGTTAACGATACGATGGCTTTCTAATATGGATGGGCCGAAGGCATGGCCGAGTGAAGGTGACGTCTATGATATCGAGGTTGCCAGCGAAACCGAACACGACTGTGGGGACTACAGAAAATGTCCGTTGCGGCCCATCCTTTAAAACAGGAAATCGTCCTGGTGAAAATCGGCCAAGTCGACGCCGATGAGCGAAACAGAATCGCCACCGCCCATGTCGATCAGGACATCAGCGCCGACCTGACTCGCGGCGGCTTGCACGTCCGCAAAACTGTTGAGCGCCGTCACTCCGGCCATGTCGATTGCGTCATCGGTGCCGGCGCCGGCGGTAAAGTCGTTAATGGTGTCGTTGCCGCCGCCGTCGCTGAACACGAACAGGTCATCGCCGGCGCCACCGGTAAGAATATTGTTCCCGCCGTTGCCGGTAATAATGTTTGAGAGGGAGTTGCCCGTCCCGTTAATATCTTCACTGAAGAACACACTACCGTCCAGAAGCTCCAGGTTCTCAAGGTTGGCGCCTAGCGTGTAGTCAATCCAGCTCTGAACCGTGTCCGTGCCGCCCGCACCTCCATTCCACCATTCGATAATGGAATCGCCGACATCGTCGACGACAAACGTGTCGTCACCAAAACCGCCTTCCATGACATCGGCTCCGGAACCACCATCAAGGAAGTCATTGCCAGCGCCGCCGTTCAGCGTATCGTTGCCGCCAAGACCATACATCCGGTCGGCGCCGGGGCCGCCGTTCAGGACATCGTCGCCCGCCGTGCCGTATATGATGTCGTCGTCGGTGCCGACGACGGTGACGGTGACGGCGCCATAAGCGGGCGCGCCCTGCTGATCGGAAATGGAATAAGCGATTTCGACCGTCGCCGTATCACCCGTCGCCAGATAACCGTAAGCGGCGCCCGGATCGTAGATCACCTGGCCACCGGCGATGCTGATCGTTCCCAGGCCGCCAGTAATGGAGGCCGCCTGAAGAGTGAGGGTATCGCCGGAATCGGGGTCCGTGTCGTTGGCCAGGACGTCGATGGCGACGGTGTCGTTCTCGCCGGTGGAAGCGCTGTCGGCGGCCGCCACCGGGCCGTCGTTGACGCCGGTCACGCTTAGCGTCGCCGTCGCCGTCGCCGTCGCGCCGGCAAGGTCGGAAACCGTGTAAGTGAAGGTCTCGATCGCCGTATCGCCGACCGCCAGATAGTTAAAGGCCGATCCCGGATCATAGGCGATAGTGTTGTCCAGGTTGATCGTCGCCGTTCCCAGAAGACCCGCCGTTCCGACGGAGGTCACGCTCATAACGTCAAGGTGGTCGGAATCCCGGTCATTGCCGAGAACGTCGATATTGATCGCGGTATCCTCGTCCGTCGCCGCCGCATCGTCGGCCGCGGCGGGACCGGTGTTGACCAGATCGACTCTAAGGCCCTCCCAATTCCGGGCATCCAGGCCCATGGAGGTGAACTGGTACGCAGGCCCATTGTGGCTCCCCGCATTGCCGTTGTCGGCAAGGAACTGCTGGAAAGCCTGAATGTCGGCATGGACGCCGGCGTCGGCGTTTTCACCGTAAGTCAGTTTCAGGCCCAAAACGTCATTGCCGGCGCCGCCATCGTAGACATCATGGCCGCCCAGATTGTTCTGCATGGAATAAACGCCGATGTCGTCACCGTGGCCGCCTCTGATCACGTCGTCGCCGCCGCCACCGGTGAGCATATCGTCGCCGGAACCGCCGTAAAGCCGGTCGTTGCCGCTGCTGGTCCAGATCACATCGTCGCCGGAACCGCCGTTGACGATTACATCGCCATAAGCGAAGCGGTTGCTGGTCAGGTCGACAACATCGTTTCCGGCCCCGGCGTTAATGTGTTCGATACCGGAAATCCGGGGACCGCCGGTCGGCGACCGGCTGAAGCCGTCGTCGAGGAACAAGGCATCGTCGCCGCTCGTCATAACCAAGGTGTCATGGCCGCCGCCGCCGTTAAACACATCCTCGCTTCGATTCTTGCCGCCGATCCCGACGAACTCCCTGGTTCCGGCGTCGGTCGGGCTGCCGACGTTGAGAGCGCCATATCCATTGCCCCAATCGCCGTCGTCGGAATACTTCAAGATATCGTTGCCGTCGCCACCCTGCAGAAGATCGGAACCACTGCCGCCGTAAAGCCGGTCGTTGCCTTCGCCGCCATTTAGCACATCGTCGCCGGCACCGCCGTAAAGCCGGTCGTTGCCTTCGCCGCCATTGAGCACGTCGTTACCGGAACCGCCGAATAGCCGGTCGTTACCCTCGCCGCCATTTAGCACGTCGTTACCGAAACCGCCGAATAGCCGGTCGTTGCCTTCGCCGCCATTTAGCACGTCGTTACCGGAACCGCCGAATAGCCGGTCGTTGCCTTCGCCGCCCGAGAGCACGTCGTTACCGGCGCCACCAAATAGCCGGTCGTTGCCCTCGCCGCCGGAGAGTACGTCGTCGCCTCTAGTACCGTTAAATATATTGTGACGTCGGCTCATTTTCTGCCTTCGGCGGCCGGCTTGCTCCCGTTATCGAGAAAAGCCCCCGCGCATACTCAACAATAAAACAAGGCCGCAAATTCATTGCGCCCTTCATGTATCCTGCCATATATCCTGCTTTCTAGCATCCAAACCTGTCAGATTCCTTACACGTCCAGGTTTCTAAACGGCTTTCACCCATCGCCTTTTTCGCTTTCGCCAACAAAATTTCCAGGAGAAAATTCCAATTTGACGAATATTCATAAAAATAGCGTCTAAGATACGATAAAAAGCATATATATTTCATCTATTAGGATTTGTTTCAAAAATTTCAGGCTCTTTTCCTAACAACGTCACGGATGATGCCAACCAGGGATACACAAGCCAATCCGACCAGAATACCCGCCATGTCGATAGCCACGTCCCGCAGGCTCGGAGTGCGATCAACAGCGTAAAACTGAAGAGTCTCGGTGGTGGCGGCGAAAATCAAAAAATAAATACTCAGCGCGCCTCCCCCGGCGTATGGCCAGGCAACCCGTGAAACACCCGCAATAAGAGCAAAAAACAGAAAATGACCGATTTTAGAGGGCGGTAATTGCAGATACGGATAAAGGCCCCAGCCGAAGGCCGCGGACTTGCCGGCCAGCCACGTCGAAAACACGGTGGCGGCCCGTCCCGCTAAACCAAAAGCATCAATAATTTGGCGCTTGATAGAGCCCGGCATAACGACGGCCGCCAGAATCAGTGCGCCGATGGCGCCGCTGGCCGCACGTACGGGCGAGGCCGTCATGGATCGAAAAACCGGGATGGAAATCCATACCACCACCCCTCCCAAAAGCGCCAGCAGGGTGAAAGACAGGATTCGGAAGGAAGGCCGCTCGGAAGCGCTGAGAAGGCTGAGATTGCGAACCTCCATGACGCCGGACGCCCTGGTCATACCGACGCCGAGAATGAGGCCTGTCGCTTCGCCGGCGACCGGAATCGCCACCGAGTACGGCTTCCATGTTTCGGTCCCCTCAAGAAGCGTCACGGAGTGGCGTTTTCGCCATAGATACTTGCCGTTGCGATCGCGTCCGGCAAGGTAAATCCGGGCGCGTTGATAGGAAAGCGGACCGCCGATTACGCCCATAACGCGGATATCGGCCTGAACCAGAATACTGCCCTTTGCAGGCGGTACGGGCAGGAACTGGGTAAGCACCGTCGACGACTTGGTATCCTTGTTTACGATGGTCGCGATACCGCCGGCTATAGTGACGTCACCCCCGCCGCCGATAACCTTCCACTGCGCAAGTCCGTTCTCGAAATTACGGTTCTTCAGCAACTCGCCGCCAGAAGTCCGGTAGCGCGGCATAAAATTGAATTGAATTGCAATGGCGAAGAGCAACACGACCAGGCTGGATAGCTTGACTGTATTCAAACCGATTCCTCAAACCCGGTGTCGCTTGCGCGGATTTGCTCATTATACTAATTGTTTATAATGATTCGAGATAATAATTGTTTATGCTGGCTTAAGGGATTGAGCAGAGAAAACTCGCGGGGCTTTCATGGTGTTCTCCCATGGGGATGCTCCATGAGAGTGAGGAACTAAAAAAATGCCTGACGTTCGGGCACGGAAGTTCATGCCGCATATTTCCAAACAGAACACTTCATTTTCACCGAGCGTCACCCTGGGCTTGCTGGCCTTGTCCGACGTCGTCATCATGTCGGGGGCCGGGGCGATAATCTATCTTCTTTATGTCGGTGTCTTTGCCAAGACGTTTACGCTTTACATGACGGCTCTTTTTCTCGGCACGTTTTTTCTCGTCACCGCTTTTTATTTCTCGAAACTCTATACCTTCGAAGTCCTGGTCAATCCCGTCCACCATGCGACGAAGGCGGTTTTCGTTTGCGTCCTTGTGTTCTTGACTCTTGTCGCCCTCGGATTCGCCCTCAAGATTTCGGCGACCTATTCACGCATCTGGTTCTTTTCCTGGGCACTGTCGGCCACTATTCTCATCTTTCTCTGGCGGATATTCAGCTTTTTCCTGATTTTCCGGCTGGCCAGCACCGGTCGGCTTAGCCGCAATATCGTTATCGTCGGCGGAACCAAACAGGCGGCGCGTCTGTTGGCCCACCTCGAACAAATTGCCGAGCCGTGGAACAATATCGTCGGCGTCTTCGACGACCGCGAAAAAAGAATTGACGAGACTTTCGCCGGTTATCCCGTCCTCGGATCATTAGAGGATCTGATCGAGTATTCCCGGAAAAACCGGATCGACGACGTCATCATTACGCTGCCATGGAGCGCCGAAATGCGACTGTCGGGCATTATCGACAAGCTGGTCGAGCTGCCGCTGGATATTCATCTTGGCTCGGACATGGCCGGATTGCTCTATCCCAGCCGGAGCTTCAGCTTCTTAGGCGGCGTCCCCATGCTGGACATCGCCGGCAAGCCTTTGGCGGGCCGGCAGATGATCATGAAGGAAATCGAGAATAGGATATTGGCCTTTATATTGCTGATCCTTTTCGCCCCCGTCATGGCCCTGATCGCCGTCGCCGTCAAGCTCGATAGCCGGGGGCCGGCTTTGTTCCGCCAAACCCGTTACGGTTTCAACAATCAGCCGTTCAAGGTCTTCAAGTTCCGCACCATGTATCACGACCGGCCACCTGAAAAAGGGCTACCCCAGGCGACGGCGAAAGATTCCCGGGTAACCAGGGTCGGGGCTTTTCTTCGCCGCACCAGCCTTGACGAACTGCCGCAACTTATCAACGTTCTTGAAGGAACCATGTCCCTCGTCGGACCCCGGCCCCATGCCGTCCAGCACAACGAGGAGTACGCCATAATGATCGACGGTTACTTCGCCCGCCACAAAGTAAAGCCGGGGATCACCGGCTGGGCCCAGGTAAACGGATTTCGCGGGGAGACCGATACCCTCGACAAGATGAAGGTGCGGATCGAATACGATCTTTACTACATTGAAAACTGGTCTTTGGCTTTTGATTTGAAGATTCTTGTCATGACGGCTTTTGTTGTTTTTTTCCAGAAAACCGCATATTGACGCGGTCGCGCCTTCGCGACGAAATTTTTTAATCACAAGGATAATCTCCAAGTGAATATGGACAATGCCGCAACGGGAGGCAAAAGACAGATCCTGAAGGAATCATTCGCGGCGTGCCGGTATGGTCTCATCGCCATTGCCGGCTTCAGCTTTTTTATCAACCTCCTGGTTCTGACGCTGCCGCTCTATATGATGCAGGTATTCGCCCGGGTCCTGGTGAGCCGCAGCACCGAGACCTTGATCCTGCTCACCGTTATCGCCGCCGCCGCCCTGCTGGTCATGGCCGGCCTCAATGCCGTCCGCACCAGCTTGATGATTCACATCAGCAACTGGCTCGACAAACGGCTCGGCGGTATCTTGCTGTTGGCCAGCGTCAGCGCATCTTTACGTTACGAAAAGAACCCCAATATACAAGGCCTGCGCGACCTTGCCACCATTCGTAATTTTCTCACCGGGCCTGGAATTTTCCCCGTTCTCGATGCTCCATGGACGCCCATTTTCATCATCGTGATCTTTATCCTGAATCCCTTGCTGGGTTGGTTTTCCCTGATCGGCGCGGTCGTTCTTTTCGCCTTGGCCATCGTCAACGAAACCATGACCAGAAAGTTTCTTCAAAAAGCCGGCGGGGCGTCGATGAAGGCGATGATCCAGGCCGAAGCCGCGACGCGTAACGCCGGCGCCATCGAAGCCATGGGTATGATGCCCAACATCGTCCGCCGCTGGAGCAGGAAGAATGAAGAATCGCTGGCCCTGCAAGCAGGCGTCAGCAGCCGCAGCGGCATCCTCACGGCCTTTTCCAAATTCGTGCGAATGTTCCTTCAGGTCGGCATCATGGGGATTGGGGCATGGCTGGTGATCAGAGGCGAGTTTTTGCCGGGAAGCATGATCGCCGCATCCATTTTGATGGGCCGGGCCTTGGCTCCGGTAGAGATGGCGATCGGCACCTGGAAAAACATCATCGGGGCGCGCGGAGCATACCACCGGATCAATGAACTGCTCGCCAGAAATCCGCCGCGCCGCGCCGCCATAACGCTGCCCCGGCCCGATGGCCGTCTGACGCTTGAGAACGTCACCTTCCGCTATCCCGGCGCCAAGGAGCCGACCATCCGCAATGTCAAATTCAGCCTCGAACCGGGCGAGGCCTTGGGGCTGATCGGTCCGTCGGCGGCCGGCAAGACGACGCTGGCCCAGCTGCTGGTGGGGATTTTGGAGCCGGGCATGGGAAGCGTCCGCCTCGACGCCGCCGATCTTACAAAATGGGACGCCGACGACCGGGGACGACACATCGGCTATCTGCCGCAGGATGTGGAGTTGTTCAGCGGCAAGGTGCGGGAAAACATCGCCCGCATGGCCGACGGCGAATCAGAACCGGTTATAGAGGCGGCCCGTCTGGCCGGGGCGCATGAAATGGTGCTTGGCCTTGCCGAAGGCTACGAGACCGAAATCGGCCACGACGGCGCCGCCCTTTCCGGCGGTCAGCGCCAAAGGGTCGCACTCGCCAGGACGCTCTACGGCGACCCCAGTCTGGTGGTCCTCGATGAACCGAATGCGAGCCTCGATCAGGCCGGTGAGACGGCTCTCCTGAAAGCTATGGAAACCCTCAAGAAAAAAGGCGTGACGCTGATTGTCATCGCCCACCGGCCCAACATCCTCCAACATATTGACAAGATACTGGTTCTTCGCGACGGGATAATCCAGGCCTTCGGGCCGCGCGACGAGATCTTCGCCAGAATGTCGGCGGATGCACCGGCCCAAAAAGTCCCCGAAAGATGATGACTGAAGACCGCTCCGAATACACTGCTCCAGCCGATGCGGCGGACGCCCGAGACGACGCGGGCCTATGGGAATCGATCCGCACGCCGGTATACCTTGGCCTCGTCATCATCGTCGCCTTTTTCGGCATTTTCGGCGGTTGGGCGGCCCTGGCGCCGCTTGATAGCGCGGCGGTGGCGAAAGGCGTGGTCAGCGTCGAAAGCCAGCGCAAGACGGTACAGCACCTGGAAGGCGGCATAGTCAGTGAAATCCTGGTCAAGGCCGGAGACAGAGTCAAAGCGGGCCAGATTCTTATCCGGCTCGACGGCACCTTGGCGAGAGCGAAACGGGAGCTTTTGCAAGGACGCCTGAATTCGGCTCTGGCGCTCGAAGCGCGCCTCAAAGCCGAACGCGAAGGAAAGCCGGAAATTGATTTTCCGGCCCGCCTGATTGCGGATAAAGACAATTCAAAAATTGCCGAGATAATCACCGGCCAAAAAAACATCTTCTATGCGCGCCGCGAAGCGATGTCCGGAAAAAAGAGAATCCTCAAGTTGCGCGTCGCTCAGACAACGGAGGAAATATCCGGCCTTAAAGGCCAGATCAGGGCCAACAACACCCAGATACGACTTATCAAAACCGAAATCGCGGATGTATCGGGACTGGTTAAAAAAGGCCTCGCCCCCAAGCCGAGGCTGTTAAGACTGGAGCGCCGCCTCGCCGAGATCAGAGGCGGTCGAAGCAAATATCTTGCCGACATAGCACGGGCCAAACAGGCCATCGCCGAGGTCAGCCTTCAGATTTCCGAACTGCGCACCACGATGCTCAACGACGTCGCCCAGCAATTGCAGGACGTTCGGAACGAGCGGCTCGATCTGCTGGAAAAAATTCGCGCCGCCGAGGACGTGCTTCGCCGTATCGACATCCGCGCTCCCCGGGACGGCACCGTCGTCAATCTCCAGGTTCACACCTCGGGCGGGGTGATCGGGCCGGGCGAACCCCTGCTCGACATCGTACCCTTGTCCGACCGCCTGATCATCGAGGCCCGCATCGACCCGAGGGATATCGACGTGGTCCGTCCGGGCCTAAACGCCCAGGTTCGTCTGACCGCTTTCAGCCGCCGCCGATTCGCAGCCCTGGAAGGACGGGTCTTGACGGTTTCCGCCGACGCCCTCACCGACAAACGCACCGGCCTTTCCTACTACCTAGCCCGCATCGTACTGACCGATAACCCGGCCAAGGTTCTAGGCATCACCGACATCCAGCCCGGCATGCAGGCCGAGGTGATGATCATCACCGGCGCCCAAACGCTCTTGGAATACCTGATCAAGCCGGTTAGCGGCACTATAAACCGGGCGTTGCGCGAGGATTGAGCCGCCTCACTCCTTCACGGGGAGGTTCTTCATGACCCTGATCGGCTCCCGGATACCGTGGATTTTGCCGATATTGCGGAGCTTGGCCAGTTGGGTTTCGGAAATCACCTGGTCTCTGGACAAGATGAGTTGGCCGCTTTCCGCCTCGACATCGGACAGCAGCCGATAGCCGGCCATGAGCAGGCTGACCGGAAGTTCGGCCACTTCATGGCGCTCATTGCCGCCGCCGTCTTCATCCGGCCGCGAAAGGCATTGCCGGGCGGCGTTGAGGACGGCCGGATCGTAGCGTTGCGCCTGGCCGTCGAGAAATTTGAAGGCATCATTTCCGGGAACCATGCCGGGGGAGGCTGCCGCCAGGTCGCCCAGCACCTTGAGAATTCTCGATTCCACCGGGATATCCTCGCCAGCGACATCGTCGTCGGGAAACCCGCCGCCGTCGAAGCATTTATCCTGATAATAGACGATCTCGGCCACCGGCCCGAGGCGCGGGATATTGGCGATCCATTTCCTGCCGGTCTCGGGAATTTCCCGGATCATGGCGTCCTCCACCGGGGTTAGTTTGTCCCCGGCGTGAACCTTCATCTGAATCTCGGCGGGGATCGCCACCCAGCCGATCGGCGAAAGCATGGCCGCCATGTCCAGTTTCCAGGGCTGGGAAAGGTTCATCCGCCCGGCCATTTTGCGCGCCCAATCGCGTATTCTAGCAGCTTTGCCGAAGGCGTCGGGATCGAGCAGGGAAAGAACGTCGACCAGAACCCTGACACTGCCGGCCAGTGTCTTTTCGATGAGTTCGCGCTCCGCCGTGATCAGCCGGTATTGGCCGAGCCCCGCTTCGATGCCCTTGGCGAGAACTTCCGGAGGGCATGGTTTGGTGAAAAAACGAAAGATATTGCCCTCGTTGACGGCGTCGATGGCGGTCTGCTGGTCGGCGTTGCCGGTAAGCATCATGCGCACCGTATCGGGGGCCGCCTTTCTCAACGCGCCGAGGACTCCGATACCGTCCATGCCCGGCATCCGCATGTCGCTTACCGCCACCGCAAACGGGCCTTCGGACTTGACCAGGGCCAGCGCCTGCTCGCCGGACTGGGCGGTGGAGAGGTCGAATTGTTTGCGGAATTGCCGCTTTAGGCCGGCAAGGAGGTTGGCGTCGTCGTCGATGATCAGAACCTTGCCGGTCATCCGTTCCGATCCGTTTTCTTGAGACCATGAAAAATCTTCAGCCATGCCGGCAGACTGTCGGCTACTCCCGCTTCGGCCAGGTATTGCCGGTCGAGGGCGGCGCCGGGCATTTCCTCTATTCCATGATTATCCTCACGGCCGCGGATCAGATACTGGGCAGCGTGCAGGACCGTCAGCACCCCGATCTTGCGGCTGCAACACAAACCAGGCTGGTGATGGTAGGCGACCGCCTCGATGATCGGGTCGGTGAACCCCCATAGCCCCAGCAGATAGGCGCCGAATTCGGCGTGGTTGGCGCCGAAGACAAGCCGTTCCGCCTCGATGATGGCGATGCCTTCCTTTTCGACCATGGCCACGGCTTGTTTGAACTCCGCCGGCAGATTGGCGATCAAAAGCAGGGTTCCGACATGCGAAAGCGCGCCGGCGCAGCACGCCTGATCGGCGACCGGTTTACCCAGACCTTCCTTTTCGGCGATGGCTTTCGCCAGGACGCCGATGGCGAAGCTGCGCCTGCTCAAACGCTCAAGGGCCGATGTCGCGTTCGCGTCTCCTTTAAACCGGCTGAAGAATCCGGTCATCAAAACCATGGCCCGGATGGTGTCGAAACCGAGCAGTTGAACCGCGTCTCGGGCCGTGGTGACTTTCATCGGCAGGGCGAAAAACGCCGTATTGGTCAGTTTCATGATCTGGGCGGTCATGCCTACGTCATGGGAAAATATCTCAGCCACCGAATTCACCGAGGCCTTTGGTGAGTTAAGTTCCTCCAGGAGTCCGAAATAAACCTCCGGCGGGGTCGGCAGGGTATCGAGGCTGGAGACCAGGCGGCGGAGCTTTTCCGATTTCAACAGCCCGCGAAGCTCCAGGGAGCTGGTGATGGTCTTGGTCAAGGTCTCGCTGTCGCACGGCTTGGCCAGGTACTGGTGGGCCGGTCCGATGGTCCGCAGCACGCTTTCTTCGTTGGCGTATCCCGACAAGATGATGCGGGCGGCGCCGGGATGGCGCTTGCGCACGGCGTCGAGCAGTTGGGCCCCGTCCATGCCGGGCATCCGCATGTCCGAAACCACCACGTCCGCCGGCGTCTTTTCCAACAGCTCCAAAGCCTCCTTGCCGCTTTCGGCGAACGCCATCACCCACTCACCCCGCATTCCCCGAAGCATGCGCCGCAGTCCTTGCAGAATCTTGGCTTCGTCGTCAACGAACAGAATGCTGCTTTTCATCACGCGGCCTCGGAGGTTGCCTCTTGAGCGTTGAGCGGAAGGCGGACCACGAACACCGTTCCCTCGCCCGGGACCGATTCAAAAAATATCCTGCCTGCGTGTTTCTCGACCACGACGTCGCGGCAGATCGACAAGCCCTGGCCGGTCCCCTTGCCGACCTCCTTGGTGGTGAAGAAGGGATCGAAGATGCGTTCGCCGATTTCGTCCGCAATGCCGCCGCCGGTGTCGGAGACCCTGATTTCCACCCAATCTTCGTCACCACGGGTGGCGATGGTGATGCGCCCCTTGCCGTCCTCGCCCGCTCCCCCGCCCGCCTCGTCAATGGCATGGGCGGCGTTGATTATAAGGTTGAGAAACACCTGGTTCAGTTCGTCGGGAAGGCAGATAACCGGCGGCAGCGCCGGGTCCAGATCGGTATCGACATCGGCCACGTGCTTCCATTCGTTGCGGCAGACCATCAGCGTGTTCTCGATCGCCCGGTTTAAATCGGTTGCCGTCTTATCCTTCGATCCCGGGTGCGAGAATTCCTTCATGGCGAGGACGATGCGGGCCACCCTCTCGACCCCGCCTAGAGACTGATCGGTGGCCGCGGGGATTTCCCGCAAAAGATATTCCAGATCGACTTCCTCGGCGGCGGCCTCGGCGGCGGCGACGCTTTCGCCAAGCACCCCCGCCCTGCCGGCGGCCCGGGCTAGCTTGCGGTATGCATCGAGAACGGCGGCGATGTCCCGGTGGGCCTCGCTCAGGAAACGCAGGTTGTCGCCGATATATTGGGTCGGGGTGTTGATTTCGTGGGCGATGCCGGCCGCCAATTGGCCGACGCTCGCCAGCTTGGAAGCCTGCA
>ENA-ORDP01001054-ORDP01001054.1-marine-sediment-metagenome-genome-assembly--contig:-NODE-1054-length-15971-cov-9.768912_pt1 | contig 15971 bp, 10 predicted proteins | sample MGYA00248627_ERZ508539 | MGnify/ENA primary metagenome ERZ508539 (study PRJEB26208, sample SAMN05571518) | marine sediment metagenome | biome: deep sea; feature: Hydrothermal vent; material...
GGATGCCAGTACCGCAAAGTATAAAATTTCGCATACCACCACTCTAGCACACGACGAAATACAAAAAAAATAGATTTGTTCCTATACAAATATTGCATACATTCACTAACATATGGCACTCCTCATAATCTGAGAAGTGCGGCGGTGGACGCGTACAGAGAGTTGACAAAATACATGGTGTTGATAGAATTAATAACTAGATATAGTTCTTAAACATTTAATTCCAAGAACTCTTTTAAGTCTGTAAAGTACATAGAAATCTATTGTGGATTTCTAACTTAGAAGAGTAGTTAAAAGCAGTTGGCAGTAGAGGAGAAAGTTGCCATGCAACCGGAAATGAAAAAGAAGCCGAGAAAGAGACGCGTGAAAGTGCGTATCGGCAAGGGCAGTTGTAGTATATGTGACTAGCTCACCAACCGAGGGGGAGGGTTGAAAAACATTCTCCCCCTCATTTTATTTTAAGGAGGACAATATGGAATGTAAAATTAGAACTCCTTGTCTTGAGATTGAAACTGAAGACACTATCTATGAGATAGAATTCGGCCAAGTTCAAATTGAGATTACTGGTCGTTGCAACATGAAATGTCAACATTGTCGAGCGGCATATCAGCTTAGGAAAGATATGCCAATTGAGCAAATCATAAAGATTATCCGATTTGCTCGACAGTTTAGCCCTAATTACAAAGAAATTATACTTTCCGGTGGTGAACCACTTATGCATCACAAGTTCGCTGATGTGTTGATACAGGTCCGTGAAAACGGGGGCGAGTCAATCACTCTAACGACCAACGGTTCTCTGCTAACCAAGGAACATATGGCGTTGATTAAAGACCTGTCTTTTCAACACTTCGTGCTTTCAGTAAGCATAGATAACCTTGATTCGAAAAAGCATAACGAGTTTCGTGCGCACAAGGGTGCTTTCGCTAAAGCAATCACTGCCCTGCGCATTATCGCAGATGCTAACTTGCCAAATATAATCGCTTCAATGCGGTCTACCATCCAAGCATCGCAAATCACAGAAATGGAAAGTATGGTAAGACTTGCAATAAACATTGGATGTAAGCGAGTTAGCTTCTCTGCGATTCACCCCGCAGGAAAGGCAATTGAGCGTAGTGACTTGTGGATGACACGAGCGGAAAAAAAGTTTTTTATTGAGGAAATTTATCGTCTTAAAACTATCTTCCCAGAATTGAATGTCACTACCAACGACCCACTCAAGTGTTTGCTACGCGGATTCAGTGATCTGGGTAAAGACAACGAATTGGTCTTTGATGGTTGTGGTGCGGCTGTCGTCACATTCAATGTGAATGCTGACGGTACCATGACACCATGTGCTCTACTCAATATTCCAATGATGAATGTTTTCCCTATGAGTATTGAGGAAATGACTGAAAGATATCGGGAAAATGAGATAGTCAGAAATATGCTGATGATGAATCTAAAAGGAAAGTGCGGGTCTTGTCAAAGGAAATATCAATGTGGCGGCTGTAGAGCTAGAGCATTGATTCAAAAAGAAGATTATCTTGAGGAGGATCCTCATTGTTGGATATAAAAAACTACCTACACTCATTTAGACCGTTTTCATAAATAAAACGGTCTTTTCTTTTTATTATTTTTAATATATCGTAGAAAGAAATATGAATAGCCATTTGAAAAAATTTATTGAAGAAAAATTTAAAAAGCCTGGCCGTGCATTAGATTTGGGAGCTGGTGATTTTTTTGATGTTGCCTGCTTGAAGCAGCTTGGATGGAAATGTGAAGGTGTTGATATTAAAACAGGCATTAATTTAGAAAAAGTATATCTTTCAAAAAATAATCCCTTTGATTTAGTTTACTCAAATTATGTTATTCATAAAATAAAAAATGAAGATCAATTCTTGCAAACAATTTCTGATAACTTAAAAAAGGGTGGTTGGTTTTTTATTCATACTTTTGATTTGAGTGATAAAAACAGTAAATCAACTCTTACTCAAAATCATTTATTAAAATTATTAGTGAAGCAAAAATTCAGAAATATTAAAACTAGTGTCTTGCTCTATTACGATAATGATGAGAATCACAAACATTGGCATAAAATTTTAGAAGTGACGGGGCAAAAATAAAAACTGATTTCAAATAATACTTTGTATTTGCAAAATAAAAACTTTTGACTGTATCCAATAATATCGATCCGTACTATGTTATATACATTCAAAAAATACCTTTCTTAATCCCTCTTGTCTTTTTGTACTCATATAAAATTACTTACTATAAAAAATAGCCCCAACAAATCAAAAGGATGGTTTTGCCACGAAGGGATACTGCTTTTGTTTATTGAACGACTTACGAAGTCGGCCAGTAAGCAAATATTTGTGAGAGATGAATAAAATATTTGCTATAAATACCCTATGGGGGTATATTGTAGGTGCACGAAAAGTGGAAATTTTATCAAAAACTCGGACTTGAAAAAATACTACTGATTTAATACTTTCTATATGGAAAATAATATGAATGAGAAATCAAAAAAGCGTCTTGTTATAACCGCTTTTGCTTTGTTCTCAATAATGCTGGTTGGCATTTTCTATCTGTTTACAACGCCGGGGCAAACAGCGAATGTCGCTTTTGCCTATGTCGTCGGGCTTTCAATGATTGTGCTTCCCTGCACACTGCCGCTCGCTTTTGTGATAGTGCCGATGGCAATGGGTAAGGGTCCGAAAAAAGGACTCATAATGGCTCTTCTTTTTGGCCTGGGACTGGCTATTACGCTTTCTATGTACGGGCTTTTTGTGGCAATTGTAGGAAAATCGCTTGGCTTAAACAATGCCATAGGTGGAGCGGGAACGGTGAGCCGTATATTGTTTATAATCGGCGGCTTGGCGGCATTTATCTTTGGTCTTTCAGAACTGAAATTAATCAATTTTAGAATGCCGACCTATAAAGGATCCTACCCCGCATTCATTACAAAACAAGGAGACTATCTGAAAGCATTTTTCTTGGGGCTTTTTCTTGGTAACGCCGGGGTCGGTTGTCCCAACCCGCTCTTTTATGTGCTGCTCGGGGATATCGCGGTAACTGGGAATCTGCTTACCGGCTGGTGGCTCGGATTTGTACACGGCATCGGACGAGCAACCCCGCTCATCTTTTTGGCAATCCTTGGGATTTTGGGTGTGAATGCTGTTGGTAATATCGCAAAGAAAACTGCTGTTGTAACAAAATGGACCGGTATCAGTTTGGTGATACTTGGTGCGGTTATATTTATTATGGGAACTTCTCATCACTGGTATGAGAATAGCTTGGTCCACAGAGAATGGAATCAGGCATTGCAAATGGTAGTGGGAAGTAGCGAGGCAGAAAAAGGTATGCCGGCAAAAATAGCAACCACTACCGGAGCTACCACACATACACATACGGTGGCGCCCGTGAAAAATACCGGTGCGGAAAAAAGTCCGCCGGCAAAGGGAAATCCGGACATTATTCCCGCACCATGGTCTTGGATAACACTCTTGCTGATGATTCTCATTCCGCTTGGCTGGTCTAAATATAGGAGTAGAATAAAACCGACAAATTAAAAACCGATTAACTATAAAAAATACTATGATTAAAATTCAATTCTTAACAATGGTCGGCTGTCATAACTGTGCCGAGGTCAAAAAAATCTTTGATGAAGTGATGCCGGACTTCAAAGACAAAGTTGAAGTGGATGAAATTGATATAGTCACTCCCGAAGGTCAGGAGTTGGTACAGAAATACAGCGTTATGGCTTCCCCGGGGATAATCATCAATGATGAACTCTTCTCAACAGGGGGAGTACATAAAGAGAAATTGGTTGAAAAACTGAAATCTCTTTAGCAGTAATTACCAGTAACTTCACTATTACTATGAACAAATTGGATATAAACAAAACAGGATATGTGGTTGGAATTATTTCCGTGCTATTTTATCTTGTCTGCACTTTTTGGGGCGGGCTGTTTGCGGCGCCGGCATTAAGGGCGCTTCATTTTAGTTTTCTGCAGATCGCTTATCCGGGATTTGCTTTTACAGTGGTCGGGTATCTCATAGGGTTGGTTGAGGCATTCATTTATGGCTGGATAACCGGCGTCTTGTTCGTGTGGCTTTACAAGAACATTTCTATTGAGACCAAAACAAAGTAGGCACTCCCGAAACATCTAAAACACCCCGCAGCGAAAGCTGCGGTGGGGGGTTAGGTAAATAGAATGGCAAAAAATATAAAATGGTATGGTGGTATACTAAAGAACAGTGTTTTTTGTTAAAAAGTTTGTTTGGTTATATAACAAAAATTAATAATAAGTGCTAAAGAAACTAATACTAATTACTATGAAAAAATATATACTCTTTACAGCTTTTGCTGTAATGCTCAGTTTTGTTGGCGGTGCTTCTACCATTTATGCACAAACTGTACCAGCACCGACAATCACCTCGGTAGAGCACACGCCGGCAACATACACCTCAACGGAAACTTGGACGGTGTTTGGAAAGAATTTCACTCAAGGAAGTAAGCTTGAATATACTGATACAAAAACAACGATAGAAAATACCGGTGAGTTAAATTATGTACTTTCTTTCTCACCAACTGAAATCAAATTTCGTGGAGATGTAGCTACCGGTAATATTGCAAGTGTTTATAGTGTAAAAATAGTTGGTCCACAAGGAAAGACGAGTAACAGCGTTATCGTTAATACAATTCCAACAACATCAGCACCGACAATCACCGGCGTAAGCTCTGAATCTGTAAAGGTTGGAGGACTTGTAACTGTGTATGGTTCAGGTATTGATGCCGCCACAGAGGTACAAATTATGGGCGAAAAATTTTGGACGCAACCTGTATCACACACGAGCACCAGTCTCACCTTTCGAGTTCCTACGAACCTAATCCCGGGAAGCTACAATTTTGCTCTTAATGAAAAAGGTAGTGACTCTACAAGTAATATCGCCACATTTACTATTGCCAAATCGCAGACAGCACCGTTATCAACATCTCTAGTCATTACAAGAATAGGATCTAGTAATATAAAAGCAGGAGGACTTGTAACTGTGTATGGTTCAGGTTTTAGTGCTGACACAGAGGCAAAAAGTACTAATGGCGAGTACTGGGCTACTAACCCCATAACACATACAAGTACTACTCTTACTTTCCGAATTCCTGCTGACATAAGTATGGGTAGTCATAATTTCGTTCTCACTAAAAACGGCAACAACACTACAAGTAATGTAGCTGTTTTTACCGTTACTCCATCAACATCCCTAGTTATTAGAAGCACGAGTCCTGGATCTGTAAGAGCCGGAGGCCTTATAATTGTGTATGGTTTGGGTTTTGACTCCGGTACAGAAATCATAAATTCTGGCGGACACTCTTGGGGTGTTAAACCTACACGCTATACAAGTAATCGCCTCACCTTTCGAGTTCCTACGAACCTAATCCCGGGAAGCTACAATTTTGCTCTTTATGAAGATGGCGCACTGAGCAACACAGCTACCTTTAATGTTACTCAGTCATTATCAACAACTGGTAGCGCCCAGATAAAAAATACTTCGGCTGAAACAGCGGGTGATACAAATTTCTACGCGCCGCGCGCAGGAACAATGTTTGCTCGCAATATGTGGAGAGGCATGCACGGAAACGATGTGAAGAAACTGCAGAAATTATTTAATTCCACTCAAGAATTTAAATTGGCGCAGTCTGGCCCCGGGTCTCCGGGAAATGAAACCACTTACTTTGGATTTTTGCTGAAAGCGGCTGTGCAAAATTTCCAATGTAAATACGGCATTGTTTGTTCCGGAACTGCAAACAGTACCGGGTATGGTGTTGTTGGACCTCAAACAAGGGCAAAATTAAGCTCGGTGTTTAAGAATATCTCAACGAAAGCAACGAAAACAGCAATCCAAAAAACAACTGCCGAGGTAACGACATCAAATCATTCACCGCAAAAAGCATCAGTAACTACCGCAGCAGCACTTCAGCAGAAAATACAACAAATGTTGAAACAGCTTAAGGCAATACAACAACAGCTTCGGGTACTTCAAGGAGCAATGGCTCGCAGTGCACTTGGTAGGTAGACCTGTTACGAAAAACAAAACCTACAGTATAAAAACGCCCGGCATATCTTATGCCGGGCGTTTTTATACATACACAATGAATGGCAGCAATATGAGATACCGAAGTCATAAAAATTATGCACCTTGGAGCGGTATGATAGGAAGTATGCGCCAGATTTTCCTTGTCGAAATTGCTTAATCCGCCGTGTAGATACTTGTTAAAATCACTAATACTCGTACCGGTTTATTAGGAACTTTGCGGGGTGATTTGGTATCCTGTTCTCTATGGCAAGCCGCTACATACATCTGCATACCCACAGCCACTATTCTTTCCTGCAGGCGCTCCCGAAAGTGCCGGAGCTTGTGAAGGCGGCGAAGGAGAATGACATGGATGCGCTCGCGCTCACCGATGCCGGAAACTTGCATGGCGCCATTGAGTTTTATAAAAAAGCGACTGCCTCGGGGGTGAAGCCGATTATCGGTGTTGATACTTATCTTGCCCCTCGTTCGCGTTTTGAGAAAGATCCGCATCTTGACGCGAAGCGTTCGCGCATTGTGTTGCTGGCGGAAAATAATGATGGGTATAAAAATCTTCTGTCCTTGGTGACCAGTTCCTACACCGAGGGATTTTTTGAACGACCGCGTATTGACCGCGAACTGCTCGGCGAGCGCGGCGGCGGACTCATCGCACTCATCCCCTCTTTTGCGGGAAATGTTGCGCAACTCATCGCCGAGGAGGACACAGAAGGTGCCGCCGCCGCGCTCGCCGAGCACCAAAGCATTTTTGGAGCTGAAAATGTATTCCTTGAAATATCACACCATCCGCGAGTTGCCGGGCACACTGAAAAAATGAAGCGCCTCGCTGAGCTGGCGCGCGCCGCAGGCGCGCCACTCATCGCGCAACACGATGTGTACTACCTCAAACCGGAAGACCGCGAAGCAACTGAAATAATGCGCCGCATCCAGCAGGGCGAACGCGGCTACCACGAAGACGAAGATTTTTCTTTCACAAACGAAAAGCAAATGCTTTCCTATTTCAAAGATATGCCGGATGCCGTGTACCGTTCATACGAAATAGCCGAGCGCTGCAATGTTTCGTTTGAGCTTGGATCATGGGTTTTCCCGGCAATTCCGGTTGAAAAAGGATACAAAAATCATGCGGAGGAACTGCACGGAAAGACCTACGCCGGCATTAAAACGCGCGGACTTACTAAGACCCGCGAGATAACCGATCGCATTGAGTATGAACTTGCGATTATTAATACCAAAGGATTTGCTCTTTATTTTCTTGCTATCTCGGATCTCCTCACTTTTGCAAAAGGAGTTGGCATTCTCACCACCACGCGCGGTTCTGCCGCCGGTTCGCTCGTGGGCTATCTCATCGGCATCTCCAATGTTGATCCGCTTTTTTACAAGCTACCCTTTGAACGCTTCTTGAACCCTGAGCGTCCGAAAGCGCCGGATATTGATATGGATATCGCGGATAATCGCCGCGATGAAATGATTGCATACGCAAAAAAGAAATATGGAGAAGACAAGGTCGCACAAATAGGTACCTTCGGCACCATGATGGCGCGCGCTGCCGTGCGCGATGTCGCACGCGCGCTCGGTCATCCCTACGGCACAGGCGACCGCATTGCAAAGCTCATCCCAATGGGCTCACAAGGGTTTCCGATGACAATTGATCACGCGATGGAAATTGAAGAAGAACTACGCACCCTTTACAACGAAGATGAAGAGGTACATGAGATTATAGATATCGCGAAGCGCATAGAGGGCTCCGCTCGCCAAACCGGTGTACACGCGGCTGGTGTCGTCATCGCCCCGACACCGCTCGTTGAATGGACTCCCTTGCAGCCCGACCCGAAAGGCACCGGTAAGCTTATTACTCAATACGATATGTACTCAATCACCGACGAATACGGTGGCGTGGGGCTTATGAAGTTTGATTTTCTTGGCATTAAAAATCTTTCCATTCTTGCCGATGCTATCGCACGCGTTAAAACTGAAACGGGTACCCATATTGCTATTGAAACAATTCCAATTGATGATAAAAAAACATTTGCGATGCTTGCACGCGGCGAGACCGAAGGAGTGTTTCAGCTCGGCGGCTCCGGTATGACTCGTTATCTCAAAGAACTGCGCCCCACCACCATTCACGATATCAACGCAATGGTTGCTCTCTATCGCCCCGGACCTATGGAAACCATTCCGTCCTACATTGAGCGAAAACATAATCCGAAGCTTATCCACTACCTTGATGAACGAATGAAAGAGTATCTTGATTTCTCGTACGGACTTCTTGTGTATCAAGATGATGTTCTCCTTACCGCTATAAAACTCGGTGGCTATTCGTGGCTTGAAGCAGATATGCTGCGCAAAGCAATGGGCAAAAAAATCCCCGCAGAAATGGAGCGCCAAAAAACAAAACTACTGAAAGGATTTGAAGAGTACGGCAAACTCTCCAAAGAAAAAGGACAGATACTTTGGGAACTCATAGAACCTTTTGCCGCATACGGCTTCAACAAAGCACACGCGGCGAGCTACGGCAAGGTTTCCTACCAAACCGCCTATATGAAAGCAAACTATCCTGTTGAATATATGGCGGCACTTCTCACCGCAGACGCCGGAGACACCGACCGCATCGCAACACTGGTCGCCGAGTGTAAGCGTCTTGGCATCAGTGTGTTGCCGCCGGATGTAAGCGAAAGCGGCTCCGTATTCACCGTCGTGAACGCACAACAAAATAGTGTACCAATCACAAAAATACACGAAGAAGATGCCGCGCGAAAAGAAACTCTCACGGTGCAACGACACGAGAGCGAGACAAATTTTCAGCAGAAAGTTATGCCGTACTCTTTGAGCGATACCTCCTCGCGTGTTTCCGAAAAGGCAATTCGCTTCGGCTTGTCTTCTATAAAAAACTTTGGTGAGGGTATTTCCCGGGCAATTCTTGAGGAACGCGTCGCGCGCGGCGCTTATACTTCCCTTTCCGAATTTCTCTCGCGCGTTGGCTCAAAAAACTTAAATAAAAAATCACTTGAGTCGCTCATCAGATGCGGCGCACTTGACCACTTTGAAAGACGCGGCGTGCTCCTCGCAAATATTGACCTGCTACTTACCTTTCATCGTGAGATGACCGCAGAGGCGCCGCAAAACTCGCTCTTTGGTTCGTCCGGGGCACCGGTAGCACTTACACTTTCTGCGGCGGCAAATTTCGTACCGCTTCAAGACAAGCTCGCGTGGGAGAAAGAGCTTCTTGGTATTTATATATCCGGCTATCCGCTTGATGCATACCCAAAGATGACCGCAAAAACAAAATTGTCTATCGGAAAAATTCTTGCAGAGCCCCAGCCCGGGACACTGGTTGCGCTTCCGGTATTGGTCACAGAAGTACGCACCATCATCACAAAAAGTGGAGAAAAAATGGCATTCGTGCGGTTTGAAGACAAGACCGGAAGCATTGAAGCCGTTGTCTTTCCAAAACTTTTTAAAGAGCATACTGCGCTCATCTCTTCCGGTGTATGTCTCCTCGTGAAGGGTCGTGTCTCAAGCCGAAACGGCGAGATTTCGCTGGCACTTGATGCGATCAAGAAGTTATAGTCCATCAATGTGAGGTCTGACCTTCATATTGATGGCGCTCCGCCCTGCAGAAGTTTAACTTCTGCAGGTCGGGTATGCACTGCAACGCGGCGCAGTCTGTGGTACGCTCACACTAATGCGACGAATATTTGAACCAAAGGCGCCTCACCTCATAGAGCTCGGGTGGCATCATGGTCGCTTTCTAGATTTTTGGTCTATTATGCATATTCTATCTGGCGCACTTCTTGGTATGGTGGCACAAAAAATAGGCCTGTCGCTCACAGAGACACTGCTCATAGTTGCCGGCATTGCTACACTCTACGAAGTATTAGAGATAGTATTACAAATATCGGAAGATATTGAGAATGTCTTATCTGATATTGTGCTCACTACTACCGGCGGCGTGCTTGCGTGGTACTTCGTTAGCATGACACACCTCAATCTTGCCACCGTAGTATGGACATCAATCGGCATCTTGGTACTTGACGCCATCTTATTCTCGCTTGGCTGGCGCTACTACTTTGAGAAAAAAGATAACAAATAGTGTCATTGTGTTACTCCATTCGCAAATGTCTGCATTAAAAAGAATGTCTGGATTTGAATACTGATATACAAAAAAGAAACTATAAAAATAAAAATATCCCTACCTAGTGGAGAACCAATCTTTCACTAGGTAGGGATATTTTTTATAGAGCTACACAAAATATTGTACTATGCGTGACCATACATCTTTGCAGTTTGTTTTTTTATTTTTCGCTGCTTAAAACCCTTATAGAGTTTAACTCCTGCCAACCCAATACCAACAGCTGCTACCAATGGAATTGTAACCCCCATACTAAGCCCTGCGACAGCGACGGGAACACCGAAAGAAGATGTCGCTGCGGCAATACCGGCCATCATAGTGGGCACAATTGCAACTCCTCCTATGACGGCTACTTTGGTTGCAATATTGTCGTATCGTTCCTCAATAAGGAGAGATATATTTTCCATTGAGCGTCTATTCGGAGGCATATCATATAAATCCGATTTACTCTTTTTCAACCTTTTTGCCAAGTACTTTTTATCACCAGAACTAAGACTATCAAGCTCTTCTTTAAATGCTTTTTCTGGAGGCAATAGCAATTGATCTCCTGTATTCTCCTGTTTCTGTATAGCTTCAGAAGCTGCCGACGGCTGTTCCCGTACAACTTCTTGAGAAATTGGAGCTGCTTTTTCTTGAATTGTTTCTTGTGGTGCTATTACTGTTTCTCTCTTTTCATTATTTTCTTGCCCGAGCGATTCATACGCGGTATTTTCTTGAGTCATTTCTTGCTTTCGCGGTTCTTCCGTGGACTCACCCTCTGCCATCTTTGGCTGTATGCCCGCCATTTCTTGCATTTTTTGTAAGAGAGCTGTCCTCTCTTGCGCGTCTGCATCTTGTTGCACCGTTGCTACTTCATTGCGTGCCTCATCTTCCACTTTCGCTTGGTCCCAAGCTTCATTATGAAGAGATTGTTTTTGTGCTTCAAGATTCTCTTGCTCATCAAATTTTTGACGCATCTCTTCCAGCGGCGTATGCGCATCAACAGAATGACCGATGTTTTGAATTTCTTTCTCAGTATCGTCGTATTTCTCACGCGAGTACTCTCCACTCTTTGGTGTATTTATTCCTTCTATGCTCATAGTATGATAAGTTTATTGAGATTATTTTATTCTTGAAATTTTGACCTCTTTTAAGTCATATAGAGGACATATATAGTATACGGTATAGTCCACTATAAGAAAGGGGCGACTGTTCACACCAAAATTTCATTCGCAGCGATGACATTCACCATTCATTTCTGTTATACTCTGAAATATCATGGCTGAAACAGATTTGAGCGCGAAACGCCACACACTCGCCCACTTACTCGGTGCGGCTGTGCTTGAGCGCTATCCACACGCAAAACTAACCATTGGTCCTGCTATTGAAAATGGCTTTTATTATGATTTTGATTTCTCCGGCGGCGAAAAACCCGGGGAAGCCGACTTGCCTGCGCTTGAAAACGCAATGCGTGAAATTTTATCCTCGTGGAGCGAAATGACCGGTGTTGAAATATCAGAAAAAGATGCCCGCGAGCGCTTCAAAGAAAATCCGTTTAAACTTGAACTCATTGATGAAATAGTTAATAAGGGCGAAAAAATTACGCTCTACAGCGTAGGCGGCTTTACCGACCTGTGTCGCGGTGGACACTCTGAAAATCCTGCAAAAGAAATCGCCGCTGATTCTTTTTCACTTGACCGAGTAGCGGGAGCGTATTGGCGCGGGGATGAAACCAAGCCGATGCTCACACGCATGTACGGTCTTGCATTTGATACGAAAGACGCACTTGCCGCCTATCGCGTGCAAATAGAGGAAGCGAAAAAACGCGACCACCGAAAAATTGGTCGTGAACTTGACCTCTTCACTTTTTCAGACATTGTTGGTCCGGGGCTTCCGCTCTGGACACCGAAAGGCACGATAATGCGTAGCGAGCTGGACCGCTTCGTGTGGGAGCTACGCACAAAATATGGCTACCAACGCGTAACAATTCCGCATATCACAAAGAAAGATTTATATGAGACCTCCGGCCACTGGGACAAATTTTCCGATGAGCTTTTTCACATCCATACTCGCGAGGAAAAAGAATATGTACTAAAGCCGATGAATTGTCCGCATCACACGCAAATCTTTGCACGGAAGCCCCACTCGTACAAAGAAATGCCGCAGCGTTATGCAGAGACCACGATGGTATACCGCGATGAACAGTCCGGCGAGCTCGGAGGTCTCACTCGTGTACTATCTATCACTCAGGATGACTCGCATGTGTTTTGTAGAACGAGCCAGGTTGAAGAAGAGTTTTTCAAAATCTGGGACATCATTGACTCGTTCTACAGCACTTTTGGTTTCAAGCTCCGCGTACGACTTTCTTTTCATAATCCGGAAGAACCTGAAAAATATCTTGGTACATCTGAAATATGGAAAAATGCTGAGGATGCGCTTCGTACTATTGCAAAAGACCGTGACGCTGATTATTTTGAGGCACCGGGTGAGGCGGCAATGTACGGACCGAAACTTGATTTTATGGCAACTGACTCGCTCGGGCGCGAGCATCAAGTGGCGACTATTCAGCTTGATATGAATTTACCGGAACGCTTTGATCTTTCCTGCATAAATGAAAAAGGTGAAAAGGAACGCATTGTGATGATTCATTGTGCGGTTATGGGTTCTATTGAGCGCTTTTCTGCTGTGATGCTTGAACATATGGATGGCAATCTTCCTGTGTGGCTCGCACCGGTGCAGGTGCGAGTACTGCCTATTTCAGAAAAACACACAGCGTACGCCGCAAAAGTGCTCGGCGCGCTCACGGCAGAAGGAGTACGCAGCGATGTTGACACTGCCGACGAGTCACTCGGGAAGAAAATCCGCAATGCGAAAAAAGAGAAGCTTCCGTATCTGCTTGTGGTCGGTGAAAAAGAAATGGGAGACAACAGTGTGTCGGTTGAAAGTCGCGACAATGGCAAGCTGGGTACGATGGGGCTTGAAGATTTTGTAAAAAAAGTAGTGGGAGAGGCGAAGGCGCGCGCGTAGCGCGCGCCTTTGTACAAGAAACCCCTCCGACGGCTGCGCCGTCGGAGGGGTTTCTTGTCCACAAAATCCTACGCACCGATATGAGAGAGAGCTCGTGTGAGAGCAAGCTTTGCGCCGGTCATACCGGAAGAGTAACTTGAATCAATGGCGGTGGTAAGCGCAGCGACTACTCTCTCCAATGTGGGAGTTTGATATTTTGCCGAGATACGCACAATATCCGGGTCGCAGTCAGTGCCATCGATGCGCGCGCGATACGCATCATCAAGAGCACAGGTCGCACTCGTGAGAAATTGTTCAATATTTCCGCCACCGCGCGCGATCTGCCGAAGCGTGGCAAATACCGCCTCGCGGTCGCCTTCAAGAAGAGCCGCGAGAAAACCGCGTATATCTGCAGCGACTGGTGACGATGTTTCGGTGGCAACCGTAGCAGACGGCATCGGCTCTACTGACTGTACCGATTCTGCCAGCGCCGCCAGCTCTGCTGATTCTGTAGACGCAGGAAGATCCGCAGATACTGGCGTAGACTGTTCGTTCTTTGTTCGTGCCATAGATTGTCCTAACAGTATACCTTGCGCGCGCGATTTTTTGAATGTCTCAGATACATTTGCTGCGGGAGACGCAGGTGACCTCTCGCGAGAAAGTCCTTTTATAATATCCTCCAGTGTCGGCGCGCCGCCCTGTGCAAATGAGCGAAATCCGTAGTATTGCGAGTAGCCGCGCGGCGCCTCCGGAGCGGCGCCCTGTATCACTTGCTTTATATGCGGAGGCGCCGCCGGCGGTGCTGATTGATTCTCTGTTGTATTGCTCCGCGCCGAAGGCGGCAATGTCGGCGTGTTAAGCATTTCGCGTACACTCTTTCCAAAAGAGTGCGCCCTACGGTTTAGTTTTGGCAACACAAGAAACAGTACAAAATACGCTATAGCAAAACTAAAAAGTACGAGCACGAGCCAATACAGCACGGTGCCAACCGGCCCGAGAGCAAGTCCTGTGTATGGAATCTGTGAAAGATATACAAAAGCGAGTGCTTGCGGTGGGGGCGTATGAAGCGTTGTGAGTATGATATTTGGCGGCGGCGTACCGCCGCCGCCGCCACCGCAGTTACCCGTACAACCACCGCCGCCACCTCCACTTGTCACTGTAAGTGATGCCTTACAAGTAAGTGTCTCGCCATCGCTCGCATTAAAAGTACCGGTGTAGGTGTGCGTTCCGACACCGGGTGACACACTCATTGAGCCAGCAAGGTTTGTGGTCGTTCCGATACCATTATTTATAAAAATACTTGCGAGAGCAGACCCTCCCCACGAGAGAGTCGCCGAGCCGCCCGCAGTGACGGATGATGGCGAAACAGTGAGCGTACAACTTGGCGCGACACCACCGCCGCCGCCACCGCCAACTGTGATGGTCGTATGACAAGTGGCTGTTTTCCCATCTGCTGCGGTAGCAGTTGCCGTGTAAGTCGTGCTTGATGAGGGCGAGGTCGTTGCACTACCGGCGGACACCGGCGTTGAAGTACCAACTCCATTATTTATAAAGAGCGAAGCTGCATTCGTGCTTGTCCATGACAATGCCGATGCACCACCAGCAGATATACTCGCCGGGCTCGCCGAGAGCGTGCAGGTTGGTTTTGGCGCGGGTGGTGGCGGCGGCGGAGGTGCGGTTTTTTTAAGAACATTCCATGCGACACAATAATATGTGTGTGAAGCGGTCGGATGAATAATATAATCGTAGTTGTCATAGTTAAGCACATCGGTATTGCAATACAACTCAGCGGATATGTTAGAAGCGTGTGGAGCGTTTCCGCTAAAAGGAATATATCCCGGCTTGAACTCTTCTCGCACCCACGCACGCGCTCCAGTGACTTTGTTTATTGTGACTGTTGCGGTGCCAGAATTTGTGGTTGGTCCAAACGGTGTCCATGCGGTACCACCTGTTAATTTTTCATTGCCCGGGTTTGGTGTACCACCGCTTGCCCACTCAAATGTCCAACCGGAAGCAAGATGGCAATCAGAGTGTGTCGCAACATACTTGGTCGCTGTTGTTTTTGTAATGATGTGACCAGTGCCACTCCAATTGGGAAGATCGGATTCTTTTTGACAAATGATTTTTGTCGCGGTGATTGTAAGTGGCGCCGGGGTCGGCGGAGGGGGTGTCGGCGGCGTTGTAACTGTCACTTTAGTATTGCACACGGCTGTTCCTCCGGCACCGCTTGCGGTGCCGGTATAAACGGTTGTTTGAGTTGGAGATATATGTGTTGAACCGCCGGCGCTCGGTGTGAGTGTACCAACGCTGTGATTGACTGCAAATGAAGTAGTGTGAGCGGTAGTGTAAGTGAGCTTTGATGAGCTTCCTTTTTGTATTGAACTTGGCGATGCGGAAAGGGAGCAGGTTGGCTTCTTTGGTTTCGGTGGCGGAGTGGGTGACACGACTTGCTGGTTTTTAAATACGACTGCTACACAGCTTTTGCCACTCGTAACAGTTACATTTCCTTTGGCAGGAGTGACTGACAGGAGCTTCCATGTACTTCCTGCCGATATTTCAGTCACTTGATGCTGACCTAGTGTTACATTGTTGAACACTGCATGACCGTTCGCGTTATTTTTAGTAGTTTTGCTTTTATCTAGTTTGAATGTGAACTGTGCGACAGGAGTAATTGCTTTCCCTGCGGGATTAAATGTTTCTTTCAAAATTTTAATGCAACCTTTCTTTGGCGGTGGCGGAGGGGGTGTCGGCGGCGTTGTAACTGTCACTTTAGTATTGCACACGGCTG
>ENA-ORDP01001055-ORDP01001055.1-marine-sediment-metagenome-genome-assembly--contig:-NODE-1055-length-15954-cov-5.413296_pt1 | contig 15954 bp, 12 predicted proteins | sample MGYA00248627_ERZ508539 | MGnify/ENA primary metagenome ERZ508539 (study PRJEB26208, sample SAMN05571518) | marine sediment metagenome | biome: deep sea; feature: Hydrothermal vent; material...
ATAATGTGAACATTCAGGATGGTGCCATTATCCATTGCACATACCAGAAATATCCTGTCAACATTGGCAATAACGTCTCCATTGCCCACGGTGCTATTGTACATGGGTGCACCATCCACGACAATGTTCTCATCGGCATGGGAGCCATAGTGATGGACAATGCTGTGATTGAAAGTAATTCGGTAATTGCTGCCGGAGCTGTGGTGGCCAAAAATACAGTGGTAAAATCGGGAACTGTGTATGCAGGTGTTCCTGCAAAAAAAATTAAGGAAATTGATAAACGGACTCTGGTGGAAGATGTGCTGCGGATAGCAAAGAACTATAACATGTATGCCGATTGGTACCGGGAAGAATAATGAACAATAAATGACGTCGCTTCTTTCTCCATATTACGGATGCCCTTTTTCCACCTTTACACACCAACGACCTGTCCGTTTCCCATAATTCATTTGCACAAAAGATATTACTTTTGCCCAAAAAATAATTGTCATGCAGGTTATTTCCATTGTTATACTTTTTATACTATCGTTTCAGGTGATGCCTGTGGCGGTAGGGATGGATGTCAGGAAAACGCCGGCATTTCATCTGATAAGCGGTATTTTGTTGCTGGTATCAGGCCAGCTGCTGCTGTTCCTGATTGGAATATGGCTGGGGAACCGTTTTATGCACCTGCTGTCAGGAATGAAAGATTATGTACTTTTTGTCGGGTTTGTCCTGATTGCCGTCCGTTTCAACATGGAGGCTTTTAAAGTCCGGAAAGGAGAACGTACTTATATCATCGGTAAAAGTTCTACCTACATCATCCCTGCCATTGCACAGGCGGTGAATACATTTCTGGCGGGGATTTTGTTTTATTTTATGCCGGGAACCCTTGGCAACGAACTGGTTTATCTTGCTGTGTTTTCCTTTTCACTTGCCATACTCTTTGTATTGATAAAAAACAAAAAGCTGGCTTTACCGGCTATTTCCTTCTTATATATGATGGGCGGAGGCATCCTCATGGGCATCGCTTTTTATTTTATTTTTTTTAACCATTAAAAGTAAATTTATGTTTCGTTTTTTAGATAAAGTAGTATTTACTACTCTGATGTTAGCGACCTCTCCGCTTTACGCAAAAGTGCCATCTGGATTTTATGATGATGCTCAGGGAATAAAACTGGACTCTGCTTTTTTTAGGCTGACTGAAGAAAATGGTCGGTGGACAAAACAATACAAAATTCTAAAAACAACATCTTACTAATGAATAATCAAAAAGTTATCAGGATAACCAAAGCTTTCAGGTTTGAGATGGCACATGCCCTGAAAGGCTATGACGGGCTTTGCAGAAACATTCACGGCCACACCTACGAGCTGAAAGTAACCGTTTTGGGAAGACCTATCTCAGACGAAACCAGCCCCAAGCTGGGTATGGTCATGGATTTTGGCGATTTGAAAAAGATTGTCAAAGAGACGATTATTGATAAATATGACCATTCGCTGGTACTTTTTAATAAAATGCCGGTCAGCCTGATAGCCGAACTGGAGAATAACTTTGAAAGGATTATTCTGAAAGATTACAACCCCACCAGCGAGCTGATGCTGTTAGATTTTGCAGGGTTAATTCAAACACACCTGCCCGAAAATATTACCCTGAAACATCTGCTTCTCCGCGAAACAACCTCCTCTTTTGCGGAATGGTATGCAGAGGATAACGACAGATAATCATCAGGGATAAAACAGCAAATAACAAAACGCAAATAATTTCCGGATAGCGAAAGTGCCGGTCATATCTGTCCCAGGATATTTTGTAATTTTATTCCCTAAATTATAAAATATGAACGACCCCATTTATGTCATCAAAGGAAATGGCGACCGTGTTCCTTTTGAAGAGGATAAACTCAGGAGGGCATTGAAAAACTCCGGTGCCGGGACTTTGGAAGTTGAAAAAGCCCTCGCCGCCGTAAAGAAAACACTTTATCAGGGTATAGGCACCCGCAAAATTTACCAGACAGCTTACCGCATACTGAAAAAGAGCTCGCGTCATTCCGCCGGGCGCTACCGGCTGAAGAAAGCCATTATGGAACTGGGGCCTTCGGGCTATCCTTTTGAGAAATTTGTGGGCAGACTGATGAAATCAAAAGGCTATCAGGCTACGGTGAACGTGATTGCCCACGGAAAATGTGTGGATCATGAAGTGGATGTGGTGGCGAGAAACAGCCGTGAACAAATTATGATTGAATGTAAATTTCACAGCGACAGCAAACGCAACTGTGATGTAAAAGTTGCCCTGTATATCCATTCACGTTTTCAGGATGTGTCAGCGGAATGGAAAAAAACCGAGCCGGATGCGGGCATACGATACACGGGAATGGTCGCTACCAATACCCGCTTTTCGGAAGATGCCATCCGGTACGCCAAATGTGCAGGGCTGAAGCTGGTGTCGTGGGATTATCCCTATGGGAACAGTCTTAAAGACTGGATAGACCGCTCGGGTTATCACCCTGTTACCAGCCTGAGTTATCTGAAAAAAGCAGAAAAACAACGCCTGTTGGAAAAAGGCGTTGTTCTTTGCCGGGATGTGAAAGAAAACGAACCCCTCTTTAAAGAGATGGGTATTCCTGACGACAGAATAAAAAAACTGCTTTCCGAAGCATCACAACTTTCGGGCAAATTGTAAAAAACTGCCCCGGAAGAATTCCGGAACAGTCTCTAATTGATAGAGAATTGGCAGTTTACAAATACTTCTTCAATACACCGGTACGCTCGTTGAACGCTTCGATTTCCTCGTCCCATTCGTCCACTTTGGAATAGCGAGATTTCCAGTAATCTTCGTCGTACCACTGTGCGTTGAGCTCTTCAACAGTCTTACCCTGTTGCTCAATCCATGTGAAATATTTGAGGTTATGCATACGTTTTTTCTCGTAATAGTCCATCTCAATCATGTTGTCAACACCCAACCCCATCAGGTCGGCATCAAAACTGACAGCAGCATCGCGGTTGGTGAATTCGTCATGTTTTTCGTTTTCTTCTTTCAATCGGCTCTGGTACATCTCCATGGAATCGGTAGCTACCGTGAAAATCACATCGTTTTCATCCATTTCGTACCATTTGGCCAGCTTGATAGAACCCATCAGGTTGGCAATGGAAGAAATGCCAAGCAGTTCGAGTTTGTCCACCAGTTCAGCATCCATCCCAACCTCCTTTTTCAGATATTCTTTACCGGCAGGTTCGTTGAACAGACGCATAAGACGGATATTCGGATTGTCGTCAATACCGGCCACCATATCCATATTTTTAATATTGTGAATCCACGGAACGTGTTTATCACCAATACCTTCGATACGGTGTTCGCCGTAACCATTTTGGAGCAGGGTAGGGCACTGCAAGGCTTCGCCGGCACACACTTTGAAAGAAGGATATTTCTCACGCAGATAGTCGGTGCTGCCCAACGTTCCGGCAGATCCCTGCGTCAGGAATACGCCACTAAAACGGTCGCCATCTTTTCTGGTATGGTTGAAAACTTCCTCCATGGCAGGTCCTGTAACGGCATAATGCCACAGGCTGTTGCCGATTTCCTCAAACTGGTTGAGGTTGACAATCTCATCGCCTCTTTCGCCCAGCAGTTCTTTGGCTTTATCATAAATTTCTTTCACATTACTCTCGGTTCCTTTGGTGGCAAACACCTCAGCACCGACTTTATGCAGCCAGTCGAAACGCTCCTGCGACATGCCTTCCGGCAAAATAGCAATAGACTTGCATCCAATAAGATATGAGTCATAAGCTCCGCCCCGGCAGTAGTTTCCTGTAGAAGGCCACAAAGCTTTCTGGTGTGTGGGGTCAAAACGACCGGTAATCAGCTTTTCGACCAACGGACCAAAAGTAGCGCCTACCTTGTGTGCCCCGGTAGGAAAGTATTTCCCGATGAGCATCACAATACGTGCTTTCACGCCGGTGAGCTCTGAAGGAAGTTCAATATAATTAACCTCACCGAATTTTCCACCAAACTTTTTGGGTTCGTTTTTCCATGTTATTCTGAACAGATTTATCGGGTTCAAATCCCAAAGTCCGATATGCTTTAGTTCTTCTCTGATTTTTTCCGGTACCAATTCCGGATTTCTCATCTGTTTGTAGGTAGGGAGAATGATGTTTCTTTCACGACATCTTTTTACCGTGTTCTCCAGCACTTTTTGTTCTTTTTCTGTCATATCTATAATTTTAATCTTTTTGTAAATTCTTGATTTTTAGAGTTTGCTGAGTATAAAGCATGGCTTTTATTAGAAAGAGTCTATTCCGAAAAACGATTGGGCTCCTTTTAGTATCACGCTCATTTGCGCCGCTTTTGTGAGCGAAACGGCAAAATTAGTTTTTCCCCTGATTTCCACGGCTATCACACGAAAACTCTTTTTGTCGAGCTGTACCTGTAAAGTCTGATTTTGGAAAATATAACTGTTTTCTACCTCTTGCAGCGTTATCTGGTCTCCATCTTCGTAAGCACGGAGTTGCGATTTTTCTTTATCAAAGAAATAGCCATCCCGGTTGGCCTCAAAACTCTCCGGTTTCAGGTAAAGGTGTGGTTTATCAAGATATGGTTTCCCTGCCGAAGGACAGAATGTTACGCAGTTTCCACATTCATTACACCAGTCGGCGAGATGCAGTATCTGAAGTTTCTGGTCCAGCCTGAAATACTGATCGTCTGCTAATTCATAAGTGCCGTTACTTCCTGAAATTTTTTGTAACGACCATTGCCGTGGGAAAGTTTCGTAAGCATGAAATGCCAGGTTGGGGCAAACCGTCGTACAGATGTTGCACACCTCATCGCAAAGCAGGCATCGGGAAGCCTCATTCTGCGCCTCTTCGCGGGTCAGGGTGCTGGTCACGAGACGGAAGTTTTTCCTGTCATCAGGAGATGTTTCCTTTGGAAAAATCGTTTCAGTTTTTTGTGCTCTGTTGAACATGTGTGCGGCTATTGGAAGCTGTTTCCGTCCGGGTTTGACACCTGAGAGTGGTTGCAGTTTAGCTTTTGCTATGATTTCGTTGGCTGCTTTCCGGCCATCGCCAATGGCATTAATGGCTGTGGAGGCACCACGTAACGCATCGCCGCCAATGAAAATATTTTCAATGCCGGTTTCATAACTCCCCGGTTTGGTTTTCAGTTGTTTTGTCTCTACAAAATCCAACAACAGATCCTGGCCAATTGCCGGGATAATCGTATCGAAAGCCAACTCAAATTCGGAACCGGAAATTTCTTCGGGGCGTGCGCGGCCGCTTTCATCTTTCTCACCCAGCTTCATTTTCACACAGGTGAGCGAAATTACTTTCCCGTTTCTACTGTTTATCTTCACGGGGGAAACCAGCTCCAGAATTTCCACCCCTTCCTCCACAACAGCGCTAATCTCTCCCATGTCTGCCGGCATCTGCTGCATACTCCGGCGGTAGAGAACGGTTACTTTTCCATTATCGCCTACCAGCCGGTGAGCAGTACGTGCCGCGTCCATGGCTGTGTTTCCTCCTCCGATAATAGCCACGTTTTTTCCAATGTTCACCGTCTTACCTTCTTTCACGCGAAACAGAAAACCGAGCGGATCGAGAACCCCTTCGGCACCTGACCCTTCTATGAGTAGCGAGCGGGATTTCTGTGCTCCGGCGGCAAGGTAAACAACATCGTTTTCCTCACGCAACCGATTAAAAGTTATCTTGTCCACTTTCGTATCAAAATGAATCTTCACCCCCAATGCCTCAATCCGGTGAATGTCAATATCCACAGCTTCATCTGTGAGCCGGAAAGAGGGAATAGCTCCCGAAACCATACCGCCCGGACGGGGTTTGGCTTCATAAATGTTTACCTCAAAGCCGGCTTGTACCAAAAAATAAGCACACGACAAACCCGAGGGGCCTGCCCCGATAACAGCCACTTTCTTTCTGATAGTAACTTTGTGTTGTTTTATTTCGTACCGGTTTTTCACCGCTTCTTCGGCAACAAAACGTTTTATCTCACGTATCAAAAGAGGGCTGTCATAGTCAATACGCGTACATTTTGTCTGGCACAAATGGTCGCAAACCATACCCGTGGTGTTTGGAAACGGATTGGTTTTCATAATGACTTCAAAAGCCTTTTCAAAATCACCGTGTGCCGTGTGGTACATGTAGTCGGGGATGTCCTGGTTGGTGGGACAGGTGTCCACACAAGGAGCATGAATACAGTCGAAATAGCCGAGCGGCCGGGATGTTTTTATACCTGGAGTCCGGAGGTCGGTTCGTTTATAACGGTTGTCTTCCAGTGTTTTCCCGGCATAATTTCTCAGATTGTAAAGCCGTTGATCCGTCAGTCCTGTATGCTTTAAACCACTTTTCTTCGCAATAAAATCATTTGTGTCTGTTGCCCCTGTTTCAGCAAAAGCTTTCTGCAGCTCGTCCATATATTGATGCAATCTTCCGTAGCCACCGGGTTTCAGAATGTCAGAACATACCGTAACGGGAGAAAGTCCGCCGGCTATCAAATCAGGGGTATTGAAAGCATCGGCACCACCGGAAAAGGAGATGTCGAGAAGGCCGTTAAATTCGTTTTGCAGCCGGGAAGCAAGGTTTACCGAAAGGGGATGCAGTGCACGACCACTCAAATACATCATCTCCTCGTTGGGTGGAAAGACCTCTTTGTGGTTGCTACTTTCCAGCGTATTGGTCAGTTTCAGGCCGAAAGAAAGCTTTTCTTTTTCTGCCAGCTTCTTCAAACGGGTAATCAGACCGACAGCTTCCGGATATTTTAAGTCATGTTCAAAAGCGAGATCGGGAACCCGGGTTTCAAAACCCGAATTTTTCAAAATGGAATGTAGCTTCTTTTTCCCAAGGAGTGTGGGATTTAGTTTTATGATAGTGTGCAGCTTTTTCTCACGAAGGAGGTGCTCTCCTATCTTTTCAATTTCGTCAGGCGGGCAGCCGTGCATGGTCGAAAGTGTGATGTTATCCGAAATCTGAGGGCTGATATGCAACGCCGCCGCACGCGGATAAATATCCCGTATTTCTTTTAGTTTTAGGTTTAGCTCTTGCGAAGCATCGGCCATTTTACGAAAAAACCATTGTACATTTTCCTGCATAATGCCAGCGTAATCATACCCCACGCTCATGTTGAAAATCACTCCCGGCTTAGCACCGATGTATCCCAATTTATCATGTAAAACATGAATGATAATCCACGCATCGAGGTATTGCTCAAACGACTGTTTTATCTTCAATTCCTGCGACCATTCGCAATTGTAGCCTTCGTCCTGCATGTCGATACAAGGCTTGGAAACATCCAGTTCATCCAGGGTTTGAATGGTCTTCAATTCCATATAGCGGGCACCGGTAAGCCAGGCAGCCACCAGATTCTGTGCCAGCTGAGTATGCGGGCCGGCAGCTACACCGATGGGTGTCTCAAGTAATTGCCCGAAACGCCTAATGCGGAAAGGTGACTTGTCATCCGGTTTAAAAAACAGGCTTGAAGGTATCCCGAACAGGCTGTTTTTTCTCTCCAGCTGAAGAAGAATAATCTGCAGCAACTCTCTCAGAGGAATAATCTCAAATCTGTCCGTCATTTCCAGTTCTTTTACAGAAAAATAAACGGCAAATTTAATAAAAAGCTACCTGTCTCCAAAAGAACTCTTTACATTTGCACGGTAATGAAAGCAAATAAAAAAGATTTGAAAGGTTTTTCAGTTCTCATTCTTGCCGCCGGATTTTCAGGGCGAATGGGTGTTCCCAAACTTTCTTTGCCTTTTGATGAAAACCGAACTTTCGCTGCAAAAATTATTCAGACTTATCAATCTGCCGGTTGTGAGAAAATTGTGGTGGTAGTGAACAGGCAGGGACGGGAATTTCTACAATCGCAAGAGTCCTTTTTCGCCGAAAGTAATATCTCTGTAGTTTTCAATACTTTTCCCGAACGGGAGCGGTTTTATTCATTGCTAACAGGGCTGAAAACGCTTAATGACGAAAGACCTGTTTTCATCCAAAATATTGACAATCCGTTTGTTGAACCTGCTCTGCTACTCCGGCTGGTCAATGCTTTTGAACCGGAGGCTTTTGTTGTCCCCTACTACAACGGACACGGCGGCCATCCTGTTTTACTTTCAGGAAAAATTGTCAACAATCTTTTGGCTTCTTCGGATTACCGGCAAAACCTGCGAGACTTTTTGCAGGCTTACCCAAAAATCAGCTGCGCGGTGGAAGATAAAAAAATTCTTATAAACATCAACTCACTGCAGGAGTACAGGGAATACTTTGAAAAACTAAATCAGAGAATGTCAAATTCAGATTAACGACTTTAGATTTGGCTCTCGTTATTCCTTTTTCCTGCGGTAGGCTTCAACCTTTCAGGAGCAAGACCACCTGAAAGGTTAACCCCGCTTCAAGCATCCACGCTTGAAGATATCAGGTTCTTACCAGGGATCACGTTGTTAGTACTGCCAGAGGTATTGTTCGAAGTTGAACATCTGGGTTTTAATTCGGTTCGATTCTCTAATGGCATTCGCCCCGGTAGCATAATCGTTAATACGCCTGTCAAAGATATTTTGCTCTTTGTAAATGTAACTCTCGAAAAGGCGCTTAATAAAAATATCATCAAAGCTCAGCCGCATGGCAGAATTGGCGGGGTTGTAAGCAAGAGCTCTGGCAAGCACTTTCCGGGCATCGGCATAAGAGACCCAGAATAAAGGTACAGGAACCTGCTGGCCATTATGTTCTTTCAGCATGACCGGACAAAAAGCTTCAATACGCACCAGCATTTCGGAGAGTTTGGAATCGAAATACCAGTCTTCCTTCAGGCGCAGGCGCATAACCTGCGTGGGGTCAAATTCAGTAATGATTGTTGTATCATACTGGTCAAAAGGGGCATACGTACGGCGCAGTGTTTTATGTATTGTATCCGTCTGACGGGCAATAATCTCGTTGTAGGTGATCGGTACCAGCAATTCGTCCGTATTGGAGATGTCATAAGCAGTAATTTTTCCCTGCTTCAGTGCATCCAGAATAACGGTAATAAATGACTTCCAGTTTTGCTGTTGCACCGTGGGAAAATAGAATACATTATTCATTTTCTGGCGAAAGTCAATTTCGCGCCATATTCTCTTCGACCACATTATGTCAGCTTTACGCACGCTGGGCAGCGGCATGGGAACTCTGTCAATCACACCCGGATTCTGATACAAATTATCTGTCGGTGTACTGGCAGTGATTTGTCCCATCAGCAAAGCCGGACTGAAAAACAGGCCTGTTAGAAAGATGGATAGAATGATTTTTTTCATAACCTTTATTTTATTTCTAAACTTATGGGATTCAAAGTTCTGATAGAGCCATCCGGACCTAATGCCTGGATATTCTCGAAAAAAAATTTTTGTCTGTGTTTACTATTACGGATAATCTTTATTGCTTCCGGCGTAAAAACATTTCCCCTGATATTAACAGCTACCCAGTCACCGTTCATAATGGTAGCAAAAGTAAAAGAGGTGATTTTAAAATAGTAGTTATTAAACAAAAAGTCTTTCATATTTGGGATAATTCCTCTCGCAGCGAGCAGGGTATTTTTGTCGATCATACCGTTGGATTGTCCTGCAATCTCAGATGTGGGACTGGGAACGCGCTTGATACGAAATTCCGATTTACCCAGCAAAATATTTTTACCTTCAATTTCGGCAGTAGCGGTCACATATACTTTATTACCGGGAACGGGTTTGGTAAGTTTAACAATCCAGATATGTCCTTTCTTATAAAGTTTACCTGAAGAAATACGGGGATGAATCTGCTCGCTGCTAAACCCGGGGGCAGTAATGGACACAGGGTTTTCGACACCGAGATAGAATACATTCATCCTGAGCGGAGCTACCGTAAGAGAAGGCGGGGCAACCAGATATTTACCTGTAAAATTATACTTCACTTGTTGGTTGGTAGCCGGGTCAATCATTTCAATGAAACCTGCATACTTGTGAATACCTTCTTTTTTGGCCGGTAATATCACCTGCACTACTCCGCCTTTTCCTTTCACCAGTCGTGTTTTGCCTATGTTTTGGTTGGTAATGGAATCTACTCCGCTGAGAATCCGTACAATAGGCTTGGCCATGGTATCATAGGCCGCCACCAGAATTTGTGCTTTATAAGTATTCCCTTCAAGAACATAAGTGCTGTATGGAATTACTTTCGCTTCCACATGAGCAAACTTGTAATCTTTTTCGGTAATGGAACTAAACAAATAGTTCAGGGCATCGAATTCGGACATTTTCACCTCTGAAATGATTTTGTTAAACAGCGTTATATCGGCAGCAAGAATTGTCCAATAGAAATTATGGTTCTCCCAATCCTGTTTTTGCCGGTCAGCATTGAAATAAATAATTTTTTGATTTCCACGATAGTTTGTTATCAATCCTATTTTGGTTGTATTGGCAGGCAGATTCATTACCTTAATTATAGAGTTGCGATAATCGTTCATTTTTTTACTCAAATGATACGCTTCTCCTTTTTTGGTATTTCCCTGTCCGATCAGATAATTGGTAACATCGTTGTACCGGTCTTTTGATGGGACGATGCGCAGGTTGAGTTCCTTTATTTTTTTCATCTCAGTGAGATTGGAGGGGTTGGGAACCAGAGTGTCGAAATAATAATGCGAAACCACAAAGGCCGAGTCCTTTCTTTCGGAGATTTCAACCAGTTTCAGCTTGAGATGTTGTAGATACCGAACCATATCACTTGACTCTTTTCTAACTATCTGTGCCTTTTCCCAAAAAGGACCTACTTTGTCCTGATTCAGATGATATTGTGTTTCAAAACGGTTATAGGTAGCGGCTATCTTGGAGCTCAGGCTTGTATTGGTATCCTGAATATTTTCGTTGACCACCAAAAAGGCATCCAGTACCTGTTTTGATACATTTAATGCCAGCAGGGCATAAAGCACCAAATACATCATGGCAATCATTTTTTGCCGCGGAGTTTCTTTATATCCAGCCATTTACCTCTCTTTTTTTATTTTGCAATCGGATAAATTCATGAGGCTTAGTTTTGGATGTTCATGGCTGTAAGCATATTACCATATACTTTGTTCAGTGATTCCATACGCCTGGTAAGTAACTGCATCTGCTCAACAAATACGCCGGTTTGCGAAGCGGATTTATCCAGTGAGTCCAGTAATTCAGTGACAGTAGCCTGCATTTTGCCGGAGCTTTCCACGGTTTTCTGTGAATCCCTCATTTGTGCCTCATATATCACATTCAGGGCTGCAAGGTTTTCAGCAATTTTTCGTATCTGAAGATTATATTCATCACCATTAACAGTAGTAAAATCAAGCGCTTCCACCGATTTAGCGAGAGCTGTTGCCGATTTCTCATAGTTTTCTGCCAGGCTTCTCGCTGATACAGAAGCTTGCTTTACCGTACCCGCAAACTCTTCGGTAGAGTCCATGTTTCCTTTAAGAATATCAGCTACCTGCACGTAAGCATTCGAAAGGATAAAAGCGTTGTCGTTGACCAATTTCATATTTTCCGCATAGTTTCCGGAAGCTTTGACATCCTCATCCATTATTTGACCGAGCCGTTGAGCCGACTGTCCGGCAGTACTTATATTTTCAGCAAATTCTTTGGAAGCAATAGCCGCATTAGTAACATCTCCAATTTTTACAGCATTTTCCGATAATTTTTCTATTCCGGAGCCGAGTCGTTCGATGACTTCCTGATCAATGTTCGCTTTTTCCAGCATGTCGTCCAGTTGTTTTATGGGTGACTGTTGCGTTTCAGGTGCCTCGCTCCCTTTCACCGGATGATACATTCCGGCCAGTTCGGGATAAACCATACTCCAGTCCGGCTCCACATGCGGGTCTTCAAAAGCAGACAAGGCAAAAATGAGCGCTTCGGTACCGAGGCCTACAGCTAACATAAAATCAGCACCGACGTAATGGTTTATTTTGAAAAGGGCGCCAATGAGTACGACAGAAGCACCCAAACCGTAAACTTTTGCCATCAAATTGCGATAGCCCCGTGTTTTGTTAAAATCCGAAAAATTCATAATTCTACAGTATTTATTTTTGTTATTATTCTGTAATTAACGATATACTCTCGAAGAGTGGTTAGCATTGTCCCCCTCATTTCTACCGAGATAAGGTTGAATACTCCGGAACCCGATATATGATTTAGCCGTATCCTGATATTCATAAGCACGGGTTGTAACCTGCAGATAATAAGCAATATCTTTCCATGAACCACCACGTATGACCTTACGTTTCATGGCAGGCGGATCATCTTTTTTAGCGTTGTAAGTATAGTCGGGATTCATGTCCCAGGTAATGTTGTACGAAGAAGGATCATACGCACTGTTAGTCCATTCGGAAACATTCCCGGCCATATCATACAGATTGAAGCCGTTAGGTGGATAGTGTCCGACTATGACAGTACGCAAGCCACCATCAGCAACATAGTTTCCTCGCAATGGTTTAAAGTTGGCCAAAAAGCAACCTTTTGCATTACGTGTAGAAGGACCTCCCCACGGGTAGGGATTAAGCTGGTTTCCTCCTCTCGCAGCCCATTCCCATTCAGCTTCGGTAGGCAGACGGAATTCCGAAAGCATGACGCCACCTTTTCTTTTCGATAACGCATTGTTCAGCAGCTGGGTACGCCACACATTAAATGCACGTGCCTGGTTCCAGTTTACCCCTACCACGGGATAATGATCATAAGCCGGATGGGAGAAATATTTCTCTGTCATCGGATCATTAAATGAGTAAGTAAAGTCAGCTATCCATACCAACGTGTCGGGATAGACATTGATGGTTTCGTTATGAACATACACCGAGCGGTCGTGTGGGCGGGAATTTGCCTGGTTTGCCTGTGTTCTTTGGCGAAGATTATCCATGGCAGCAGCATGCAAATCAATCCAATAATAGGAATAAATTAATTTCCGGCTGTCAATTTCCTTATGACGGAAAAAACGTTCATTTTCAGGAAGATACATTTCTTCTAATGCATCACGAATGTCCTGATCCGAGCTGTTCCAGTCAATTTTGGTTTTCCAGTTAAGTTTGGGTGGATTATAGGTTTCTCCTGTTTTGGGGTTTTCTTCAATGAGATAATCATCCGGCCGTACATCGCCGAGAATAGTTCGGGCAATGGAATCGCGCACCCAGTCAACAAATTGCCGGTATTCATCATTCGTAATCTCCGTTTGATCCATGTAGAAAGCTCCGACAGAAACCGTTTTTGGCTGAATCAGATGACCGTGGGTAATGTCTTCATTCCCGGCACCCATGGTAAAACTTCCCTGCGGAACAAAAACCATTCCATAAGGATGAGGTTGATAAAATGGTTTTGCATTGGGCCGCGTTCCTACCAACTCACCGGTCCCTGAATTACTGCAGCTTGCAAAAATGAAAACCACAAACAAATATAAATACCACCTTCTTTTCATTCTTCTCTTATTTAGTATCTTTTATAATTCCTTAAATATCAATTTGTTTTCTCTTACAGACATTACAGGAAACGTGTGTTCTTATAACTTGTTTTATTTTTATTTATCTTTAGTTTAAAGCAATATTTAAGGGTAATTTCATGGCTTCCGGGAATACCCACCGAAAACGTGGGAAGGTCGTAGGAATAGCCCAGGCGAAATCCCTGAAAGCTCACGCCGACTATAAATCCAATTGATTCCTGATACCGATAGTTCACACCACCCCAGAACTTGCTATTGTAACTAACGACGGTAGAAATATTATATTGTGTAGAGATTATATCAGACTGTATCAGCAGGGAAGGAACAATTTCGAACCGGGGATGATTAGGCAGGACTAGTGTATAACCTGCTGACAGATAAAAAGTACGGTCGGTTTGATAACGAATTGTTGTTCCGGAAGTACTCAGGTTTTTACTTTTTGATTCAAGAATATTGGTTGCCGACAGACCCACGTAATAGTTGTTGTTGCTTTTGAAGAAAAATCCGATGTTTCCATCAAAAATCATGGCGCCCTGTTTTGCACTCAGCAGAGCCGGATCGTTGGGCTGCACCGGATGAAATTTAGTAAAATCAATACTACGGTTGACCAGGTTTATCCCGACCCCCATACCCAGTATTCCGGCAGAAGTCCGGAGATGATAGGAGTATGCAAGGCGTATGCCCACGTTGGTTTCAAATCCCAGTTTATCCTGAATGATAGAGCCGCCAACACCACCATGAATAACTTTTACGGGAGAATCGGCATTGATAAGAAAATCCTGTGGAGACACTCTGTTGCCTTCGGCATCTTTAAAGCCTGCCCACTGCTGCCGGGCAAGAGCACTCAAACATATCCCTTCGCCCATTCCTGCATAACCGGCATTAATAAACATGTAAGCTGAGCTGTATTGTGTAAAAGCCGGTGCCTGCTGGCCATACGATGCCATCGCAGTAAACATTGCAACGCATAAATACAGATATCTTTTAAACCTTGAAAACATGAATATTTCGACCTTTGTTTAAGGAGGCTAAAATAGAAAATTTATTCTTAGCATCTCTTTGTAAATATGTTCCCATTCAATTTTATGCTAAGTTAGACCATTTGTTTTTCAAAATGCGCTTTAAAAGCATTTTGAAATTTACAAAGACTGATGCCGATATATAATTGAAGCAACTTTGGGAATGCAATGAACCAAAAGCGTATTTTACTTGACAATCAGTATATTATGTACAGGCTTAATAATTATCACGAAAATCCTTCTTTTTGGTGAGTTTCAAATCCTGTAAAATGGAGGCTTTGATGTTGATAGTGAAATTCCAGCTTTTCCGGGGTCCAATGGGAATCCAACTAAAACGCATCTCCCAGCAATTCAAATTCCGGTACAGGTTCACAGAAGTATAGGAAAGCTGGTTATTGGTAAAATCCCAGCCCGAACGGAACGTGAATTTCCAGTTGGGTGTAATGTTTACCTGCCCGGAGAAACCGAGGGTTTGTACCAGTGTTTTGCGGGGAGACCACACCTGGTTTACAAAATCTTTTACATTCGTATAAGTAAAATGATAACTCAGATTCAGACTCCAGGAGACATCCCAATTCAAATAATTTTGTGGATTATTCAGGATGTCGTTTGCTTCCGTTTCAGGTGTTCCTTTCAGGATTTTTTTTTCTGCTGCCTCTTGTTTTTTGCTCTTCTTTTTCTCTTTTTTAAAGTCTTTGTCACTCAGATTAAAGTTGAAACTTACGTTCCACGAGGAGTTGTCCATCCGGAAAAGCCGATGGTTTACCTGCCATTCGGTTTTATTGATTAACCGGCCTACAGAGTCCACTACATAGGGATTCAGCACGCTGGCATACTGTACGGTAAGTCCTTTCCATAAGGTTGTCCTGCCGGAGAGATATAAGTTTGACATTCTCAACGAATCTCTGGCAAAATCATAATTTCCCGAAATGGTAAAATTCTGTATGAGTGGAATTTTCTTTAATCCGGTAACCGTATCCTTTCGGGAACGGACTTTAATTTCGAGGGTATTGGCAAGGCTGAAATTGATATTTCCTACTTTTTGTGTTCCCGGCGCCCCATACAAAAACCCCGGCCCTCCGTATTTTGAATACATAACTGCTCTCCCCGCCGTATCGTAATAATGCCCCGTGTAGCCCCATTTTTCATTTCCAAAATCGGGGACATAAGCAAATCCCACCGATGGTGTCATCACATGTCTGACAGCTCTTAAAAAACCTTTTTTGAAGCGAAGCATCCCATAAATTTTTGTGGAGAGGGAAGTGCTCATACTAAAATCGAACAGGTTATTAAATCCGGGAATGGTGTCGATTGCTACATAGCCGCTGGTAGCAGAGGTGTCCACCCAGTATTTTCTCAGGCTTTTAAAGTACATACGGTCGGTAAAATTAATAGCGGTGCTGAGAGTAAAGTATTTAAGTACTTTTAAGGGAAGGCTGACGGGAATTCTGCTAATGATGCCGCTCTCCATATCATGAGAAAAGGTTGTCGGTTTGAAAAGCATGGAGTCGGTTGTATT
>ENA-ORDP01001056-ORDP01001056.1-marine-sediment-metagenome-genome-assembly--contig:-NODE-1056-length-15953-cov-11.480438_pt1 | contig 15953 bp, 10 predicted proteins | sample MGYA00248627_ERZ508539 | MGnify/ENA primary metagenome ERZ508539 (study PRJEB26208, sample SAMN05571518) | marine sediment metagenome | biome: deep sea; feature: Hydrothermal vent; material...
CTCAATCGTTCCGTGGGCGGCATGTTGGTACTGCTTCAGCCAATCCAGGTACATCGCCAAAAGGGGCTGGTAAACTGCCGACTTCACGTGGGGCTCGAAACGATTGAGCAAACGTAGGTAGTCGACCAGCCGATAGACTGAGGTCTTGATACCAGCAATGTGCTTTTTCGACGGGCCACGATTGTGAGTGCGCACCGTGTAATCTCTTAAGAAATCGCTTACGGTTTGTGCGTGTAGCACCGTCCCATCAATATCTTTCCGGGTGCCAAGATATACATTCAAGTGAGCGACGTTCACCAGATGTTTGCGAACAGTGCTTCGAGGGTACCCGTTCTCCAGCAAAGCATCGCAAAACCCATCCATTAATTCACCCAAAGGACCGCCTCTGAGATTGTTGAGTGTTCGTGGACACGTGAATGCCTGTTCCAGGGCCATGATCTTCTCCGTTATTGATCTCCTTAGATTAGACAAACGGAACCGCTGATGGACACGGAATTATGTGCAGTTAATAGAGATCGAACTGGGGAGAAATAAAAGAAATGCCAGGGAAACAATAGATAGCAGTGGTTGGCTTCACATAATTCTGAACTTCACATTACACTACCATTTATTGTTAGAGACACCGAACGCAAACCTGAGTCGTATCATGCGTCATATCAATGGAGTGTATACGCAGCGTCATAACCGACTAAAACGAACCGATGGCCCGCTGTTCAGGGGCAGATACAAGGCGATACTCGTGGATAGAGATGCATACGTATTGCAACTGTCGCGCTATATTCATCGCAATCCAGTTGAAATGAAGCGACCGCTGGTGACGAAATTGGAGGATTACCCATGGTCAAGTTACCCAGCATACATCGGTAAAGTGAAGTGCCCAGACTGGCTGGAACGGGAGACAAGCTATGGGATGCTTGGGCACAAGCAACGGTATAAAGGATATGCGAACTATGTTGCTGCTGGAGTAGATGAAGAGACAATGCAGTTTTATAACCGGGGAAATTTTGCAGCGATTATAGGGGAAAAGGAATTTAAATCTTGGGTTTATGAAGAGCTACTACCAGAGTTAGAGGCAGAGCAAAAAGCTAGAGTGATTCTACCTAATGTCTCAATGGAAGCGATTACCAATGGCGCAGCTAGAACTTATCGGATGTCACCAGAGGAATTGACAGCGGTCGTGAAAGGACCACAAAAAGGTAATGAGGCGCGAAAAATTGCAATGTATCTATGCCAGGAACTATCGGCAGTGAAACTGAAGGATATTGCGCAATACTTTAATCTCGGTCATGTGGGTTCGGTTAGTTTTATTACGCATCAGATGAGAAAGAAGAAACAAGAAGACAAAGCTTTGTTGGGTAGAATTGAAGAAATAATAGCGTATATTATGAAGCAAGCAACTTGAACATCCCGCTTGAAATTTCAACTTTTCTTAACATTTATTTTGTTCAAACATAATAATCTCTGTCGTTCTTTAACATTTTATAAATAACTCGTGATAAATGACGGCCTAAGGAACGGATAGCCTGGTTATGTTTTTTCCCTTCCGATCTCTTCTTATCATAATACTTTTGGGACTTTTCATTGCCTCTTCTCTGATGATCAACTGCCGCCATCATGGCTCGTTTAGCATGTCGATTTACTTGCTTGGATTTTTTGCTGCCTTTTTTCTTGCCCGATGAATTATCCAGGGCAGCCATGCCAATATACAAAGCGAGACTCGACTCTTTTTTAAAACGTTCTATACAACCTATTTCACCGGCTAATTCACCGCAACTCGTAACGCCAAACCCTTTAATTGAAAGTAATCTCTGGCCGATTTTTGATTCTTCTAACCTTTCTAAAATCAGTGTATCTAATTGACGTATCATCTTCCTAAGCTCGATTATTCGATTAAGATCCTGCTTTAACATCGGGGACATGAAAGATAAGTCATCACTAAAAATTGCATTCTTTTGCCACTCAAGAATTATCTTCACGTACTTAACACCCACTTGCTTGATGTTTAGCAGCGCCTTTTCTGGTTTACTTGCCAGCTTTCGTAAATCGCTCGATGACGTTAAAAAATTAAGGAACCAAATATTTTTTACATCTTTTGTTATCTCGACTAACCCAGGGCTTAGCGCCCTTAAATCAGTCTGTAACGTATTGATATAAATTACTCTTTCCTTGACTAGGCGCTTCCTTCTACGCGTTAAGCGTTTAAGTTCTTGATTCGTACGGGGGATTGCATAAATTTCTTGCAAGATATTCTTAGCTAACGGCAATGTTCGCTGAAGTTGAAAAAGTTCGAGCCCTTTGCGGGAATCTATTGGGTCAGTTTTAGCCGCACCCGGAAAGATCTCCTTAAAACGAGCCAGCTTCAGATTGTTGATATTAAGCAGCCGATAGTCTTTTGATTGAATCAGTTTATCTAATGGCCTAGCATGTCCATTATAGCCTTCCATTGCAACGGTAACAGCCCCATTACTTTGTGCCCTGTACTGTTCAATCTTATCAAAAAAATCTGCAAATCCAGTCTTTGTATGATCAATTTCAAAACGGCCAAGAAAATCGCCATTGGAAAGGCCAACGGAAATGTCGTGCTGATAGCAACCAACATCTATGCTGACGTAAAGTTCTTCTGTAGGAGTTATAGTCATGACAGCCTCTATGAGTCGATGTAGAAAAACACCCATCTGATCTCGTCTACTTACAGAGTCACGGTCATAAGACTGACATCATCCCGGTAGATTTCGGATGGATGATGTAGGTGACAAGAGCGGCAATTCAAGTACCGAGTTACTCTTACGAGAACGGACCCCTTCAGCCACACTCTTGTCACACCTTAGTGTAGTTATTAAATTGCCGACTTACCAGCTACTAATTTCAATGGTAGACCACTTTTCCTCTTTCTGGCCGATAGCCGTCTTTTCAGGAATCTAGCTAGTCTGGATAAGTAAAAAGTCCGTTGTCGACCCAAATGAGACATTATGGTATTCCACTATTCCTACAATGTATGTTCATCTATAATTCTTCCATGAAACGTCCAGAATTCAAATCGCATATCCTAATTGTTGATACCAATATTCTCTGGCATGACGATAAGCGACCGCCTGTAGATCCTGCTTTCGACACATTCTGGAACGCTCATTCCAGTGGGTTTCCTTTAGAACTGGCGGTTCCTGAGATCGTATTTGATGAACTCAAATTTCAACATAATACTTCAGCGTGCAAGGCAATGGAAAAGGCCACCCAGAACTTGGCCAAGGTTTCCAATGTTACCGACTCCAATTATCGACATCGAGTTTCCGAAAGCAAAATTTCTACAAAAATCGATCAAAAATTTAAGAAATGGCGGAAGAAAAACTGCGCAGTAATCATTCCTACCCCGTACGCAAAAATTGATTGGCGAAAAATCGTAGATAACTCAATTTGGCGTCGCCCACCGTTCGAGTTTGGTGAAAGAAAAGATCGTTCAGAGAAGGGCTTTCGAGATTCTATGATTCTAGAAACCGTAATTGAATTTACGCAAACAAGTTCTGATCAGAAGTCTATTTCTTTTGTTTGCGAAGATACTCTACTTCGGAAAACAGCCGATAAACACCTTGAGAATATCGAACACTTCTCTGTATTCGAATCGCTAGACGAATTTGAGGCATACTTACGATTGTTACAAAAAGATCTAACGAACGAGTTTATACGCTCAATACTTAGGAAAGTTGTAAATAGGTTCTTTAAACCAGGAAGTGAAAGTGCGCTTTATTTTAAGTTCGATATCAGTGGGCAGATGAACGCAAAAGGTGCTTTGTACTCAAAAACCCCTACGCTAGCTGACTCATCAAAAGGCTTGTTGGGTAGATCCAGCTCAGAAAACTGGATTCAAGAGAATCATGGTCAATATTGGATTTCTCCTCCAGTATTTCAATCAATAGAAAACGAAAACGTCTATCTGTGGCAAACGAAAATTGAATTCTCCCAGCCGTTTAAAGTTGCCTCATCCGGGCTAGCGAATATATTCACTGCTAGCCTTGGACCGAAGCTGTTACTCCTTGAATTTCGAATTAATTGGAGCATCAAAATTGGAACCTCTGCAAGGCTCTGGGAGCCAAAATTAATCTCTGTAGAGCTAGTAGAGAAATTGTTCACATATCCCACAGATGAACAAAAAATAGCATACAATCTAGAAAATAATAGCTAACTCGACCAACAAGACCGTTAGTAAAAATTGACTGCTTCTGGCCGATTGCTGCCAATTAAGGTGGGAGAATTTTTAGTGGGGACAACTGTTTTATAGGCGAATAGTTCAACTGTAGGCTAGACTAACTCGAGCAATATTACCCTGTGCGAATGAATTCGCACCTACAGGGTTACCACCGGTTTTGCTTCTGATGTTCGGCGTTGATCTTAAAAATCCCGTTCAGGCTTGCCGAGAAGTGGAGATCGAGCCGGGGATTTCGGGATGTGCTGTTTGAGCGATAGCGAGTTTCACATCCCGCCGGCTCGATTGAGCATCGCAGGGAACCCATAATGGTTTTTTTATTATGGGCAAGCATGCGGGTGCCCTTTCTTTTGGTGACTTTTCTTTGGGCAAGCAAAGTAAAAGTCACTTGCCCATAAAGGGCGAAAAACACGAATCAATTCGAGCAAAAAAGTAAAAAAGAAGAACTACCCCAGTAAAGAAAACTAAATCAAGCCGTACACGCCATGTCTTGCCCGCAACAAAGCGGAGACTTGATCTTGCCGTGCCCATTCGGACATTCAGAAACCTGTACTTCAGATCCATCATCCAGTTTCAGCATCGCGTTAACCAGCGGCGCATCACATTCGCCGCAAGTGGCATTAACACTCATACCGCATAAATCACATTTGTAAGTAGCCATGGTTCGATCCTTTGTATTTGTATGTTTGACGCGTAAATATACCGACCGGTGTGTGGGCTGTCTATTGGCATCACCTGTTAGAGTGTGGGGAAATTATAATAGAAGTTTCAAGTCTCAAGTCTCAAGTCTCAAGTTTCAAGTTTCAAGTTTCAAGTTTCAAGTCGAAAGATGAAAGCAAAACCAGTTATGATATTTGTGTCTTCAGTCTTGAAACTTGAAACTTGATCTAAAGATGATACGGCCGACTAAGTGTATGCACGGCTTCAATCAAGACCGCAGCATGATCCGGATCGACTTCCGGGTGTATGCCGTGGCCGAGGTTGAAGACGTGGCCATTGCCTTTGCCGAAGCTGGCAAGGGTATTGCTGACTTCCTCTCGAATCCTGTCGGGCGAGGCATACAGTACACAGGGATCGATATTGCCCTGCAGGGCAACGCGGTCACCTACTCTTGCCCGGGCATCGGACAGATCTGTTGTCCAGTCCAGGCCAAGTGCGTCGCAGCCGCTGTCAGCCATAGCTTCCAGCCATTGGCCGCCTCCTTTGGTGAACAGCACCACCGGGACATCACTAGTAGCAGGATCAGATTTCAGTTTACTGACAATTTGACTCATGTAGGATAAAGAGAATTCACGATAGGCTGCAGGTGATAATGATCCACCCCAGGTATCGAAGATCATGACTGCCTGTACACCGGCAGATATTTGTGCAGATAGATAGACGCTGACACTGTCTGCAAGGACGGTCAGTATTTTGTGCAGTAGATCAGGGCGGTTGAACATCATTGCTTTGATGCGTGAAAATGTCTTGCTGCTACCGCCTTCAACCATGTAGGTGGCAAGCGTCCAGGGGCTGCCGGAAAAGCCAATCAGGGGCACCTGGCCGTCCAGTTCACTGTGTATCAACGATACCGCGTCGGTGACATAGCGTAGCTTATCAGAAGGGTCAGGTACGGCGAGCTTATTGACGGCGGTTTCATCGGTGACCGGGTGTTTGAAGCGTGGGCCTTCGCCTTCCTCAAAGTACAGACCCAGGCCCATGGCGTCGGGTATGGTCAGGATATCGGAAAATAGTATCGCCGCATCCAGCGGGAAGCGTTCCAGCGGTTGCAGAGTGACTTCGCAGGCCAGTTCTGGATTCTGGCACAGTGACATGAAGTCTCCGGCCTTGCTGCGGGTAGCGCGATATTCAGGCAGATAACGACCTGCCTGGCGCATCATCCATACTGGTGTTACATCTACAGCTTCACGGCGCAGGGCACGCAAAAAACGGTCATTCTTAAGTGTAGTCATAGTCGCTATTCGTTATCGAGGTAGATCGCTGCTGCCCATCAGGTATTCATCGACTGCTCTGGCAGCCTGACGACCTTCGTGTATCGCCCATACCACCAGCGACTGACCACGGCGCATATCACCGGCGGCGAATACCTTGTCGACCGAGGTCTGGTAGTCGGCTGTGCTGGCATTGATATTGCCGCGATTGTCCTGTGCCAGTTCCAGTTCTTCTATCATGCCCTGATGGACAGGATGCACGAAACCCATGGCAATGAAGACACGTTCGGCCTTAAGTTCGAATTCTGAACCGGCAATCTCTGACATCTGCCACTGTCCATTCTCATCCTTTTCCCATTCAACCTTGATGCAGGTTAGGCCAGTCAGTTTACCATTTTCACCTTTGAAGCACTTTGTGGCGACACTCCACATGCGTTCACAGCCTTCTTCCTGTGAACTGGAAGTGCGCAGTTTATTCGGCCAGTCGGGCCAGGTCAGCGCCTTATTTTCTTTCTCTGGCGGCTTCGGCATGATTTCAAGCTGAGTAACGGATTTTGCTCTCTGGCGGTTAGAGGTGCCGATACAATCTGAACCGGTATCGCCGCCGCCGATGACCACTACATCAAGATCCGTCGCAAGAATAGCTTCTTCTGTAGAGATTTCATCACCAGCTAAGCGCTTATTGGATTGTGCAAGGAAATCCATGGCGAAATAAACACCGTCCAGTTCTCTGCCTTCAACAGGCAGGTCACGGGGTTCCTCGGAGCCGCCCGTTAATACTAAGGCATCAAACTCAGCAATGAGTTTTCTGGCTGGAATTTTAACCCCGATGTGAGCATTGGTTTTAAATTCAATGCCTTCGCCCCTCATCTGGCTCATACGACGGTCAATCAGTGATTTGCTGAATTTGAAGTCCGGTATACCATAACGTAACAGGCCGCCGATGCGATCATTCTTTTCAAACACGGTAACATCATGACCGGCACGCGCCAGTTGCTGTGCGGCGGCCAGACCGGAAGGCCCTGAACCCACTATGGCGATCTTTTTGCCACTGCGATGGCTGGCGATCTGCGGTTTTATCCAGTCCTGCTCCCAGGCATTATCGATAATGGCACATTCAATCGTCTTGATTGTCACCGGCACATCAACGATGTTCAATGTACAGGCGGCTTCACAGGGTGCAGGACAGATACGGCCGGTAAATTCAGGGAAGTTATTGGTCGAATGCAGAACTTCAATGGCAGCGCGCATGTCGTCTTTGTAGACCAGATCATTCCAGTCCGGGATGATGTTGTTGACTGGGCAGCCCTGATGACAGAAGGGGATGCCGCAGTCCATGCAGCGTGCACCCTGCTGCTGCAGTATGTTTTTCTCCAATGGAATAACAAATTCATGAAATCCGACCAGCCGGTCAGCGACTGGCACATAGCGTCGTTCCTGTCTTGGGAATTCAATGAAGCCTGTAATTTTACCCATTACTCTTCTCCAATGTTCTTTTCCTGTACCGTCCTGGCTTGTTCAGGCTGTTTTGCACTGCTGCTGCGTATTTAATTCCTGCAGTGCACGACGGTATTCAACCGGCATGATCTTGACGAAGCGGGGTAGAGTCTCAGACCAGTTCTCAAGGATCTCACGGGCACGGTTGCTGTTCGTGTAATGTAAATGCTGTTTGATCAATTGCTGTAGACGGATGGCATCAAAGCGCGTCATGTCATGGCTGACATCCACCCGGCCATGGATTTCCAGATCACCACCCTGATGCTCGAGGGCCTCCAGTGCATCATCCTCTTCAGGAATGGCTTCCAGTTCAACCTGAGCAAGGTTGCAGCGGGATTCAAAATCACCGTCTAAATCCAGCACATAGGCAATGCCGCCACTCATGCCAGCAGCAAAGTTACGACCGGTAGAGCCCAGCACTACCACGATGCCGCCGGTCATGTATTCACAACCGTGGTCACCGACAGCTTCCACTACCGCTGTTGCACCGGAGTTGCGTACGGCAAATCGTTCACCGGCAACTCCGCTGAAAAAGCATTCACCTTCGATTGCACCGTACATGACCGTATTGCCGACGATAATATTCTCCTCTGCCACTATCGGTGATTCCGCCGGTGGATAGATGATAATACGGCCACCACTGAGGCCTTTGCCGACATAGTCATTGCCTTCGCCGGATAGTTCTATTGTCACACCATGAGCGAGGAAGGCGCCCAGACTCTGGCCTGCCGTGCCTTTGGCCCGGATATGTATGCAGTCATCCACCAGACCAGCCATACCATATTTTTGCGCCACTTTGCCGGATAGCATGGTGCCAAAGCTGCGGTTGTAGTTATGAATATCGATTTCGATATTAACGTATTCTTCATTGTTTAAGGCGGGCTGCGCCTGCGCGATCAGTGTGTTGTCGATGACCTTGTCCAGACCATGGTCCTGACCGGTGGTATTGTAAATATCTTCAGCCGATGCTGCATCCGGTTTTTGCAGCAGGCGGGAATAGTCGAGCCCCTCTGCCTTCCAGTGATCAATCGCCCTGTGCATGTTCAGCCTGTCCATCTGGCCAATCATTTCATCGAACCTGCGGAAGCCCATTTGTGCCATTAGCTGACGTATCTCTTCAGCGACAAAGAAGAAGTAGTTCACCAAATGTTCGGGTTTACCGGTAAAACGCTTGCGTAGTTCCGGATCCTGGGTGGCGACACCCACCGGACAGGTGTTGAGATGGCACTTGCGCATCATGACGCAGCCTTGGACGATCAGAGGTGCCGTGGCAAAACCAAATTCATCGGCACCCAGTAGTGCGCCGATGACCACATCACGACCCGTCCGCATACCACCATCTACCTGAACCGCGATTCGATTACGCAGGTTGTTCATCACCAGGGTCTGATGTGTTTCAGCCAGACCGATCTCCCACGGGCTGCCGGCATGTTTAATCGAGGTTAGCGGGCTTGCTCCGGTACCGCCATCGTAGCCGGCGATGGTGACATGGTCGGCGTGGGCCTTGGAGACGCCGGCAGCTACCGTGCCGACGCCGACCTCTGAGACCAGCTTAACGCTGATGCGTGCCTCAGGGTTGACGTTTTTAAGATCAAAGATCAGCTGGGCAAGATCTTCAATGGAATAGATGTCATGATGTGGTGGCGGTGAAATCAGACCCACGCCCGGTGTTGAATGCCGTACACGTGCAATTTCCGCATTTACCTTGTGGCCGGGCAATTGACCGCCTTCACCCGGTTTGGCACCCTGCGCCATTTTGATCTGTATATCATCGGCATTGACCAGATATTCTGTCGTTACGCCAAAGCGACCGGAGGCGACCTGCTTGATGGCAGAACGGGCTGAATCGCCATTTTCCATCGGCTGGAAGCGCTGGCTTTCTTCACCACCTTCACCTGTATTGGATTTACCACCAATACGGTTCATGGCAATGGCGATAGAGGAGTGCACCTCATAGGAGATAGAGCCGTAGGACATAGCACCGGTAGCGAAACGTTTGACGATTTCTCTGGCTGGCTCAACCTCGTCCAGTGGCACGGATTGAGCTGAAGTATCGATTTCAAACAGTCCGCGCAAGGTCTTTAAATCTTTATTCTGCTCATCGATTAAACGGGAAAATTCAGCAAAACTCGCGGCATCATTGGCGCGCGTGGCATGCTGTAGCCTGGCGATGGTATCGGGTGTCCAGATATGGCTTTCGCCACGTAGACGAAAGGCATAATCACCACCGGCATCAAGATGTCTGCGGTAGATTTCTCTGTTGCCATAAGCGTTATCGTGCCACTCAACAGCAGAACGGGCGATGGCAGCCAGGCCAACACCTTCGATGGTGCTGGCGGTGCCGGTGAAATATTTGTCGACAAAAGCTGAGGACAGGCCGACGGCATCAAATATCTGTGCGCCGCAGTAAGACTGATAGGTTGATATACCCATCTTGGACATAACCTTTTTCAGACCTTTACCCAGTGCTTTGAAATAACGTGTGCGAGCTTCTTTAAATTCCAGCCCATCCAGTTTCTTCGCTGTCATGTTGCGCAGAGTCTCAATTGCCAGGTACGGATTGATGGCCTCAGCACCGTAACCGGCCAGCGTGGCGAAATGATGCACTTCAAGGGCAGCGCCGGTTTCGACTACCAGACCGGAGCTGGTTCGCAGTCCACTGCGAATCAGGTGGTGATGCACGGCAGAGGTTGCCAGCAGAGCAGGGATGGCTATATTGTCGGTATCCACGCAGCGATCTGACAGGATCAGGATATTACTGCCGTCATTGACCGAGTCTTCGGCTTTTTTGCACAGTGTGTTGATGGCCTGTTCCATGCCACGGGCACCGGCTGTAACGGGGTAGCAGATATCCAGTGTTACAGTACGGAAGGCGCCATTACTGGCGTCTTCGATGTGGCGTATGGCTTCAAGTTCGGCATTGTCCAGTACAGGCTGACAGACTTCCAGCCGCATATGTTTGCCGGCTTCATGCAGTCCCAGAAGGTTGGGGCGTGGGCCGACCAGTGATACCAGCGACATCACTATTTCTTCACGAATCGGGTCGATTGGCGGGTTGGTGACCTGGGCAAAATTCTGCTGGAAAAAATTGGCCAGCGGTTTAGCCCGTGAGGACAGTACGGCAGGTGGATTGTCGGCACCCATGGAGCCGGTTGCTTCCTGCCCGGTGACAGCCATCGGTGTTAACAGGAATTTAATGTCCTCCTGCGTGTAGCCAAAGGCCTGCTGGCGATCCAGCAGTGTCTCAGTATCCGGTTCCATCGGGCTGATATCGGTATTTAGCTTTTCCACTGCCAGCTGGGATTTATCCAGCCATTCCTGATACGGGTAAGCATTGCTGAGTTCGGACTTCAGTTCCTCGTCATCAATGATGCGCCCCTGTTCAAGATCAATCAGGAACATCTTGCCAGGTTGCAGACGCCATTTCTTGACGATTTTTTCTTCCGGGATGTCGAGTACACCCATTTCAGATGCCATCAGCACCAGGTTGTCCTCTGTAATCAGATAACGGGCAGGCCGCAGGCCATTCCGATCCAGCGTAGCACCAATCTGGCGGCCATCCGTGAAGGCCACTGCTGCAGGGCCATCCCAGGGTTCCATCAGGGCGGCGTGGTATTCATAAAAGGCACGACGTTTGTCATCCATTAAGGGGTTGCCGGACCAGGCTTCGGGTATCAGCATCATCATCGCATGCGACATCGAATAACCGCCGAGTACAAGTAGCTCAAGGGCATTGTCGAAACAGGCCGAATCCGACTGATTTTCATCAATTAAGGGCCATATTTTTTCCAGATCATCGCCAAACACTTCGGAGGCCATGGAATGTCGGCGTGCGGCCATCCAGTTGACGTTACCGCGCAAGGTATTGATTTCACCATTGTGCGCGATCATGCGGAAAGGTTGTGCCAGATCCCAGGTCGGGAAGGTATTGGTCGAGAAGCGCTGATGCACCAGTGCCAGCGAGGACTCCATGCGTGTGTCATTAAGGTCTTTATAAAATGAGCCGACCTGGTTAGCCAGCAGCATACCTTTATATAGCAGCGTGCGTGATGACATGGAAGCAATATAGAAAGCTTTGCCAACAGGCATGTCAGCTTCGACAACACTGTTTTCAATCTGTTTGCGGATGATGAACAGTTTACGCTCAAAGGCATTTTGATCCTTGCAGTTGCTGCCCTTACCGACAAATAACTGACGGATACCGGGTTCCGTCGGCAGTACAGTATGACCGAGACCGGCGTTATCGACCGGTACATCACGCCACCCCAGTAATACCTGGCCTTCCTGCTGAACAAAGGATTCAATCGTTTTGATACAGCTGGCTGCGGTTGCCTGATGCGGCGGTAAAAAAACCATGGCAACACCGTAGTTACTCTCATCCGGTAAAGTAATATTTATCTCTGCACAGGCACTGCGCAGAAAGCTATCTGGCAGCTGCATTAGAATACCCGCACCGTCGCCGGCAAACTTGTCTGCACCAACCGCGCCGCGATGGGTCAGGTTACGAAGAATTTCCAGACCCTGCTCAATAATAAGGTGGCTTTTGCGACCTTTTATATCCGCAACAAATCCAACACCACAGCTGTCGTGTTCATTTTTTGGGTCATAAAGTCCCTGGCGGGGTGGCAAGCTGCCTTGGTACATATTCAACCTCTGTCCTGTTTCTTTCAGTGGGGTGATTGTAAAACATCCCGGTACTTATTCTGGTTCCAGCCCGATATATCTCGGATCAAAGCCTGGTCTCTTTGGATGCTTGATGAGGGTCGCAGGGCAGGCAGGTCATTGCAGTAAAGAACAACATCCTGATATTGACTCGATCTAGCAAACAGCCGACGGAAGATAACGAAAATGAGGGATTTTTTCCAGTATTTTAGGACAAAGATTTATCAATATGCCCAATTATTGGATTCTTAATGGTATTTATTCCTCCGTGTTCTCTGTGCCCTCGGTGGTAAAAAACCTTGAAGTTGAAACTTGAAGATAAAATCAAAACCTCTCATCACAAGGAGGGCACAGAGGTTTTTGTGTTGGTATTTCCTGGATCAAATATTGGAGTTGAAACAGAATCTGAATTATCCAGAATTAATAGGGTGCCCTTAAAAATTACATTAAACAGATAATTATTTATTCTGCCTGATATTTAGTGTTTTAACGCATCCGTGTAACCAGTACAATCCGTTGCTGGCATAATTTATTTTCATCTATGGGTTCTATGGCAGAAAGCTATGAAAGTCGGTATTTGCAAGGAAAACGAAAAAATTGAAAGCCGTGTGGCGGCGACACCGGATTCAGTCGGGCGACTAATCAAACAGGGACTCGAGGTTATTGTAGAACAGGGTGCCGGATTCCACGCCGGTTATCCGGATGCTGATTATGAGACTGCGGGTGCCAGTGTCGGTACCAGTAAGGATATCTGTGCAGCGGATTTTATTTTCAGTATCAACCTGCCCTCTGCAGCAGTACTGAGATCGATAAAGTCAGGCTCTATGCTGGTGACTCTACCAGGGCTCTGTGAGGATGACGGTACGCTTAAGTCACTGGCAAAAAAAAATGTCGATGTTCTGGCGCTTGAGCGCATCCCCCGAATATCCCGCGCACAGTCAATGGATGTGTTGTCATCACAGGCGAGTATCGGCGGTTATCGAGCCGTACTCGAAGCGACCGTGCAGTATAAACGTTTCTTCCCCCTGATGATGACTTCAGCCGGTTCGGTAAAACCTGCACGCGTCGTCATCCTCGGTGTAGGTGTGGCGGGTTTGCAGGCTATTGCGACTGCACGCAGACTGGGTGCGCAGGTCTGGGCCTATGATGTGCGCCCGGAAACCAGCGAACAGGTAGAATCGCTGGGCGCAAAATTTATTGAGCTTGACCTCGGAGAAGAAGGGTCAGGTGAAGGAGGCTATGCCAGAGAATTATCGGACGAAGCCAAAAAGAAACAGCAGCAGATGCTCTCTGAGGAACTGCAGAAAGCCGATATATTGATATCCACTGCAGCCATCCCCTGCCGTCCTGCCCCACGTTTGATACTTGAAGAAACAGTAAAAGGCATGCGAGAAGGCTCGGTAATTATTGATATGGCAGCGGCCACCGGTGGCAATTGTGAGTTAACAGAGGCAGGTTCGGTCATCGTCAAACATGGTGTCACCATTGTGGGTCACACCAACTACCCTGCAATGGTCTCAGCAGATGCCAGCAGCTTTTTTGCACGCAATCTGGTTAATCTGATGGAATTACTGGTGACAAAAGAAGACGAAAAGCTGGTGCGCCCTGACTACATGGAAGACGAAGTAACCAAAACCGCATTGGTTGTCCACCATGGCGAAGTACGGTTTTAAGTAGAAAATGAATTCTTTTTTTCGAATGAAAAATATTGTTTTCAGTATGATTTTATTCCCAATCTCTATTCAAAGACCAGGCTTCGTCACAAGATTCAAAACCTCAGTGCTTTCTGTGTCCTGTGGTTAATGCTTTTGGAGAAAAATATGACAGAAACTATTACAGCTAGCGGTATGTCTCCCGCGGTAGTCGCACTATTCATTTTCGTGCTCGCCTGCTTTATCGGCTATTACGTCATCTGGGGTGTCACATCTTCTTTACACACACCGTTGATCTCGCTGACCAATGCCATTTCCGGCATCATCATAGTCGGCGCCATACTGGTGACCGGTTCTGAAGGCGCAACGATGCTGGAGCAGGGATTGGGCTTTGTTGCCGTAACGCTGGCATCGATTAATATATTCGGGGGCTTTGCGGTAACCCAGCGCATGTTGTCGATGTTTCGCAAGAAAGAAAAGTGATCAGGAAGAGATAACAACATGTTGAATGCAAATACACTCGCGATCGCCTATCTGATCTCTGCTGCCCTGTTTATCCTCGGCCTGAAAGGCTTAACCTCTCCATCAACGGCCAGACGGGGTAACTATCTCGCCATGCTTGGTATGGCACTGGCGATAGTGGCTACCCTGTTCAATCCAGTGGTGCAAAATTACTCTCTGATCTTTGCCGGCCTGGCTATCGGTGCCGTGACAGGGATCGTAGTTGCCCTTAAGATCGACATGAAAGCCATGCCTCAGCTGGTAGCTGCCTTCCATAGCCTGGTGGGCCTTACAGCTGTGCTGGTGGCGATAGGTACGTTTACAGAACATGCCGCCAGCGGCCTTGTTGACCGTATCATGCTAGTGGAGCTCGGTGTCGGCTCGTTCATCGGTGCGATCACGTTCACCGGTTCATTGATTGCTTTTGGTAAGTTGCAGGGCATACTCAGCGGTAACCCGGTAGTCTTCAAAGGCCAGCATCTGCTGAATCTTGCGCTGGGCCTGCTGACATTGGCACTGGTGATACAGTTTTCACAGAACAGTGGTTTAACTACCCTGATATTGATTACGGTAATTGCCCTCACACTGGGTTTTCTGCTGATCATCCCGATTGGTGGCGCGGATATGCCAGTAGTAATTTCGATGCTGAACTCATACTCAGGCTGGGCAGCAGCAGCGACCGGCTTCACATTGCAGAATAATGCCCTGATCGTAACCGGCGCACTGGTGGGTTTTTCCGGGGCCATCCTTTCCTTCATCATGTGCCGTGCCATGAACCGCTCTTTCATCAGCGTCATACTCGGTGGTTTTGGTGGTTCGGATGACGAAGAAACCACTGTTATGCAGGCCGCCAACCAGGGTGTTAAAAGCGCCGCAGTGGAAGACCTTGCCTTTATGATCGAAAATGCCAATCGGCTAATCGTCGTGCCGGGCTACGGTATGGCCGTCGCCCAGGCGCAGCATGCCCTGAAGGAATTGACTGATATCCTCAATGAAAAAGGGATAGAGGTAAAGTTTGCCATCCATCCTGTCGCCGGTCGTATGCCGGGGCACATGAACGTCCTGCTTGCTGAATCAGACATCCCCTATGATCAGGTGGTAGAGATGGAAGAAATCAATCCTGAATTCAGCACTACCGATGTTGCGCTGGTAGTCGGCGCCAATGACGTCACCAACCCGGCCGCCAAAACCGACAAGTCCAGCCCGATCTACGGCATGCCAATCCTTGACGTAGAAAAGGCAAAATATGTCTTTGTCATCAAGCGCAGCATGCGCCCAGGCTATTCAGGCATTGAAAACCTGCTGTATTTCAGGGATAACTGTTCAATGGTGTTTGGGGATGCTAAAGAGGTTTGTGAAGCACTCGTGGCAGAGCTGAAAAATAGTTAATAGAAGTTTCAAGTTTCAAGACAAACTCAAAACCTGGGTCAAAATCAGATTATTTGATTCTAAGGATACTCTGATTAATCCAATTTTTTCGTCATTGCGAGCGAAGCGCGGCAATCTCATGAA
>ENA-ORDP01001057-ORDP01001057.1-marine-sediment-metagenome-genome-assembly--contig:-NODE-1057-length-15935-cov-2.407683_pt1 | contig 15935 bp, 13 predicted proteins | sample MGYA00248627_ERZ508539 | MGnify/ENA primary metagenome ERZ508539 (study PRJEB26208, sample SAMN05571518) | marine sediment metagenome | biome: deep sea; feature: Hydrothermal vent; material...
GAAATAATCCCGCCTTCAAGGTGCTGGATCGTCTGAACCTGGCCCGACGGCACGACCTCGCCGGTGGTGGCAGCCACCTCGTCAACCTCGGTAATGGCCGCCCAGAAAACAAACCCAACGACCGCAATACAGACCGTAAGAATGGCGACGCGAACGACACCGGGGATACCGACTTCTTCGAGAACGACGGACTGGGCCAGGAACCGGGGCTGCCGGTTTCCTCTTTTGACCTTATCGGCGCCTGACGGGGGACTCATAGGAAATTCTTCGGAATAAGGCGGCGGACGTCCTCGGCGGGACCGGCGGCGCGCAAATGGCCCCCGTCCAGCCAAACGATCTTGTCGGCAATTCGCAGATGGCTGGGACGGTGGGTCACGATGAACACGGTCGTCGAACCGCGCATTTTATCCACGGTCGCCATGAATTTCTTGTCGTCCTCGAAATCCAGGCCGACACCCGGCTCATCAAACAGCATAATCGGCGCCCGCTTCAGGTACCCCCGCGCCAAATTCAGGCGTTGCTGGAAACTGGTCGGCAATTGGGAGGCGTCGGAATCGCCGATACGGACATCGAACCCGGTCCGCCGCCAGCGCCCGGATCCCTGTTCAAGGGCTAGAATATCGGACAGGACACCCGCCCTTTCGGCGGCCCATCGCAAATCTTCGTCACTGGCCGTGGGATGAACAAGACGCATATTCTGGGCGATGGTGCCATAGAAAAATTGAGCCGTCTGGGGCACGTAACCGATGGAGCCGCGCAGTTCCAACGGGTCTATCTGGCGAATGTCTCTGTTGTCGATCCGGATGCCGCCCGCCTGGGGATTGTACATGCCGGTGATTAATTTCACGATGGTGGATTTTCCTGACCCGTTGGCCCCGATGATCGCCACCACATCGCCCGGGGCGGCCTCGAAGCTGACCCCGACCAGCGCCGGATCGGCTTCCGGCGAATAGCGTATGGAAACCCTGGCGAAGGTTACCCGCCCGACCACCTTGTGGGCCGCCGTTACCATGACGTTGGGGTCGCGTTCGGCCCGCATGTTCATAAGATTATTGATCTGCTCGATGCTGGATTTGACCTGATTGAGCTTGGCCAGGGTCAGGAAACCCGTTTGCAAGGGGGCCAGGACCCGCCAGACCAGGATCATCGAGGCGACCAGGCCACCGACCGTCATGTCGCCGTTGAAGATGCGAATGACACCAAAAGTAACGGTGGCGACGCCCGAGCCGACCATCAAAACCTGAGAAACCGTGTTGATCGCTGAAGAAAGCTGCGAGGTTCTAAAACCGGCGCTGGACGCCTTCGCCGACATTTCCTTGAATCGTTCCAGCCATTTGCTTTCGGCCCCGGAATACTTGATCGCGCGCATGGCCGACAGGGTTTCGACAAGGAATTCCTGGCGCCGGGAAGACGCACGCGCCGCCTTGGCGACACTTTGTTTTATCAGCGGTTCGGTGATCGCGCCGAGGACGATGAAAAGCGCCACCATGACCAAAGGAACAAACGCGACAGGACCCCCGAGAACCGCAATGACGGTAATGAAAATCAAAACGAAAGGAAGTTCAAAAAAGACCAGCGAAACCGGCCCGGTGAAGAAGTCCCGCACCGTTTCGAAGTCCTTGATACGCGAAACCTGGGCGCCAATGGTTGCCTTTTCGGTCATGGCAGGGGGCAGAAACAAGATACGCTGGAACACCGCGTTGCCCAAGATATTGTCCAGCCGCGCCCCGACAAAAACCAGAATACGCGAGCGCACGGACCTAAGGACCGTATCGGTGGCCAGCGCGATCCCAACACCCATTCCGAAATAGGCAAGCGTCGGCAACGACCCCGTCGAAACCACCTTGTCGTAAACCGCCATAACGAACAAAGGCGTCGCCAAGGCCAACAGGTTGAGCACCAACGTCACCCCGAAAATCTGGTAAATTTGACCCCGGAACCTGCCGGCGATGCTCTCGAACCAAGTGATCTTGGCCGTTTGGATAGCTTTGTCTTCTTCTTCAATGGGGGCGAAGAAAAAGGCCCGGCCTTTCCTGCGGACAAGCGGAACATCTTCAAATTCCCCGTTGCCGCCGTTAAAGACGATGGCGCTTTTCCCCGCGACGCTCAAGATCACCATCGCCGCGTCGTTATCGGGCAGAAACAGGCAGGGCATAAGGCGGGGATCGATCTTGTTCATGGCCATGCGCCCGGTCTGGCTCTTGAAATGAAGGTTGGCCATGACGTTGCGGATCCCGGTGATATCCAGGGTCTCGACGAAATGGGGCAGGGCTTCGGCGATATGGCGCGGATCGCCCCGCCATTCCAAGGCCTCGATCAAGGGCATCAGACAGGCGGTCAGGTCGTTGGCATTCTTCAGGCCGTCCAAGGGGCCTTTGGTCGCCGGGCTCTCTCCATTCCCCGACCCCGGATTGCCGGTTTCCATACCGTCCAGGGGCGCCGTCATGCCGGGGCCCCCCGTTCCGGTTTGCCGGCTTTCGGTTTCCCGGGCTGCGTCATATGGGGATTGACCTGCAAAACCCCCTTGACCCCATCACGGGAATTGGGCCCGGCGGGTTTCTTGGCTGGCCCCGTATCAATGGGGGGCGCTTTGCCGCTCCCCCCCTTCCCCCTTTGTCCAGGGCGGCTCATGTAAGGGTTGATGAGCCGCATGGGTTTGGGCTCGGCTTTTGCTTCAGGCTTTGGGGGAGAAGGAAGGGGGGGAAGCGAGGGCGGGGACGCCTCGGGGTCGAACAAGGCGACCCGGCCATCTTTCAAGTCGTAAATGCGATCGGAAAGTTTGAGCAGGGAGGGCCGGCGCGTCACCAGAATCAGGGTACGACGGCCTTTTAATTCTTTCAGGGCGGACCGCAAAACGGCGTCCCCGGCACTATCCATGGCCGTGTTGGCTTCGTCGAACAATAAGACCGCCGGCCGGGATGCCAACCCGCGCGCGATGGCGACCCTTTGTTTGACCCCTTGGGACAGGGCGTCCTGCGCCCCCTCGCCGACCCGCGTCTCGTAACCGAGCGGCATGTGGGCGACCACGGCGTCAACACCGATAATCCGGGCCGCTTCCTTGGCCGCTTCCTCGCGTTCAGGCCGGAACATGGTGATATTTTCAAGGATGGTGCCTGAAAACAGTTCCCCCTTTTGCGGCAAATAGGCCATTTGCGAACGCAGGCTGACCGGATCTATCCCTGTAATATCCACCCCATCGACCAGCACCTGCCCTTTTGTCGGGCGCAAGGCGCCGATCATCAGGGCCAGTAAGGTACTCTTGCCGCTGGCGTTGCCGCCCCGAATACCCACCACCTCGCCGGCTTCGATCTTGATATCAACATCCTTGAGGATCTCAGGCAGGTCTTCTCCATCCTTGTTCTTGCCGTAAAAATAGGAAACCCCACGCAATTCGACGCTCCCTTTCATGTCTGGAATGGTCGGCAAGGCCAGGGCGGTTTCCGGCTTTAGTGCGAATATTTCCTGGAGTCGTTTTCGGGCCAGCCGAATGGTCTGAAACCGGGTCCAAATGCCGACGGCGCGCTGCATCGGTTGCATGGCCCGCCCCGAAAGCATGGTGCACGCGACGAGGCCACCAATGGTAAGCGTCCCGTTGATGACCAGGGTCGATCCGAAACCGACCACGGCGAAGACCGAAACCTGTGAGAACAAAGCGCCGATACTAAGAGCCGTCGAACTGTTGAAAGCAACCTTGTATTCGGCCCCGGCGCAGGTCTCCTGAAGCCGTTCGTAACGCCGAAGCATCTGGTTTTCCATGGCCATGGCTTTAAGCGTATGGATGCCGCCCAGCACCTCGATGATAAAATTAAAGCGCCGGTCGTCCGCCATCATCCTGGCGTCGAGCGCCTTGTGCAAACGCCACGCGGTAACCAAAGCCGAGGCGACGAACAGCACCATAAGGCCGATAGGCACAAGCACCAGCCACCCGGCCAAGTAACTGACGGCAAAAAGATAAAGAACCGCGAAAGGCAGATCGCAAAGAACCAGAATGGCCTGTCCGGCATAAAATTCCTTGAGGGTTCCGAGGGAATTCATTCTTTCGAGATGCACGCCCGAACCTTGGTGTTCGTAATCGACGATACCGGCGCTGAGCAACCGTTCCAAGGCCTGGGTGCCGGCGGCATATTCGAACCGTGCGCCCATCCAACCGGTGACGTAGGACCGCCCCAATCGCAAAACGGCTTCCAGGATCAAGGCCACCGCGACGCCGGAAATCAACATAAACAGCGTCGATTGGGCGTTATTGGGCAGGATGCGGTCGTAAATTTGCAGCAACGACAACGGCATCGCCAAGGACAGGATATTGATAAACAGGCTGGCCAAAAGCAGGTCGAAGACCCCGCCCGGCACATGGGCCAGGCGGCCCAGGCGGAACGGCGCCGTATCGGTTGCTCGGCTGGTATTCACGTGGGCTCAACCATATTTTGGACTCAACGCAATCTCCAGAATTCCGGGAAGCCCGCACACCAGCCCCCGCCCCCAGGAAATAAGAGCCCAATATGATTAATAAAGCGTTGATTCCCTTACACCGGCAAGCCCCGGACGGCTAGGATTGGCGGTCGAGGAAATGCATCCAATCACAGGCGACACATTCGCCCATTTCCCCGTCGTTGGTTTCTATGTAGTCGACGGTGCTGCCACATTGAGGGCAATGGGAGACCCTGTCGATGTGGAGCGTTTTGTTGATCTTGCCGAGCCCGCCGTCGACGTTCAGAAGTTCCGAGTTCATTCCTTCGAGAACGCCGGACAATTTGCCGACCTGAACGGCCAGGGTTCGCACGGTGGCCATAAGATCGCCGACCTCCGAGGAAACGGCGGAAAGGCGTTTTTCAATCCTGCCATCGGCTTCGGCCCCGGCTTTCAAGGCTTGGGAGATCACCCTCAAGCGGGCTTCAATGCGCTCCAAACTTTCCTTTCCGGGGTCCCCGGCCGCGGGCGGTGAAGGGATCTTCACCGGTTTAATGAAAGCCCTGACTTGCGTTTCACGCTTCATCGTCCGATCATCCCCCTTGCGCCGAAATCCCTTGCAAAGGTGATTCTACCATGGCCCGGCCACGGCGTCATCTTTCGTGGGCAACACCCCGCAAATGTAGACAAATTAGGGCCATGAACTATCTCGACGACGAACACCTGGAAAGACGGCTCCGCGACGCGGGGCTTACCCTGAACGCGAGCGCCGTTCGCGATGCGGTCCGGGGCGTGCTGGGGGCGCCTCCGCCGCACAGGCCCGAGAGTTGGATGGACCTGGTCGGCCCCGGTATCGCCGATGCAAAGGGATCCCCTTTACACCGCCAATTAAAGGCCCTGCACGACACGTGCCGCCGGGAAACCACGCCCGAAGAAGCCCCCGGCCGCCACGCCCGCCTGGAAGCCTTCCGGGCCGAATTGGTCCGCCAAGGCCTTGCCGGTTTTATCGTTCCGCGCGGCGACGAACACCAAGGCGAAGACGTCGCCAAGAGGTCGGAACGGTTGGCCTGGCTCACCGGGTTTGGCGGATCGGCGGGAACGGCGGTCGTGCTGCACGGCAAGGCCGCCCTTTTCATCGACGGGCGCTATACCTTGCAAGCCCAAGCCGAAGTCGATCCCGCCCTGTTCGATTTTCGCCCCTATCCGAAGGAAAAACCCGACGGGTGGATCGAGGAAAACCTGAACCCCGATGAAAAAACAGGGGTAAAATTCGGCTATGATCCCTGGCTGCACAGCCCCAGCCAGGCCGCCCGCCTACGCGCGGCCTGCGAAAAATGCGGGGCGTCGTTAAGCGCCGTCCAAACCAATCCCATCGACGCCCTGTGGCGGGACCGTCCGGCCCCGCCGCTTTCCCCGGCCCGGCCCCTGGGCGCGGAATTTTCCGGCGAAAGCTCGGGCGACAAACGCCGCCGGATCGCTAAAACCATCGCTTTGAAAAAGGCCGGGGCGGCGGTGTTGAACGCGCCCGACTCCATCGCCTGGCTGCTCAACCTGCGCGGCGGAGACGTCCCCTACACCCCGTTGATGCTCGCTTTCGCCGTGCTGTACGATGACGGCGCGCTCGATCTTTTCACCGATCCGCGCAAGTTGATCCCGGCGGTCCGCGAGCACCTCGACACGGATGTCCGCACCGCGCCCACCGCCGACTTCGGCCCGGCGCTGGACGCCCTGGGGCGGCAAAAACAGGGCGTTCTTATAGACCCCGACGGCGGGCCCGATTGGGTGGCGGCCCGCCTTAAACGCGCGGGCGCGCGCCTCGTTCACGGGGCGGACCCCTGCGCCCTGGCCAAGGCGGTCAAGAACGAAACCGAACTGACCGGCATGGCGCGCGCCCACCGGCGCGACGGGGCGGCGTTGACGCGATTCCTCGCCTGGCTGAAAGACGCCGTACCGGGCGGCGGCCTCGGCGAGATCGCAGCGGCGAAAAAACTGGACGCCCTGCGGGCCCAGAACGACCGCTTCCGGGGCCCCAGCTTCCCGACCATTTCGGCGGCCGGCCCCAACGCCGCCATCGTCCATTACCGGGCCGCGCCGGGAACCGAAAGAAAGCTGGAAGACGGCAGCCTTTATTTGGTCGATTCCGGGGGCCAGTATCTCGACGGAACCACCGACGTCACCCGCACGGTCGCGCTCGGCGAGCCGAGCGCTGAAATGCGCGACCGCTTCACCCGCGTCCTCAAGGGCCACATCGGCCTGGCCGGGGCCCGGTTTCCGAAAGGAACGACGGGATCGCAACTGGACGCCCTGGCGCGGCGGGCCTTGTGGGAAGCGGGCTTGGATTACGATCACGGAACCGGCCACGGGGTCGGGTGTTACCTGGGCGTCCACGAAGGACCGCAACGAATTTCAAAACGGCCCGGGGTGACCGCGCTCGAACCCGGCATGGTGCTTTCCATCGAGCCCGGCTACTACAAGCCCGACGCCTACGGCATCCGTATCGAGAACCTTGCCGCCGTGGTTTCCCTCGCCGCCCCGGAAGGGGCCGAACACGATCTTTACGGTTTCGAAACCCTAACCCTGGCCCCCATAGACAGATCCTTGATCGTAACCGAAATGTTAACACAAAACGAGATAGCCTGGATCGACGCCTATCACGCCCGGGTGCACCGGGCCCTTTCCCCGCTGCTCAGCGGAGACGAAGATGCCGGCGCATGGCTCAAGGCGGTGACCCCCCCCTTGCGAGGCGGGCGGCAATATTGACCGCCGCAAGGTGCTGGACTATGAAAAGAAAGACTTTTTATCGGGAAACAATATGTCGATGTTTGGAAAAACGAAAAGTTCTCCCCCCCCCGCAGGACCGCCGATCGACCCTAATTGGGCGCGAACCCCGGAAGGACGGTTCCACCGGTTCCTTCCTTTCGACCCGGAAGAACACAACCTATCGGGCGTATCGGGCGTCTACATCATATGGCATGCCGGGGTCCGGCCGGAATGGGTCTACGTCGGTAACAGCCGCGACGTGGCCGACGACCTTAACCTTCTCGCCGAAAACGACGAGGTCATGGACTATGAAGTCAACGGCGGCCTTTTCGTTTCCTGGTCCCTGGTGAAAAATGAATTTCAGGACGGCGTCGTCCGCTTCATCATCATGAACGCCAAACCCGTGGTCGAGAACCCGGACGCTCCGGGAGAGGAAACCGAGGCCATCGCCGTCTTCCTTCCCGGAACCGAGCCGAAAAAGCCTGGACATTAAGCCGTTATCCGCGCCAGAAAGACCGGGTAAAAAGAACGATCACCGTGAACAATTCGAGACGGCCGAGCAGCATGCCCGCCGAAAGCAACCACTTCGCCGCGTCGGGAAGGGGCTGAAACGTTCCCGCCGGCCCGGTCAGGTGGCCGCGCTTGAAACGGCGGTCAGGAAATCGAGCCCCAGGATACCCAGGCCGAGGGCGAGGAAAGCGAAACAGAGCCCAAAAACGAAAAAGAAACTCAGCACCGAGATGATGACGTCGTCTGGTATGGGGCGGCGATTGTAATAGGGAATAAAGACCCCGTGAGGCTGCAATAGAGTGTTTAGCTGAGCACGGGCGGCGGCGTAAAGCACTTGGAACCTAAAAATCTTAATGCCGCAGGTCGTCGACCCGGCGCAGCCCCCAATGAACATCAGGAAGAAAAATATGGGAACGGCGAAAGCGCCCCATTGGGAAAAATCGGTCGTCGCGAAACCGGTCCCGGTAATGATCGAAACCACGTTGAACGAGGCATAGCGGAGAGCTTGCAAGGCCGTCAGGCCCATGTCCAGCCACAACCATCCGGCGGTGGTCAGGACGACAACGGCGACGATGGAAAGGAACCACCGCACTTGGCTGTCGCGGAAAAGGGCCCTGAAATCGCCCTGAACCGTTTTTAAGAATAAGATAAAGGGCAGCCCCCCCATAATCATCCCGACGGTCGTTATGGTGTCGATGACGGCGTTGTCGAAGTATCCCAAAGAGCCGTCCGAGGTCGAAAAGCCGCCTGTAGAGATCGTCGTCATGGCATGGGTTATGGCTTCGAAGCCGTTCATGCCCGCGGCCCAAAAGGCGACCATCCAAATAACAGATAGGGCCAGATAAATCACGCCGATGCCGGTGGCGATCTGGGTCGCGCGCGGCAAGGCCTTTTCCGTGGCGTCCGAGGATTCCATGCGGAAAAGCTGCATGCCGCCGACCCGCAGCATGGGCAGAACGGCGATAGCCATGACGATGATGCCGATGCCGCCGAGCCATTGCAGCAGGGCCCGCCACATGAGAATGCCCGGCGGTGCGGTATCGAGCCCGGTGATGACCGTCGATCCGGTCGTCGTGATCCCGGACATGGCCTCGAAGAAAGCGTCGGTGAAACTGAGCCCGAGTTCGGAAAAAACAAAGGGAAGGGAGGCGAAAAGGGTCAGGGTCAACCAGCTTAGGGTGGTCATAACGAAAGCCTGGCGAACCGAAAGATGGGTGCCCCCGACCCGGCAGGTCAGCGCCATGGAGACGCCCACAAACAGGGTCGCGCCGGAGGATGCGGCAAAAACCTGCCAGTCGGAATTCCCGGCGATGGCGTCGGCGGCGGCAGGTATAACCATCCCCACGGCCAACGCCGAGAGCAGAAATCCGATAATAAAAAAAACGGGTCGGAAATCCAACACGCGCCTTCTCTCCTCCTTGCCCGGCTTTGCACCCGAAAACGGTGCATACTCAAACCGTTATGACGATCACGGTCAAGAAAAAGAAAGGGGGCCTTAGTAAAGCCTCCCTCCGCCGCCCTGAGGGTTCCCGGCCATGGCCAGGAATTCGCGCCGGGTCGAGGGATTGTCGCGGAAGGCGCCGAGCATACGGCTGGTGACCATGACCACGCCGGGCTTATGAACGCCGCGCGTCGTCATGCATTGATGGGCGGCCTCGATGACCACGGCGACGCCCTTGGGCTCAAGAATGCCGTCGATGGCATTGGCGATCTGGGATGTCATTTTTTCCTGGATCTGGAGCCGCTTGGCGTAAATCTCGACCAGCCGGGCCAGCTTGCTGATGCCGACCACGCGGCGGTTCGGCAGATAGGCGACATGGGCCTTGCCGATAATCGGAGCCATATGGTGTTCGCAGTGGGATTCGAACCGAATGTCGCGCAGCAAAACCATTTCATCGTAACCGTCGGTTTCCTCGAAGGTGCGCTTGAGCAGAGCCTCGGGGTCGGCGTCGTAGCCACGAAAGAATTCCTCGTAGGAACGAACGACCCGGGCGGGCGTATCGAGAAGCCCTTCGCGCGACGGGTCGTCTCCGGCCCAGCGGAGCAAGGTGCGCACGGCATCCTCGGCGTCCTCGCGCGACGGCTTCACGGCGGCGGGGGTGGCCAAACCTATGGCTTTGCTCTTGCTCACGATGTTCTCCCAATCAAATTATCCCTCAAGGAAATAAGCCCGGCAGGGGGAAAATCAAGTCCTTGAAAAAACTAATTTATTTGTATCGATTCGTAGGGACTGTCGAGCGAGAAGGTGGGAATGCCCACATCGATCCAAACGCCTGATTCCGTCTTCATGCGATAGTACCCGCCCATGATGCCCGACGGGGTCGAAAGCGGCGTGCCGCTGGTGTACTCGAAAACGTCACCGGGAGCCAACACGGGCTGTTCGCCGATAACGCCCTCGCCTTCGATTTCCTGGACCTTGCCCTGGGAATCCGTGATTTGCCAATACCGCCCCAGCAACTGCACCGTCTCGCTTCCCTGGTTCTCTATTTCAACGTGATAGGACCAGACATAATGATGATCGTCGGGAGACGACTGGTCTTCCAGGTAAAAGGGCTCCACCGTGACGGTAATCGATCGGGTGGTCCGAACATATGCCCCCTTTCCCTGCATGGCGCCCCCTTGTCAGGGCCTTACATTGAGCCAAGAATTTTCCCACGTCAACGCCCACCCCTTCACCTAACCAAGGCTGCAGGCCCCCCCACCGAGGACGCAGAATTTAGCGCAATGAGGATGGTTGAGCTTTATCGCCTTGGCCGCCCCGGAAAGGGTCGCGCCCAATTCGAAGGCGGGATCGTAAGGAAGAAGCGTACACGGCATGACGACGGGGCCGGGCGCTCCTTTGCGTTTGACGATCATGCGCGAAGACGCGCACATCATGGTCTCGGGTGCGACGCCCAGGATATCCCAGCAATGGGTGGTGATTTCAGGCACGTCCGTCGCCGCGTCCATTTCCGGAAACAGGACCAGCTTGCCCGGATCGTCCGCGTCCACGGGAACGCCTTCCCCGGCGAACAGGGCGCGGTAACCGGCGCGCGCGGCCTCGTCGGATTCCCGCCACAGGGTCCGTCCCGCCACATCGACCCTAAAATCGTTTTCGGCCAACCAGGAAAGACCCCGGATCATCGGCTTCCAGGTTCCCCGGCCGCGCACACCTTCGTGCTTTTCCACGGTATAATGGTCCATGGACACCCGGAGCGACAGCCTGGGTCCATACTTGTTTTTTAAAGCCAGCAAGTCTTTCTTGCGGTTCGCCATGGGCTTCATGGCGTTGGTCAGGACCAGAACCCGGTATCCCTTTTCCAGGGCCTCGCCGAGCATGGCGGGTAGATCCTTGTTCATGAAAGGCTCGCCGCCGGTAAAGGCAATTTCCTCGGTGGGCAGATCTTCGCGTTCGATCTCGTCTAGGAATTTTTTGAATTCCGCCAGGGATAAATAAGCCAGCCGGTCATTCTCAGGACTGGAATCCATGTAGCAGTTTTTACAGGCGATGTTGCAAAGGCTGCCCGTATTGAACCACAGGGTACGCAACCGGGACAGGACGACGACGGCGCGTTTTTCACCCTTGGCGGTAACGTCCGGGTCACGGAATTTCAGCGGGTCGAGCGGCTGCCTTTCGGCCAATGTTGCTTGTTGCATCGTCCTCTCTTTACACAAGAGTTTTTGTTTGAAGCCAATTGTGTTTAATAGGCATCGGGTAGACAAGACAAATAACATTTGCGTGTTGTTCGGTTTTAATACCGTTCAAGCGCCGGGGTTAGGGGGCCTCCGCCTTGCAGGCCTTGCTTATACCCCCTATACAGTCTGGACGTTGCGCGGGTGTGGTTCAATGGTAGAACGAAAGCTTCCCAAGCTTTAGACGAGGGTTCGATTCCCTTCACCCGCTCCACCCTTTTCCATGGTCCCTTCGTGCTTACGGAGATCCTTCCATGACCGAAAACTCAGGGCCGCTCAAAGGCCTTCGCGTCCTCGATCTATCGCGTATTCTGGCCGGTCCGACCTGCACCCAGATGCTGGGCGACCTGGGCGCCGACATCATCAAGGTCGAACGGCCCGGGGCCGGAGACGACACGCGCAAGTGGGGGCCGCCTTACCTTAAAGACGCCGAGGGCCGCGACACCGACGAAAGCGCCTATTATCTATCGGCCAACCGCAACAAGCGCTCGGTCACCATCGAGCTGTCCCAACCGGGCGGGCGGGATTTAATCTTGGGCCTGCTTGGCCGCTGCGACATCCTGGTCGAGAACTTCAAGGTCGGCGGGCTTAAGAAATACGGCCTTTCATACGACGACTTAAAAAAAGACTTTCCGGGCCTTATCTATTGCTCGATCACCGGCTTCGGACAAACCGGGCCTTACGCGCCCCGCCCCGGATACGACTATCTGGCCCAGGCCATGGGCGGCATCATGAGCATCACCGGCGCGCCGGACGGCCCGCCCATGAAAGTGGGCGTGGGCATATCGGATGTGGTCTGCGGGATGTACGCCGCGCTGGCCATCGTTTCGGCCGTCCACCACCGCGGCGGAACCGGCCAAGGCCAGCATATCGACATGGCCCTTCTCGATACCCAGGTCGCCTGGCTGGTCAACGAAGGATCGAACTATTTAATCTCGGGCGAGGTTCCCAAAAGGCTCGGCAACGCCCATCCCAACATCGTGCCCTATCAAGTGTTCGAAACCGCCGACGGTCCTTTCGTCCTCGCCGTCGGCAACGATACCCAGTTCGCACGTTTTTGCGACTTCGCGGGCGTCCCGGAGCTCGCCCTCGACCCCCGTTTTAAAACCAACGCCGAACGCATCCGCAATCGAGACGCCCTTATTCCCCTGCTCGAACCCTTGCTTAAAGATCATCCAAGCAAGCACTGGCTCGACGGCCTGGAGGCGCTCGGCGTTCCCTGCGGGCCGGTCAATGATATCGGCCAGGTTTTCGACGATCCCCAGGTCCGCTACCGGGGCATGAAAATATCCATGCCGCACGGACAAAGCGGCAAAGTTGAGCTGACCGCCAGCCCCATGCGTTTGAGCGAAACGCCGGTCAGCTACCGCCGCTCCCCCCCGACCCTCGGCCAGCACACCGGGGAAATCCTCGCCGAACTCCTCGACCTGAACGAGGCCGATATCGCCTCGCTCAGGCAAAAAGGCCTCATCTGAAAGCAAAACCATGTTCGATCTGACCGAAGACCAAAAAGCGCTCCGCGAACACGCCCGGACCCTCGCGCGCGACAAGATCGCGCCGCGCGCGAGCGCCATAGACAAGAGTGAACGCTATCCTTGGGAAAATGTGGAAATCCTGACCCGGGCGGGATACATGGGCATGACCGTCCCCGAGGCTTACGGCGGCTTGGGGCTCAGCTATCTGGACGCGGTCCTGGTGGTCGAGGAAATGGCCAAGGCTTGCGGCGTCACGGCGCGCATCGTGGTCGAAGGCAACATGGGGGCCATCGGCGCGATCATGGCTTACGGCAGCGAGAAACAGAAAAAACTCGCCGCCAAACTGGTATTGTCCGGCGACAAACCCGCCATTTGCATTACCGAACCCGGTGCGGGCAGCGCGGCCAATGAAATGACCACCAAGGCGGTCAAGCAGGGTGACCGTTACGTCATCAACGGGACCAAGCATTGGATCACCGGAGGCGGCGTCTCACGCCTGCACCTGATTTTCGCGCGCGTCATCGAGGGCGGCGAGGATAAAGGCATCGCCGGGTTTATCTGCGTCCGCGACGGGGACGACGCCAGCCCCCAGGGGTTGATTATCGGGGCCCGCGAACCGGCCATGGGATTGCGCGGGATTCCGGAAACGGAAATCGTCTTCCAAGACCTGGAAATTCCTAAGGACATGGCGTTGATCCCGCCCGGGGGAACCCGGCGCGGTTTCGCCGGTCTGATGAAGGCCTACAACGGCCAACGGGTCGGCGCGGCGGCGGTCGCCCTCGGCCTGGCCCAAGGGGCCTTCGACCTGGCGCTGAATTACTCGCAAACCCGCGAACAGTTCGGGCGCCCCATTTGCGAATTTCAAGGCTTGCAGTGGATGCTGGCCGACATGAATACCGGGATCGAGGCGGCGCGCCTGCTGATCTTCAAGGCGGCGGCGGGATCCAAGGGCGGTTTTCCCGACGTCCTGGAGACGGCCAGGGCCAAGGTTTTCGCCTCGGAAACGGCCATTCGCGTCACCAACGACGCCCTGCAAGTCTTCGGCGCGGCGGGCTATTCGCGCAACCTGCCGCTCGAGCGCATGGTCCGCGACGCCCGCATGTTCACCATCGGGGGCGGTACGGCGCAAATTCTGCGCACCGTGATCGCCTCGAAACTGCTGGGCAGGAAACTGCCGCAAAGACGGGATTTAAAGTGACTTGAAGGCCGTTTTGAACGTCTCTTTGTCCTCTTCGCGATTAGGGTCAGGAATTTTTCTCTTTCGGAGACGCTTTGGACCCGGTGATGGCGTAGTCCCCGACCTCGTCCATGAAAGGCTGAATTAAAAGCCAATCGAGACGCAGGTATTTGCCGTCGCGGAACTGTTCGATGCCGATGGTCATGTTCTCGTGTCCGGCGGCGGGTTGATCCCGGTAAGTGCCGAGCAGACGGTCCCACCACGGCAGGTTGAAGCCGAAGTTGCTGTTGGTTTCTTCGACGACGACGGAATGATGAACCCGGTGCATGTCGGGCGTGACCACGAACAGGCGCAAAACCCGGTCGATGCCCCGCGGGATGCGGATGTTGCCGTGATTGAACATGGCGGTCGCGTTCAACACCACCTCGAAAATCACCACGGCCACCGGCGGGGCCCCGATCAGGGTGAGCGCGGTCAGCTTTATGGCCATGGACAGGACGATTTCCAGGGGGTGGAAACGAGCCCCCGTGGTGACGTCGTAATCGAGGTCGGTATGATGCATCCGGTGCAACCGCCAAAGAACCGGCACCGCGTGGACCATGACATGCTGGAGATAAATAACGAAATCCAGGATCACCACCGAGAGGACGACGGACAGCCAGTAGGGAAGGTCCAATACGTTAAAAACCCCCCAGCCTTGCGCGCCGGCGTACCAGGCCGTTCCCACCGCCGCGACCGGGAATAAAAGCCGCAACACCACCGTGTTCAAGGCGACGATTCCTAAGTTGCTGGGCCAGCGGGTCAGCCGTCCATATGAAAGAGACCGCCGGGGCGCGATCCATTCCCACATCGCCACGCCAACAAGCATGGAGATAAAAACCCCCAATCGAAGGGCCGGTTCATTGGCGAGAACAAATTCCGTCATTTCTAAGTTCCTTTCTTCCTTCCGGTCCCGTCCGACAAAGGGATTGACAGCCGGAAGCCGTTATTCTACTATTCAACTGCTTAATTGAATAGAATAATATCATAGGTCCTGTCAAGCGGCACTCTCTTCGCAACGGGGCTTCAAGTCTACATCTGAAAAGAGGAGCAGGAATATGAAAGTGTTATTTATTCTGAACGATCCGCCCTACGGCACCGAACGCAGCTTCAACGCGATCCGGCTGGCCCAAGCCCTGTTGAAGAGTGAAGAAAAGCCCGATATTTCCGTCTTCCTCATGGCCGACGCCGTCGTCTGCGCCAAGGACGGCCAGTCGGTTCCGAGCGGCTATTACAACCTCGGCCACATGATTAAGGGCATCGCGCGGAAAGCCAAAGTCGTCCTTTGCGGCACCTGCATGGACGCCAGGGGCCTGGGCGACGACGAACTGATCGAGGGTGCAACGCGTGGCACCATGCCCGAACTAGCACAGCTGACGGCCGCGGCCGATCGGGTGCTGGTGTTCTGATAAACAGGGAGCCAGGATATGCATATCGTTATTATCGGCGGGTCTTTCGGTGGGCTGACGGCGGCGTATGATTTGCGCCGGAAGCTTTCCCGGCGCGGCCACGACATCACCGTCATTTCCAAAGAGCGCCGTTTTGTTTTCATCCCCTCCCTTCCCTGGGTCACCATGGGGGAGAAAACAATCGAGGACATTTCATTCGATCTGGAACGGCCCTTGACATCGAAAGGGATCGATTTCGTCGAAGCGGCGGTAACCCGTATCGACCCGCAAGAAAACCGGGTCCATACCGATACGGGGACTTACGACTACGACATCCTGCTTATCGCCACCGGCCACCGCAGCGCCAACGAGGCGGTGGCGGGCCTCGGGCCCTTCGACGGTCCCGGCCATTCGCTGATGTCTGCGCCCGAAGCCGAAGAAGCGAGGGACGCCCTGGCGGCGTTCCTGGACGATCCGGGCCCCATGGTCATCGGTTGCGCGCCGGGG
>ENA-ORDP01001058-ORDP01001058.1-marine-sediment-metagenome-genome-assembly--contig:-NODE-1058-length-15929-cov-2.915900_pt1 | contig 15929 bp, 15 predicted proteins | sample MGYA00248627_ERZ508539 | MGnify/ENA primary metagenome ERZ508539 (study PRJEB26208, sample SAMN05571518) | marine sediment metagenome | biome: deep sea; feature: Hydrothermal vent; material...
GACGCTGATCGACCCGAAACTGCTTGAGATCATGCAGTGCCCCGCATGTGCGGGGGTCCTCTCGGAGCGGCTGGAGCCACCGGCGCTGGTGTGTGCAGACTGTGGCCGCGCCTACCCGGTGCGCGAAGGGATCCCGGTGATGCTGATCGACGAGGCGCGCCAACTGGACGATTAAGCGCCATTCCCTTTCTTTGTTTCAAAAATACTCAATAAACCCGATGGCGCAGCCGAGGGCCTGACCCAAAGAGAAGTTGTGCTATTTTTGCAACTTTCAGCGTCTGGCCGTCCAGGGCCAGCTCGGTGAGCTGATAAAACTCATCATGGGCGACGACCCGCGCGGTCAAAATGCCGCCAGTGTCGCGCTGGCCGGTGAAGGGGTGCAAATCGACCCGGCTCATAATCGCCTCGGTGGGGCCTTGGGCGACGACCTTGCCGGCCTCGACGAACTGGCCCGAGGCGAGGGTTGCGTAGTACATGGCGAAGATCGCCAGCAGCATCAGCACCGAGCCCAGCAAGGTGTAGAGGAAGAACTTGAAGGCGGCGTAAACCCGGTGCGGCCCGCCCCAGACGCCGATAATCAGGAACATGGGGATCAGCACCGCCTCGAAGAAAATGTAGAAGAGAACGATGTCGAGCGAGCTGAACATGCCGATCATCATGGTCTCAAGGGCCAGGAAGGCGATCATGTATTCCTTGACCCGGCTCTGAATGGCGTCCCAGCTGACGCCGATGGCGATGGGCGTCAGCAGGGTGGTGAGCATGACGAACCACAAGGAAATGCCGTCGAGGCCGACGTGGTAGGAGATTTTGTACTCGGGCATCCATTTCAATTGCTCGACGAACTGAAAATCAGCCGTGCCGTTCTTGAAATTGATCCACAGGAACAGCGACGCCAGGAAGGTGAAGACGGACGTCAGCAAAGCCACGTTGCGGCAATTGCGGGCCACCGCTTCTTTTTCCTCGCTGCGGATGAACAGCAGGAACAACACCCCCACAAAAGGCAGGAAGATCACCACGGAGAGGATGGGAAAATCGCTCATGATCGCCTCACCCCACGCCCGAGAACAGATACCAGGTAATCAAAACCACCACTCCGCCCAGCATGGCGAAAGCGTAATGGTAGAGATATCCCGACTGCAACCGCGCCATCCGCCGCGCCAGTTTCAAGGTGGCCGCGGCGACGCCGTCGGGGCCGACGCCGTCGATCACGGCGCCGTCGCCGGTTTTCCAAAAAGCCCGGCCCAGCACGAACGCCGGCTTAACGAACAGAAAGTCATAAAGCTCGTCAAAGTACCACTTGTTGAGAAGGAACTTGTGCAAGCCTTTGAAGGTGTTCGCCAAGGCCCCGGGAATTCCGGGCGCCAGAATGTACATGACAAAGGCCAGCGCAATGCCGCCCACGCCCACCACAAGGGGCGCCAGCTTGACCCAGCCGGGAACATGATGGGCCGCCTCGAGGGCGTCGTGAGCGGGAAGGATCAGGATCGAGCCGCCCCAGAAATCGTCGGCGGCGCCGCCGACGAAGTACTCATAACCGATATAGCCCGCGAAGGCGGCGCCGACGGCCAGCACCAGAAGCGGGATCAGCATCACCTTGGGCGATTCATGGATATGGTCCATCACTTTCTTAGAGGCCCGGGACTTGCCGTGGAAGGTCATGAACAGCAGGCGTCCAGAATAGAAAGCGGTCAGCAAGGCGGCGAGGACGCCGACCACGAAGGCGTAGGCGCCAACGCCTGTTTGCGAAGCGAAGGCCGCCTCAAGCACCATGTCCTTGGAAAAGAACCCGGAGAAGGGCGGAATGCCCACCAAGGCCAGGGAGCCGATCCACATCATGACGTAGGTAAAAGGAATCTTCCTGGCGATGCCGCCCATCTTGCGCATGTCCTGTTCGTCGGACATGGCGTGAATCACCGAACCGGCGCCCAGGAACAGCAACGCCTTGAAATAGGCGTGGGTCATCAGATGGAAAATTCCCGCCGGATAGGCAGAAACCCCAAGAGCGAAAAACATGTAGCCCAACTGGGAGCAGGTGGAATAGGCGATCACCCGCTTGATGTCGTTCTGCACGCAGCCGATGGTGGCGGCGAAGATGGCGGTTGAGCCGCCGACGATGGTGACCACCGCCAAGGCGGTGTCCGAGTACTCGAACAAGGGCGACATGCGCGCCACCAGGAAGACTCCGGCGGTGACCATGGTGGCGGCGTGGATCAAGGCGGAAACCGGCGTCGGGCCCTCCATGGCGTCTGGCAGCCAAGTGTGCAGTCCCAACTGGGCCGACTTGCCCATGGCGCCGAAGAAAAGCAGCAGGCTGATCACGGTCAAGGCGTGATATTCGGAGCCCAAAAAGGTCATGGTATCCGCCGCCTTACCGGGCGCCGCGGTGAAAATGACGTCGAAGTTGACCGAATCAAACAGAAGGAATATGGCGAAAATCCCCAAGAGGAAGCCGAAGTCTCCCACCCGGTTGACGACAAAGGCCTTGATGGCGGCGGCGTTGGCCGCCGGCCTGTCATACCAGAACCCGATCAGCAGGTAGGACATGACGCCGACGCCTTCCCATCCGAAGAAAAGCTGAACCAGATTGTCCGAAGTGACCAGCATGTACATGAAGAAGGTGAACAGGCTGAGATAGGACATGAAACGCGGAACCGAGGAATCATGGTGCATGTAGCCGATGGAATAGACATGGATCATGGTCGAGGTGATGGACACGGTCAGCAGCATTACCGCCGTCAAGGTGTCGAGCCTCAGCGCCCAGGACACCTCCATAGCGCCGGAGTCGATCCAATTGAGCAACTCGATAGTCACCGGCCCGGAGCCGAACACGATGTCATAGAACAAGTTCATGGCCAGCAAGGCCGACAGCATCATGCAGCCGCAGGTGATCCACTGGGCGATCTTGTCGTGGCGCGCCTTGACCGTCTTGCTGGCGGGCGCGGCGAAGGCCAGCGCTCCAGCGAAAAACGCCCCAAACAACGGAAGGAAAACGACGGCTGTGTACATCTTCTTATCAGCCTTTCATCACGTTGATGTCTTCAACGGCGATGGAGCCGCGGTTGCGGAAGAAGGCCATCAATATCGCCAACCCGATGGCCGCCTCGGCGGCCGCCACGGTCAAGATGAACATGGCGAAGACTTGGCCGACCAAATCGTTCAATTCGGCCGAGAAGGCCACCAGATTGATGTTCACGGCCAGCAGAATCAACTCGATGGACATCAAGATGACGACCACGTTCTTGCGGTTCAGGAAAATCCCGAAAATGCCCAGAACGAACAGGATGGCGGAAAGACTCATGTAATGCGACAGGCCGATTTCAAACATTAGATCCCCTTCCCCGATTCCACTTTGCGCGTTTTGGCGGAGTCCTCGGCGCGGCGCCTGATCTGGTCGGAAACCTTCTGTTTCAGAACGCCGTCGCGCTGGCGATGGGACAACACGATGGCGCCGATCATGGCCACCAGCAGGATCAACCCCGCCGCCTGGAACAGGTAAATGTAATGGGTGTAGATCAGCGCCCCCAGGGCTTGCGTGTTGGACACCGTCTCAAGCGGCTGCATGGGAACCGCCACCCGGGCCGCGGCGTCGGGAGCCAATACCCAGCCGAAGCCCAGGGCCAAAAGCTCAACCAGCAAAATCAGGCCGATCAGGCCGCCAAACGGCAGATATTGAAGAAACCCTTGGCGCAGCTCGACGAAATTGATGTCCAGCATCATCACCACGAACAGGAACAGCACCGCAACCGCGCCGACGTAGACGATGACCAGGATCATGGCCAGGAACTCGGCCCCCAGCAGCACGAACAGCCCCGCCGCATTGAAGAAGGCGAGAATCAGGAACAACACAGAGTGCACCGGATTGCGCGCCGAAATCACCATGACCCCTGAGGCCACGGCAATGCCCGCGAACATGTAAAACACCAATGCTTCGATCATCGTTCCCTCAAATCCTCAGCGATAGGGCGCATCGAGCGAAATGCGCGCGGCCAGTTCCGTTTCCCACCGATCGCCGTTGTCGAGCAGCTTTTGCTTGTCGTACAGAAGCTCTTCGTGGGTCTCGGTGGTGTATTCAAAGTTTGGCCCCTCGACAATGGCGTCCACCGGACAGGCCTCCTGACAATAACCGCAGAAAATGCACTTGGTCATGTCGATGTCGTAGCGGGTGGTGCGGCGGCTTCCATCCTCGCGCGGGGCGGCCTCGATGGTGATGGCCAGGGCCGGACAGACGGCCTCGCACAGCTTGCAGGCGATGCAGCGCTCTTCACCGTTGGGATAGCGGCGCAGCGCGTGTTCGCCGCGGAAGCGCGGGCTTAAGGGACCCTTTTCGTAAGGATAATTGATGGTCACCTTGGGCTTGAACATATAGCGGAGCGTCAACGCCATGCCGCTCAGAAGCTCGGTGAGAAAGACCGTTCGAATTGTGCGCCGGATAAAGCTCATGGTCCCCTACCCCGCCACCGGCAACAGATCAAAGGCCACAAGCACGCCCGAGACGATGGCCACCGCCGCCAGGGTGACCGGCAAAAACACCTTCCAGCCGAGGCGCATCAATTGGTCGTAACGGTAGCGCGGGAAGGAGGCCCGGACCCACAGAAAGATGAACAGCACAAAGGCGATCTTGAGGGCGAACCACACCGCGCCGGGGACCCAATTGAACGGCGCCATGTCGAACGGCGGCAGCCAGCCGCCAAGGAACAGGATGCTGGCCATGGCCGCCATCAGGATCATGAAGGCGTACTCGCCGAGGAAGAACAAGGCGAAGGTCATGCCCGAATACTCGACGTTGTAACCGGCCACCAGTTCCGCCTCCGCCTCGGGCAAATCGAAGGGATGGCGGTTGGTCTCGGCCAGAATGGAAATCATAAAGATCACCGCCATGGGAAGCAGCGGGATAACGAACCATATTTTCTTTTGAGCCAGGACGATATCGGTGAGGTTGAGCGACCCCGCGAGCAGCAGCACGGTAATGATGACGAAACCCATGGAGACCTCGTAGGACACCATCTGCGCCGCCGAGCGCAGCGCGCCGAGAAAGGCGTACTTGGAGTTGCTGGCCCAGCCCGCCATCAGGATGCCGTAGACCCCCAGCGACGAAATGGCGAAAAGATAGAGAACGCCGACGTTGATGTTGGCCAGAACCATGCCCTCGTCGAAGGGTATAACCGCCCACGCCACCAGCGAAAGAATAAAAGTCAGCATGGGGGCGATGATAAAAACGCCCCGGTTGGCGCGGGTGGGAAGGATGGTCTCCTTCAGCAACAGCTTGACGCCGTCGGCTATCGGCTGCAACAGGCCAAACGGCCCCACCACGTTGGGGCCGCGGCGAAGCTGCATGGCGCCGATCACCTTGCGCTCGGCGTAGGTGAGATAAGCCACCGCGATCAGCAAGGGCAGCACAATCGCCACGATCTTGATGACGATCCAAGCCACCGGCCAGATATATGAATCCCAAAGCTCAACCATCGGTCCCGGTCTTTCGTGTATTTGCGGGCGCCATGGCGTCCGTGCAGGCGGCCATGGTGACCGAGGCGCGGCTGATGGGGTCGGTCATGTAGAAATTGTCAATGGGCGACTGGAAGGGACCCGGGACCAGCTTGCCGCCCGCCCCAAAGGCGCCCCAGCCGGCGGTCTTGACCTTGCCGATGGCGGAAAAGACGGAATTTCCCATGGCCATGGCGGCGCGCAACTCCGCCAGCGCGCCGTAAGGCAACGTCTTGCCCATAACATCGGAGAGGGCGCGGATGATTTTCCAGTCCTCGCGGGCCTCTCCCGGCGGGAAAACGGCCAGATTGGTTTGCTGCGCCCGGCCCTCGGCGTTGACGTAGGTGGCGTTTTTCTCGGTATAGGCGGCGCCGGGAAAAATGACGTCGGCGGCGCAAGCTCCGGCGTCGCCGTGATGGCCCTGATAAACCACGAAGGCGTCCTTCAAGCCGTCCATTTCGATCTCATCGGCGCCCAGCAGATAGACCGCCTTCACCTCGGAGCTGTCGAGGATGCCGGAAACGTCCAGGCCGCCCGCGCCCGGAACGAAGCCGACGTCGAGGCCGCCCACCCGGGCCGCCGCCGTGTGCAAGACGTTAAAGCCGTTCCAGTCCTTGCCGACCATGCCTGATGTCTCGGCGATCCTGCGGGCGAGCGAGAGAACGGCGCCGCCGTCGCTCCGCGTCAACGCCCCCATGCCGACGATCAGCATCGGCCTTTCGGCGCTTTTAAGAACCTTTGCGAAGCCATGGGAGCCGGAAGCGATTGCTTCCAAAAGATCGGAGTCATTGCCTAAATATTTGACTTGATAAGTTAAATCAACTTCAGGCCCAACGGAGGCTGCTTGAAAGCCGCCCATGCGAGAACGCTTTCTCAGGCGCGCGTTGATGATCGGCGCCTCCAGCCGCGGGTTGACTCCGATGAGAAGGCAGACGTCGGCCCGTTCGATCCCGGCGATGGTGGTGTTGAAGATATAACCGGCGCGACGGGAAGCGCCGATGGCGGCGCCGTCCTGGCGGCAGTCAATATTGGGAGAGCCCGCCGCCTTCATCAAATCCTTCAAGGCCGTCATCGACTCAGCATCCGCCATGTCGCCGGCGATGGCGGCGATTTGACGGCCCTTGAGGCCCTTGAAGCCGGCGGCGGCGGCGGCCAGGGCCTCGTCCCACGATGCGGGCTGGAGCTTGCCCCCGCGGCGCACGAAAGGGGTATCCAGGCGCTGGCGCTTGAGGCCGTCATAGGCGAAGCGGGTCTTGTCGGAAATCCACTCCTCGTTGACGTCCTCGTTGATGCGGGGAAGGATGCGCATGACCGCCTGTCCCCGGGCGTCGACGCGGATATTGCTGCCGACGGCGTCCATGACGTCGATGGACTCGGTCTTTTTCAGCTCCCAGGAGCGCGCCGTGAAGGCGTAGGGCTTGGAAGTCAGCGCCCCCACCGGGCAAAGGTCGATGATGTTGCCGGACAGCTCGGAGCTCAACACCTTCTCAACATAGGTCCCCACCTCCATGTGGGCGCCGCGGCCGATGCCGCCGAGCTCGGGAACCCCGGCCACCTCGCGGCAAAAGCGGATGCAGCGGGTGCAATGGATGCAGCGCGTCATGACGGGCTTGATGAGGGGGCCGTAGGCCTTTTCCTTCACCGCCCGCTTTTCCTCGGTGTAGCGGCTGCGGTCCATGCCGTAGTTCATGGCGATGTCCTGAAGGTCGCACTCGCCGCCCTGGTCGCAGATGGGACAGTCCAGCGGATGGTTGATGAGCAGGAACTCCATCACCGCCTGGCGCATTTTTTGGACTTTTTCGGTATTGGTGCGGATCACCATGCCGTCGGCCACCGGCATGGCGCAGGCCGCCACCGGCCGCGGCGCGCGCTCCATCTCCACCAGGCACATGCGGCAGTTGCCCGAGATAGACAGGCGCTCGTGGTAGCAGAAGCGGGGAACCTCGATGCCCAATTGGTCGCAGGCCTGGATCACGGTCAGCCCCGGGTCCACCTCCACTTCCGCGCCATTTATGGTCAGCTTAGGCATAATCTAAGTCCTCAAGCCCCATTATATTCATTGATCCGGCGCTCGATCTCGGGCCGGAAGTTGCGAATCAAACCTTGGATGGGCCACGCCGCCGCATCGCCGAGGGCGCAAATGGTGTGTCCCTCCACCTGACGGGTGACTTCCTCCAGAAGATCGATCTCCTCGATGGCGGCGTCGCCTTTGGTCATGCGCCGCATCATGCGCGCCATCCAGCCCGTTCCCTCGCGGCACGGCGTGCATTGGCCGCAGCTTTCATGGGCGTAGAAGCTGGACAGGCGGGCGATGGCGCGGACGATGTCGGTGGACTTGTCCATGACGATCACCGCCGCCGTGCCGAGGCCTGTCTTGACCTCCTTGAGGGAGTCGAAATCCATGAGCACGGTGTCGCACTCAGGCTTGGTGATGTTGGGGGTGGAGCAGCCGCCGGGGATCACCGCCATCAGGTTGTCCCAGCCGCCACGGACGCCGCCGGCGTGCTTTTCGATGAGCTCCTTCAAGGGAATCCCCATCTCCTCCTCGACGACGCACGGGGCGTTGACGTGGCCGGAAACGGCGAACAGCTTTGTGCCGGTGTTGTTGGGACGGCCAAGGCCTGAAAACCACGACGCGCCGCGGCGCATGATGTCCGGCGTCACGGCGATGGATTCGACGTTGTTGACGGTTGTCGGACAGCCGTAGAGGCCGACGTTGGCGGGGAACGGCGGCTTCATGCGGGGCTGGCCCTTCTTGCCCTCCAGGCTCTGGATCAGAGCCCCTTCCTCGCCGCAGATATAGGCGCCCATGCCGCGATGGATGATAAAATCGAAATCCCAGCCCGAGCCGCAGGCGTTCTTGCCGATCAAGCCGGCCTCATAGGCCTCGTCGATGGCCCGCTGTAGGACTTCGGTCTCGCGGTAAAATTCGCCGCGAATGTAGATGTAGGACGCATTGGCCGCCATGGCGAAAGAGGCCAGCAAGGCGCCTTCCACCATCATGTGGGGCTCGTTGCGCAGGATTTCGCGGTCCTTGCAGGTGCCAGGCTCGCCCTCATCGGCGTTGACCACCAGGAAATGGGGGCGCTCACCAACTTCCTTGGGCATGAAGGACCACTTCATGCCGGTGCTGAAGCCGGCGCCGCCGCGGCCGCGCAGACCGGATTCCTTGACCTCGTTGACCATCCACTCACGGCCCTTGGCCATCAGCTCCTTGGTTCCGTCCCAGACGCCGCGCTTGCGCGCTCCGGCCAAGCTGACGTCCTCGAAGCCGTAGATATTGGGGAAAATGCGGTCCTTGTCCTTCAACACCTAGGCCCCCTTCCCCTTATAAGTAATTGGCTCGCATCCCTTGCGCGCGTTCTGGGGGCCGGGCTTGGGCGTTCCGCCGTTTTTAAGCTCTTTCAAGATTTTGGCGGCGCTTTTAGCGTCCAGGTCTTCGTAATAGTCGTCGTTGATCTGCATCATCGGCGCGTTGACGCAGGCGCCCAGGCACTCGACCTCGGTCAGGGTGAACATGCCGTCGTCTGTGGTCTCGCCGAAATCGATTCCCAACTCCTTGCGGCAGGCCGCCTCCACATCGTCCGATCCGCGAAGCAGGCAACAGATGTTGGTGCATACCTGCACATGGCGCCGGCCCACGGGTTTAAGGTTGTACATGGTGTAGAAGTTGGCCACTTCATAGACGCGGATGGGCTCCATGCCCAAGACCTCGGCCACATGGTCCATGGCCGCCAACGGCAGCCAGCCGTCGTGCTGGCGCTGCGCCAGGTCAAGCAAGGGCATCACCGCGCTGTTCTGACGGCCTTCGGGATACTTGGCCATATGCTGCTTGGCGCGCGTCAAGTTTTCGCCGGTGAAGGCGAAGCTTTTGGGCTGTTCAAAGGCGCTCATCGATCGACCTCGCCGAAAACGATGTCAAGCGAGCCCAGGTTGGCCACCGCGTCGGCCAGCATATGCCCCTTGGACAGCAGCTCCATGGACTGCAAGTGAGCGAATCCCGGGGCGCGGACCTTGCAGCGGTAGGGCCGGTTTGTGCCGTCGGAAACCAGATAGACGGCGAATTCGCCCTTGGGCGCCTCGACGGCGGTGTAGGTTTCGCCCTTGGGCACGTGGTAGCCCTCGGTGGTGAGCTTGAAGTGATGGATCAGCGCCTCCATGGAGGTCTTCATTTCGGTGCGCGGCGGCGGCGAGATTTTGTGGTCGTTCACCATGACCGGCCCCGCCGGCATTTTCTCCAGGCATTGCTTGACGATCTTGAGGCTTTCGCGGACTTCAAGAATGCGCACCAGATAGCGGTCGTAGCAATCGCCGTTGGAGCCGACGGCGATGTCGAAGTCCATCTTTTCATAGACGTCGTAGGGCTGGGACTTGCGCAAGTCCCAAGGAACCCCGGCGGCGCGCAGGTTGGGGCCGCTATAGCCCCAGTCCAGGGCCTGCTCGGCGGTGATGGCGCCGATATCGACGGAGCGCTGCTTGAAGATGCGGTTCTCGGTGAGCAACGTCTCGCAATCGTCCATCACCTTGGGGAAACGCTCGGCCCAGGCGGCGATGTCGTCGGCCAGCCCGTCGGGCATATCGGCGGCGACGCCGCCGGGCCGGAAATAGGCCATGTGCATGCGGGCGCCGCTGACCCGCTCGCAAAACTCCATCAGGTGCTCGCGCTCTTCAAAGCCCCACAGCATGGGCGTCATGGCGCCGATGTCCATGGCGTAGGCGCAGATGGTGAAAAGGTGGTTGAGCAGACGGCCAATCTCGGCGTACAGCACGCGGATGTACTGCCCCCTGGGCGGGGCCTCTATCCCTAACAGCTTCTCCACGGCAAGGGCGTAGGCGTGCTCCTGGTTCTGGGGCGAGACGTAATCGAGACGGTCGAAATAAGGAACCGCCTGCACGTAGGTCTTGTGCTCGATCAGCTTCTCGGTGCCCCGGTGCAGCAGGCCGATATGGGGATCGGCGCGGTCGATGACCTCGCCGTCCATCTCCAGCACAAGACGCAACACCCCGTGGGCCGCAGGATGCTGCGGCCCGAAGTTGAGGGTGTAGTTCTTGATCTGGGTGTTGGCCATCAAGCGTCCCCTTCCGCCTTTTCGTCGACGGCAAGCTCGACCTCGGATCCCTCCCAGGGGCTGAGGAAGTCAAAGCCGCGAAATTCCTGTGGCAGCTTGACCGGCTCATAGGCCACCCGCTTCTTCTCGTCGTCGTAGCGCACCTCGACATAACCGCTGAGGGGAAAGTCCTTGCGCAGGGGATGCCCCTCGAAGCCGTAATCGGTAAGGATGCGCCTGAGGTCCGGGTGGCCGGAGAAAAATACGCCGAAAAGGTCCCAGGCCTCGCGCTCGAACCAATTGGCGGAGCTGAAGACGGCGGTGACCGAAGGAACCGGAACATCCTCCGAGGTTTGAACCTTGACGCGGACGCGGCGGTTGTGGGTGAGGCTGAGCAGGTTGTAGACCACCTCGAAACGCTCTTCGCGTTCCGGGTAATCGGCGCCGCAAACATCCATCAACTGCTTGAACTTGCAGTGGGCGTCGTCGCGCAAGAAGGCCAGCACCTTGACGATGTGCTCCCTCTCCGCCTTAACGCACAGTTCACTGTTGACGACCTCGAAGCTCGGCGCCTCCTTTGGCAACGCGCCGATAATAAACTCCCCGAGATCCAGTAACGCCTGGTCCATTCTCCCTCCCACTGGGCCTTAATTAATTTATTGTATACGTTCGGATTATCGCCACAGCGTTCCGGTCCGCTTAATTTTCTTTTGTAATTGCAAAATTCCGTAGATCAAGGCCTCCGCCGTCGGCGGGCAGCCGGGAACGTAGACGTCAACCGGCACAATTCGGTCACAGCCTCTGACCACGGCGTAGGAGTAATGATAGTAGCCGCCGCCGTTGGCGCACGACCCCATGGAAATGACATAACGGGGTTCGGCCATCTGGTCGTAGACCTTGCGGAAGGCCGGCGCCATCTTATTGGTCAAGGTGCCGGCGACGATCACCACGTCCGACTGGCGCGGGCTGGGCCGGAAGACGACGCCGAAACGGTCCATATCGTAGCGGCTGACGGCGGCGTGCATCATCTCGACGGCGCAACAGGCGAGGCCGAAGGTCATCGGCCACAAGGAGCCGGTGCGCACCCAGTTGACAAGCCCATCGAGGCTGGCGGTGACGAACCCCTTGTCCATCAATTCGCCCTGAACCTTGTCAAGAAGGGCGTCCTGGCCGCTTCCCGGGGAAAGCGGCCCGGAAGCGTCCCCTGAAGCGTCCAGAACGGATTTTTGCGTCACTCCCATTCCAGAGCCCCCATGCGCCATTCGTAAATGAAGCCGATGGTCAGAATTCCAAGAAAGATCATCATCGACCAGAAGCCGAAAACGCCGAGCGTCCCCAAGGAGACGGCCCACGGAAACAGAAACGCCACCTCAAGGTCGAAGATAATGAAAAGGATGGCCACAAGGTAAAACCGCACGTCGAATTTATGGCGCGAGTCCTCAAAGGGCTCGAAGCCGCATTCGTAGGCTGAGTTCTTCTCCGCGTCGGGGTGCTGGCTGGCGATAATGTAGGACGCCCCCAAGGCGACGGCGGCGATCACAATGGCGATGCCGAGAAAAATCAATATGGGCAGGTATTCTTGAAGCATCGCATCCATTAAGCAAACCTTCCCGGTCTTTATTGCCAGTCAAACTAGTTATTTATTGCCGGCCGCCGTTATTGAAGGAGGATGGCGGGAGTGACGGGACTCGAACCCGCGGCCTCCGGCGTGACAGGCCGGCGCTCTAACCAAACTGAGCTACACCCCCATCGAAACACGACCTGATTTTCAGGTTCATGTAATCTACAGCCCCGACGGGAGTCAAGGCTGAGACCCCGCAGCCGTGATAACAACTGCGTTATTTCCCATAAAAAGCGGTGGTGGGCGGTGAGGGGCTCGAACCCCCGACATCCACGGTGTAAACGTGGCGCTCTCCCAACTGAGCTAACCGCCCTAACAAAAGAGAATATAAGGGCGGCGCCGTCTTGGCGTCACCCGAAAAAAACACCGGCCGCCCCATATAAGGAAGCAACCGGCGCGCATGTTCATTGAAAACCGGGCTCGTGGCCGCATCAAGCGTATTGGCCGTCGCTTTGGGACGCAGCTTTGGCTACGCCCCGCGGCCCTTTCCTCGACTTCGGCCGAAATCGCTCTAGTTGACGGCGTCCTTCAGTCCCTTGCCCGCTTTGAACTTGGGCTGATTTGAGGCGGCGATCTGGATGGGTTCGCCGGTGCGCGGGTTACGGCCCTGACAGGCCTCGCGGCGCGTCACCCTGAAGGAGCCAAAACCAACAAGACTAACCTCATTTCCGCCGCTCAAAGAATTGGTGATGGCGGTGAAAATAGCGTCAACGACCTTGGCTGCGTCAGCCTTTGTCATACCGGCGCTGCCGGCGACGGCTGCAACTAATTCACTCTTGTTCAAATCATGGCCCCCTTTCCTGTGTCAAAATTAATAATAAAGTTTAACAAGAAACCTTAGAAAAAAACCGTTAACGTCCTTAAGTTTTAAACGGCCTTGCCTGGGCCGTCAATTGATGACCCCTTCTTATCCCCATATTTATTGCCGTTTTAAAAACGTGGGATCAGCAACGGGAAAAAGGGTTAATGGGTTATGACGCCGCCGGACTCTTCGTCATCAGGGTGAGAGGAAGCGAGGGCGTTGGCCGCCAATTCATCCTCCTCGGTCCATTCGATGGGCGTCAGGGGGGCAACCAACGCGTTCTCCAGGACTTCGCCGACGTCGGAAACCGAGATGATTTCAAGGCCCCGTTTCACGTTGTCGGGTATCTCGGCCAAGTCTTTTTCATTCTCCTTGGGGATCAACACCGTTGTAATCCCGCCACGCAAGGCGGCGAGAAGCTTTTCCTTCAATCCGCCGATGGGAAGCACCCGTCCGCGCAAGGTGATCTCTCCGGTCATGGCCAAATCCTTGCGCACGGCGATGCCGGTGAGGACGGAAACAATCGACGTCACCATGGCGACGCCGGCGGAGGGACCGTCCTTGGGCGTCGCCCCCTCCGGCACGTGAACGTGGATGTCTTTTTGTTGATACACGGTGGGCTTGACGCCGAACAGCACCGAGCGCGACTGCACCAGGGACTTGGCCGCCTGGATGGACTCCTGCATGACGTCGCCGAGTTTTCCGGTGATGGTCATCTTGCCCTTGCCTGGAATCATCAACGCCTCGATGGTCAACAACTCGCCGCCGACCTCGGTCCAGGCCAGGCCGGTGGTGACGCCCACCAAGTCCTCCAATTCCACTTGACCGTATCGGTAACGGCGCACGCCCGCGAATTTCCCGAGGTTACGGCGGGTGATGGCGATGTTTTTATACTCGCCCATCAGGATTTCCTTGATCGCCTTTCGGGTCAGGTTGGCGATTTCGCGCTCCAGGTTCCGCACCCCGGCCTCGCGGGTGTAGTAGCGGATGATGTCGCGCAAGGCGGAATCGGAAATGGACCATTCGGTCTTTTTCAGCCCATGCAGCTTCATCTGCTTGGCGATCAGGTGGCGTTTGGCGATTTCCACCTTTTCATCCTCGGTGTAGCCCGAGATGCGGATGATCTCCATGCGGTCGAGCAAGGGCGGCGGAATGTTCATGGTGTTGGCGGTGGTCACGAACATGACGTCGGAAAGATCGTAATCGACCTCAAGGTAATGGTCATTGAAGGCGGAATTCTGCTCCGGGTCCAGGACCTCCAAGAGAGCGCTCGCCGGGTCGCCGCGCCAGTCCTGGCCGATTTTGTCCACCTCGTCCAGCAGGAACAAGGGATTGGAGGCCTTGGCTTTCTTCATGCTCTGAATGACCTTGCCGGGCATAGAGCCGATATAGGTGCGCCGGTGGCCGCGGATTTCCGACTCGTCGCGAACGCCGCCCAAGGACATGCGCACGAAATTGCGCCCGGTGGCGCGGGCGATGGACTTGCCCAAAGAGGTCTTGCCGACGCCGGGCGGTCCGACCAGGCAGAGAATGGGCCCCTTGACCTTGTTGGTGCGTTGTTGCACGGCCAGGTATTCGAGGATGCGCTCCTTGACCTTTTCCAGCCCATAATGATCGGCGTCCAACACCTTGTGGGCTTCCTTGATGTCCTTCTTGACGCGGCTGCGTTTTTTCCAGGGAATGCCGAGCATCCAATCCAGATAGTTCCTGACCACCGTGGACTCGGCGGACATGGGGCTCATGGACCGCAGTTTCTTAAGCTCGGACAGGCATTTCTCGCGGGCTTCCTTACTCAGCTTGGTGTTCTTGATGCGCTCATCGAACTCCTGTGATTCGTCGCGGCCGTCCTCGGTGTCGCCCAACTCCTTCTGGATCGCCTTGAGTTGCTCGTTGAGATAATACTCGCGCTGGGTTTTCTCCATCTGCCGCTTGACCCGGTTGCGGATCTTTTTTTCCACCTGAAGAACGCCGATTTCCGATTCCATGTGGGCGTAGACTTTCTCCAGCCGTTGGGCGACGGACTCGACCTCGAGCAATTCCTGCTTCTCCGAAATCTTCAGGGCCAAATGAGAGGCCACGGTATCCGCAAGCTTGCTTGAGTCCTCGATTTGGTTAACTGAAACAAGGGCTTCCGGCGGAATTTTCTTGTTAAGCTTGATGTACTGCTCAAACTGGGAAACCACCGAACGCGACAAGGCCTCCAATTCCTGGTGCTCGCATTCCGTTTCCTCGACAATCGTCGCGTAGGCCTGGAAAAAGGATTCATTGCCGGTGTAGCTTTCGACGCGGGCGCGCTGGCCGCCCTCCACCAACACCTTGACGGTGCCGTCGGGCAGCTTGAGAAGCTGCAAAACCGTGGAGATCGTGCCGACGGTAAAGATGTCATCGGTGGTCGGATCGTCCTGGGCGGCGTTCTTTTGGGCGAGCAGCAAGATCTTCTTATCGTCCTTCATGACGTCCTCTAGGGCGCACACGGACTTCTCGCGGCCAACGAACAGCGGCACGATCATATGCGGAAAGACCACGATATCGCGTAAGGGAAGGACAGGGAAAAGCTCTTCATCAGACATGAAAGACATTGAACCTCTAAACGTCATTAACGAAAAAATAAGAATTAAACGTCGGCAAATACAAAAGTAGGGATCGCCGCCTCAGTGCGCAAGGGGGAGTTCGCGTGAAGGACTCTTCTAAGCGCTGGTCTCCATGTCCTCGCGGCGATCGGAATAGATGTAAAGGGGCGTCGAGTTGTCCTCGGCGACCTCCTGATTGATGACCACCTCCTCAACGCCTTCAAAGGCGGGAAGGTCGAACATCGAGTCAAGCAGGATGTTCTCCATGATCGAGCGCAAGCCCCGGGCGCCGGTTTTCCTGGCGACGGCCTTCTTGGCGATGGTCTCCAGCGCGCCGCTGGAGAAGGTCAGACGGACGTCCTCCATTTCAAACAAGCGCTGATATTGCTTGACCAACGCGTTCCTTG
>ENA-ORDP01001059-ORDP01001059.1-marine-sediment-metagenome-genome-assembly--contig:-NODE-1059-length-15927-cov-35.796497_pt1 | contig 15927 bp, 17 predicted proteins | sample MGYA00248627_ERZ508539 | MGnify/ENA primary metagenome ERZ508539 (study PRJEB26208, sample SAMN05571518) | marine sediment metagenome | biome: deep sea; feature: Hydrothermal vent; material...
TTGCTCGGCGCTTGCGGGTGTCTACACGCACTGTGGAAAACTGGGAGCAGGGACGTGCCAGGCCGAATGCTCAGGCTGGGCGCGGTGTCAGTAGAGCCGCGACCCACAACAAATATCGCAAAGTACCGTCGGATATCTCTGAGCCGGATAAAGGGCGCAATAATCCTTCCTGGTAAAACTCGACAGAGAAACGACCGTCTTGCTGAATGGAGATATCAATCCTTGCACCGGGAAAGGCATCGCTAACCGCTTCTTCCAGGGCCGCAACATCACCGATTTCGCGGATGGTCTGCAAAGCAGCCGCCAGATCTCGGCCGTCATGATGCAGCACCGGCGTCCGGGTACCTAACTGCGGCAACCGTGCGGGTGCATCCACGTCTGTACGGAAATGATCGTAGAATCTCCAGCCGCGTATCATCTCCCTCATGTGGAACACAAATACTGGGGCGTCCGTTGCCCATATTGCAGGACAATGCACAACCGTGCATAACCGAACCCCACAAATCTCCCACAGGACTCATTGACTCAGTCATGTCGATTCCCTAGGGTGAGGCCAGGATTGGACAAATGGATCGACACGGATGTCGACAGCTTGCAAGGCTTCGCCGGCGCATGAACGGGATGCGAACCCGCCCAAGGTTTACCAGAGACGGCGCCCGGAAAAAACGGTCGCCTATCAGGTAGTACAGCAACACCTCGAGACTTGGCTGGCCCGGCAGCGGGAAGCCAACCCCGACGACGATCCCATCCCGGCCTATGTCGAGCGCGATCTGCGCAAATTCCTCGAGTGCGGCATTTTGGCACACGGCTTTGCCCGGGCGCACTGTGATGCCTGTGGACATGATTTCCTGATCGCCTATTCGTGCAAAGGACGCGGGATCTGTCCATCGTGCAACACGCGGCGGATGGCTGAGACGGCAGCGCATCTGGTGGATCATGTCTTTCCCGCCGTCCCCGTGCGCCAATGGGTCATCAGTTTTCCCAAACGGTTGCGCTATTTCCTGGTGCGTGACGCTAGCTTGCTCAACCGGGTCGTGCGAATCGCACTCAGTGAGGTGGAACGCACTACACGGATCGGTAGCGAAGGCGCCAACGAAGCGCGCACCGGCGGCGTGGCATTTCTGCACCGACACCGAAAACGCGGGCTTTCTCTGCCCGACAGAACGTAAAAACAAGGCTGTCTGCGTAATTAACGGTCTCCGTGGCACTAGCCGGGTCTCAGCCCTATTGACCGGCGTCGGTTTGGCGACTAGATTGAGGCGAAAAGGGGCGTTGAATTTCCTATCCTTCGACGCGGTGACGGAGCACCACAGTGTGACCGCCCGAAGGGTTGGCCTGTCAGCGTTCCATGGCCGCGTTACGTCTTCTTGCAAAGGACTATGGTCATTCGCGACGAGACATGCCTTGCCCTGAACGCTGACAGGCCAACTGAGCGACTTACTGAATAACTGACTGTATTTTTAAGCCACCCCGCCTGTGTGGGTGTGGGGCCCTACAAAATTATGTTTCGACCTTCTTCACTTTTGCTTGCGTTTAGTTATCCCGATCAATCCGAGTAGGCCCGAGCCAAACAGCCACACAGCTGCCGGTACTGGCACAACGGCAGCCTCAAAAACCTGAGGTATACCACCACCACCTATCTCAACATCCAATGCATTGAGGTTGTCTGTAAACAGGAGGCCGATTGAGCCTGCCGTGAGAAATAACGCATTTGTATTGGTAAAGTCGGTCACAAATATATCAGCAGCTGAAAAATCATCAGTTGTGCCAAAGATACCATCAACTCCGGCAAGAAATGGTGAGTTTGGAGCGAGCGAGAAAAGGGCGTAGTCACTTCCAATATCGAGTATATCTGTATTGGATAAATCCCAGACAGCGAGTGCGTCTACCTCATCACCCGCGACGAGTCCCAGTGTGGAAGACGATGCAAAAACTCCAAATCCTGGAGTGCCAACAGTTGACAGTAAAATGTCGGCTGCCGACGCACCATTCAACCCCGGGCTTATTGCATCAAGACTGAAGTAGATATTTGTATCATGAATGAAATCACCGTTGAGGTCCATTTCCGTCAGTTCAAGTGCATCCATATCATCCATGGCAGTCTCACCAGGGTTAGGTGCGTAGGTGTTAATGGCAGCAGGTCCAATTGAAGGGACTTCATTGTACCAATCCTGATTTATACTCAACAGATTGATGGAGGATCGTCCTGGTATTACGGGGCCGGCAATAGTTGCTGGCCCTGTGCCACTCATTACTGCAGCAGGAGACAGGTTGGTTTCACCATTTGTGACAAAACGGTCACCCGCAGCCTGAGTACGTACTGCCTGCTGGCGATACTCAGTACCAGCTGCACCCATTGAACTGTCATCGGCCGAAAAGTAAATAACCGGTGCGGCGGTAGGGTCAACTTCACCGTTCGAATGGCCGTCATTATTGTCTGCAGGGCCTAGACCGTAGCTGTTATCCTGAACGTGTAGAACCGGACCAGGACCCGCTACATCATACCCTCCCAGTACAGGGGGGTTATCACCGTAAATGTTCCCTGGCGAACTGCCGAAGGTAAAAACCGATGGAGATTGTCTGTCCAATGATATGGGGTCACTTGCCCCTGTTGCCGGTCCCGGATCTGCAGACGCAAACGGTGCAGATGTTAACAGGCCAAGACACCCGGTTATTGCTAACAACGTTCTCGTGTTGATTGATCCTTTATTGCACAATTTCATTCGAATGCCCCCCTAGGCAGATTGGTGTTCCTTAGACCAAACGCAACTTCCCGCAGGCCATCAACATCCGCAGGCGGATGGTTGGCATTGATGGTGCCTGGAGTGAACCATATGCCGCCTACGCCAGCGTTACTTTCAGAGTATATGTTGCCATCAGTCGCTACCGAAAAGAGTAATGCAGCGCTATTACCAATGACAGAATCAACAAATGAGTCCTGAGCATTAGCCATGGCGTCGATCTCATAATCAGAGGTAATCAGCAAAGACCCGTGACTTTCCGACCCCGCCTCGCGCCAAGTGTGGCTTTTTTCACTGTGGCTATCCGGCAGAATGGTTCTATCATTTGCCCGAATCGGCGCTATGTCGTTCCGATTCAGCGACCTCATGCTGTACAGTATGTACTCTAGGCGAAAAATGTGACTGCGGTGTGACAGCGGAATTAAATGAAAGTGAACCTTATATGACGGGACAAATATCCAGCGTGTTACCAAAGCAGGATACCGGGTATACCCAGCGGGTTTATCCTGAAAGACAATGGCCTTTATTGCTGCAGAACTGCTGCGCTTGTTCAAGCGGCGGGCACTATTAACGCCGGAAGCCACACACATGATGCAGACCTGGGGACATGGCGGAGGTTTTTGCGCCCACGCCATGGTGCAAATTGACGCCGATGACAGCATCGGGCGCGAACGGCTGTTCCGCTACTGTGCCCGCCCGATCTTCGCCAGTGAACGGCTGGAATGGGTCAATGACGGTAAACAACTCCACTATCGCCTATCCAAACCCGGGCCACAAGGCGAGACTGTTTTAACGTTGCGCCCAGCCGAATTTCTGGATCGGGTCGCGGCACTCATCCAATCAATCGTATCTTGGATCACATCGGTGAACCCGTTACACCGCCAACGCCCTACCCAGCCCGCGCCCCGCCCATCGAGGCAGCCGAGATCAATCAATCCATTCCCAACGCCTGGCTTGAACCACCGTCCGCCCCCGAGTTCGAATTCGACCAGACCGTCAGCTGGTAATCTCTCCCAGCCAACCACCCCGGTCGGCCGGCACGGATACCCCTGCGTCCATCACCGAAAACGCGGGCTTTCTCTGCCCGACAGAACGTAAAAACAAGGCTGTCTGCGTAATTAACGGTCTCCGTGGCACTAGCCGGGTCTCAGCCCTATTGACCGGCGTCGGTTTGGCGACTAGATTGAGGCGAAAAGGGGCGTTGAATTTCCTATCCTTTATTATGAGAGAATCAGATCGTATGCCCGGCAAACTGATCTTTTTACTGACCGGTGCAGTGATTTTTCTCGGTGCCTGCGCCAGTCCCTATGTCCAGCCTGAGGGCAAGGCTGCAACTATCCCCGTCCTGCATGAAGACTATGCACTCATGGACGATGGCTACCGCCTGCCGCTGACGCGCTGGCTGCCGGGTGGCAATTGCCGTGTCCAGGTGCTTGCGCTACACGGCCTGAACGATTACCGCAATGCCTTTGCGACCACCGGTGACTTCCTGGCCGCTCAGGGCGTGACTGTCTATGCTTACGACCAGCGCGGCTTCGGCGACGCGGACGGCTTCGGTTTATGGCATGGCAGTGATCGTATGATCAGGGATTTGCAACTCATGGTGATACTGCTGAAAGCAGCACATCCCGACTGTCCGCTGTACGTGCTCGGCGAGAGCATGGGCGGTGCGGTAACGCTCGCAGCGCTGGACTCAATAGAGACCGATATAAAAGGTGTGATTCTTGTAGCACCGGCAGTCTGGTCGCGTGACAGTATGCCGCTCTACCAGCGACTGGCACTGTGGCTGGCTGTGCACACCGTACCGGGCAAACAGCTCACCGGTGAGGGGCTGGATATCCATCCGTCGGATAATATCGAGATGTTGCGTGCGCTGGGTCGCGATCCACGGGTTATCAAGGCGACCCGCGTAGATGTGCTTTACGGCATCAGTAACCTGATGGACCGGGCTGCCGCGGTATCACCCGGGCGGGACGATGAAGCCTTGCTGTTGTACGGTATACACGATGAGGTCATTCCCAGGCAACCGGCCTGTCATTTACTGACAAACCTGCCCGGTACGGCGCCGGTACACTGGAGGGTTATCCTGTATGAAAACGGCTATCATATGTTAACCAGAGACCTGCACGCCGAGACGGTGTTGCGCGATATCGCCGGCTGGTTGCTCGACAATGGACGGCACCGAACCGGCGCATCGGACAATCTGACGCAATTCTGCGCAGACACATAGAAAACTTTATCAATCCAGAGCCTGTTCAGGCACCAGTTCGAACTTGTCAATGACAGGGGAAAAAGTCTTTAGTATTTCCTGCCGGCTGCGGGCGAGCACTCTGGCGAGTCGCCAGTCGACGCCTGGCATCCTGTGAACCGCGTAGTCGGAGGGTTTCGGTTTTCTGGAACGATAGTCCGGCGAGTCCGTAACGAACGCTCTATTTTTTTCGGTAACGCTTGCAGACACCTACCGACCCCGGCACACAGGGCTTTTGATCGATCCAGATAGCATTATCCAGAATTGCACCGGCAAAATTCGCGCCTTCGATACTGGCGCCACTCAGGTTAGCGTAGGACAGGTCTGCCTGAACCAGAGTACTGTTACGCAGGTCTGCACCGCGCAGGGTTACCCCCACCAACCGGGCATGACTAAGATCCGCCTGTTGCAGATTGCTCATGTTCAGGCTGCTGTACTCGAAGTTTGCGCCCGCCAGGTTTGCGCCGTACAACTGTGCTGCATCCAGGCGGGCATTTTTGATGTTCGCACCGATTAAATCCGCATGATCGGCCACCAGGCCTGTCTGATCGCAGTTGTTCCAGTTCACCCCCGGGTGTGCTCTTGCTGCACAGTCAGGCTCAACCGGCTCAGGCTGAACCTGCTCCAGCGCGTAGCTGACCGCCAGACCGAGGAATACCAGCGCACTCGCCAGCAGTGGATAGCGGTATAAATTCTGATTCCCGTGCGCCTTATGTAAAAGCTCGAATCTGAGCAGTCGATAACGCAGTTCTTCTTCAGTTTCATCGCGGCGCCGTTCGCCACTGCGGCGTTTGTTTTGGGTCCCGGACGGTTTTTTGGGTGCACGCTCACGGCGATCAACAGGCTCGCGCTCATCCTCGTGCATACGCGCCATCAGAAGCTTTTTCAGGTTCTCTTTGGTTGGAGGAAGTTTCATGACCTCCGGAAGCAATTCCGGGTACACGGATAGCGGTGCCCAGTCATTGTCACCCCGCTTCAGTTCATCGCCTTCACGAATCCGGCCCAGCAAAATGTAACGGCTGACCTGCTTGCCCGGGTAAGGTCCACGCACTACGCCATCCCTGCGTGTGAACCAGAGCACTTGATGAATTCTCGCTGTTTTCATGCTTGTTTAGCCGGATGTTTAGCCGTTCCTTTATGCCTGTAAATGATGCAGTATAGATGCCATGTTTGACGCGTTTATCACTACCCCGTGGTAACCACAGGACCCATACCGGGACTGCCCGGCCCAACCGCAGCCGGCGCTCTGACCACGACACAGCAGTGGCAAACGGGCCAGTTACTGCAGGCAACTGTAGCCGGGAGCAGTATCGGGAAAGTCCTGCTGGCCATTGGTAATCGGCAGGTCAGTGCCCAGACTTCACTGCCGCTGGAAAAAGGCCAGCAACTGACTTTGCAAGTGCGCAGCCTGGGTGAACAGCCGGTATTAAAGATAATCTCCGCGCTGAACGAGTTGCCGCTCACAGCCAGTGTGCGCCTGTTACTGCCCAGACAGGGGCCGTTGGCGCCGTTACTGGCTAATTTGAACCAGCTGGCACGCCTGCCCAATCCACCCACGCCGCCGCTACTGAACGAACTGGTACGCGCCACCCTGCGGCAAATGCCCGATATCCAGGCCGTTTCGACCGGGCAGGGCCTGAAGAAGGCGGTCGGCAACACCGGCATCTTTCTGGAGAGCCGGCTGTTGCAGGCTACCCACACACCCGCTACTGCACCTGAAGTTCAGAGCGACTTCAAAGCAAACCTGCTGCGCCTGGTGCAGCTGGTGCGTAACTGGCCGGGAAGCAGTACCCGCACAAACATTAGTACTGCAGCACCCTCGACCGGCACACCGGTATCCACCCCGGGCGCCCTGAGCCAGGGTGCAATATCATCTGCACCGGTACCCTCGGAAAACGCCACCAGGGCACCCGCTCCGCCACCGGCCACACCGTCACGCGCCGCGCCGCCGGCACAGCAGCCAACCCCGGATCAAATTCAGCGTGCTACCCGGGCCGGCCTTCACGGTGCCCCAACAGACGCGACCAGGCCCGCCGGCACGGCTTCGCTACCGGCCACGGCGGCGGCACCCCGCCCCGCTGGTGCCGGCGGCGGGGCTTTGCCTGCCACACCACGCAGCGGCGAACTTCCTGCCCCGCTACGCGGTGCGCTACCGGTTCCGCAGTCGGTGCTTCAGATCAGTCTCGACCTGGTCAATCGCATGGGCAATTTTCGCACCGACCTGCTGCAACAGGCTGACGCTGCTTTGGCGCGCATACAATTGCATCAACTGGCGGCTGTTCCCCGGGAAGGCGAGCGTGGTTTGCTGGAATGGTTGTTTGAGCTACCCATACGCCGGGGGGATGATATTGATCTTTGGTCGATGCGCCTGCTTCAGGACAGCGACAAGCGACGGCAGGAAACCCAAAAGCCGGCACAACGCTGGACAGCGCAGCTTGCATTTGATCTGCCGGGACTGGGTCCGGTACAGGTTCAGGTACAGCTCTGCGATGAACAGGTATCGGCACGCTTCTGGGTAGAGCAGCAAGACACGTTACCGCTACTGCACGAGCATATGCTTGAACTGCGCAAAGCGTTGCATACGACCGGACTGGATGTCGGCGAACTGGAGTGCCGGCAGGGACTCAGGCCTGCCGAAAAAACCGCCACAGAGCAACCTCTGATCAGGGAAAAAATATGAAAGGGAAAACACCGGCCATACCTCTGGCGGTAGCACTGCAATACGATGGCGATCGCGCACCGCGGGTCACCGCCAAGGGGCATGATCGTGTCGCCGAACAGATTATCGACCTGGCACACAAGCACGGTATCCCCATGCAGGAAAATCAACCACTGGCAGCCGTACTGGCACGTGTGGAACTCGGGGAAGAAATACCTGAAGCTTTATATCTGGCCGTTGCGCAGGTAATTGCATTTGCCTACCATCTTTCAGGTAAAGTACCTCGGCAAACTCAGTGAGGTGCTCGCAATGAACAAGGGTATCTTCAGGCAGAGCCGCGTTCCATCATCACCAACAGTTCGGCTTCACCACGGGTCAAACCGCAGGTGCCCACCAACTCGTCAATATCCGCACCATTGTGCACCAGCTGGTTTGCCTGGCTGTACGGGCGATCGCTACCGGTACGCAGTTCGAGGAGATTCTGTCTTTCAGTAATGCGCTGAACCTGCAGTTCCAGTGTGACCACATGATCGCCAACACCCGCCGACGCACTGCATAGCGCACCCAGTTCCTGTTCCAGCTGCAGGACTCGCTGCCGCATAGCCCTAAGCTCTTCTAACAAACTTTCCTCGCCGGATCGGGCACGCCGGTAGACGACACCTAGCGCCGCCAGGCCGGATATCACACGTGTACTGACTTCTCTCAGGATTTGTCTGATCATTTAAGGTACCTCAGGCGTATTCGTCTATGCTCGATCCGTCATTGTCTTTGTCCTTGCGTTGACGGTGCTGGTCAGATTGCCGGCGTTCGCTGTCAGGCTTGTGCCGTGGAGTGCGCTTACCCTCCCCGGCTCCCTTGCCGGGAAAGCTGGGCGGGACACGGTAGGCAGGAGCAAGATGTCCGATTTCGGCCATAGCTGCATGTCCCGGACCGCACCAGAAATCAGCCGGTTAAAGACCGGCCAATTCCTCCCACTCTTCATCAGTGAGCAGTTTGTTCAGATCCACAAGAATCAGCAGTTCGTCGCCACGACTGGCGACACCCTGAATATATTTGGCACTTTCATCGTTACCGACGTTGGGTGCAGACTCAAGTTCCGACGCATGCAGGTCTACCACCTCGGCAACACAATCGACCAGAATGCCGACTACATGTTTGCTGCCTTCGATAATGACGATACGCGTCGAGTCGGTCATTTCTGTCGTTTCCAGACCCAGGCGGATGCGGGTATCCACAACCGTCACTACGTTGCCGCGCAGGTTGATAATACCGAGTACATAGTGCGGCGCACCCGGCACCGGCGCTATTTCCGTGACACGCAGGACTTCCTGAACCTGCATCACGTTGATACCGTAGGTCTCATTCGCAAGACGGAAAGTAACCCACTGTATTACCTCATCATTTCCATTTGCCTTGGCAACTACATTCGCCATCTTGAAACCTCGGGTTAGTTGTGTGCCATAGTCAGATCAGGCGTCAAAAACCTGTCAACTGCCTGGATACCCTAAAAAAAGCATTAATCATGCCAGACCATCGACCAAATTCCTGGTCAACGCATCGATATCCAGCAGCGCACACATCTGCTCGATCACGGTACCGGCCAGCCAGGCACGCTTGCTATTGGCGCTGCGCCATTTGACATCCTTCTCTTCCAGTTCGATCACTTCACCAATGCTGTCGCACGCCAGCGCCCAGCGGCCCTCGTCGATCATCACCAGATGGGCACTGCGCCCCGCCCCATCGGCATCCAGCTGAGCACTACCCTGCGGCAGAATAAAGCGTGCCGTGTCCACAACCTTGGCCTTGCAACCCTGGTAAGGCACGATGCCGAGGAACAGTGGTGAATGCCCGGGCATGGGTGTCATTTCCGCTTCATTGGGCATTACACCTTTCAACTTGATCAGCGGCACCGCCAGCGTGAGCCCGGCGACTTTGAACAGCAAAACCTGGAATGGCACTGTCGCCCAAACCGGGACACCGGCCCCCGGCGGTATTTTTTCCATCCCGGGCTGTTCCGCAGCGGGCGTCTTTTCTACAGACACCGATGCTGCTGCCTGGACAGCGGCCCGACTTTCAATTGGCAGTGACTGCTCTTGCAGCATGGCATCGAGGTAGGCACTCAGGGCCAGCTGTTGATCCAGCAACTGTACCTTGCGGGTAGCGGTAGTCATTGGGACGCCGCCTCTGCCAGTGGTAAATATTCCCGCTGCAAGCTGCGCAACAGGGAAGCATAAGCCTCGTTACCGCGTGCTGAAGAATTGTAGACACTGAGCGGCTTGCCGGCCTTGCTGGCCTCACGAAACTGTGTATCAACCGGTATCACGCGTGGCCACAGGTGTTCGCCATGCTGATCACGCATGGCACGCAGTGCGTCCAGGGAAGCGCGGGTGCGACGATCGAAGAAGGTCGGAATAATCGTGTACGGGAATAAGCCACCACGCGAATGCGCGATCATCTGCAAGGTATGCAGCATGCGGTCCAGTCCCTTGAGGGCGAGAAATTCTGTTTGTACGGGGATCAACAACTGCTGGCAGGCGGCCAGTGCGTTAACCATCAGGATGCCCAGCATCGGTGGGCAGTCCATCAGTACGTAGTCGAACTGCGATTCAAGTCGTGCCAGTGTCTGCTTGATAACCAGCCCCATGCCATCCCGCGTACCGAGTTGCCGGTCAAGGGTAGCCATGGCGGTCGATGCCGGTAGCAGAGAGAGACCCTCCACACCCGTGGTGTGTAACAGTGTGTCCAGAAACTCAATGCGGCTATTATTGGCACACGCCTCAAACAATGAATACAGGCTGCGTTCACTGGCATCCGGATCCAGGCGAAAGTATGACGTCATGGAGCCCTGCGGGTCCAGGTCGATCAACAGTACGCGCCGGCCCTGCTGTGCCAGCAATCCGCCCAGGGAGACAACGGTGGTGGTCTTACCCACACCGCCTTTCTGATTGGAAACGGTCCAGATATTCAAGGTGTGACCTCATCTGCCGGCAAGGCCCCGGGTTCGGATTGCGGCACCGGTCCTGCCGGCTCGGCCGCCGGCGTGGTCACAAGTTCGGGTTGCCCTTCTCGCGTTGTCTGAAAATGGTCCAGGCGCTGAGTGACACGCGCATCAGACCCGGACATGATCACCAGCACAACACGTCGGTTCATTGCCCGTCCTGCCGATGTCGCATTGCTGGCAACCGGTCGAAATTCGCCGTAACCGATAGCTGCCATGCGCCGTGGATCTACACCCAGCCGGGTGAATAAATGCACAACACTGGCTGCACGTGATGCAGACAGCTCCCAGTTGGAAGCGTATTCGAAGTTATTGATCGGTATATTATCGGTGAATCCCTCAACATGAATCACGCTGTCCAGCGGCTTGATTTTATCCGCCAGTTTTCTCAGCACCGGTGCGGATTGGGCAGATAATTCGGCGCTCCCGGATTTAAAAAGGATGCTGGACTTTATTTCAACCTCAATCCAGCGTTTGTCGCGGCGCACATCGATGAGGCCGGCGTCTACCAGATCCGCCATCGCTTCCTCAATTGAGTCGGCGAGTTTCTGTGCGGCCTCGTCCGGCTCCTCAGCGCCGGTTTCATCCTGTGGTATCTGTGGCTCAGGCGATGACTTTTTATCTTCCGACTGTGCCCCCGGCTTATTCGGCAAGGGTACCCGGAATATCTCGATGATCTGTTTATTGTGATCAATAATGGATTCTGACGGCACCGGAGAACGCAGCAGGTTTCCCACCTGGATAGGTTTCAGACTGCGCGACGGATCGCGAAATGCTGCAACAATGGAATCGGAAAGAACACGGTACTTGCCTTCATTGACCGAGGAAATGGAATACATGACAACAAAGAACGCGAACAGCAGGGTTATAAAATCCGCATAGGACACCAGCCAGCGCTCGTGGTTTTCGGGTTCTTCGATGCGTTTCTTTCTCGCCATGCGTTTCTGCTTGTGGTAGCTGTAACCTGATTGAGGCTGTATCGCCCTGACTGCACTACTGGTAGTATCCCTGCAGCTTGGTCTCTATATTGCGAGGATTCTCGCCTTCGGCAATCGAGATCACACCCTCAACTATCATCTCTCTGAACTGGGTCTGGCTGTGTACCTGGCTCTTGAGTTTATTAGCCATCGGCAGGAACAGAAGATTTGCAAAACCTACACCGTATATAGTCGCGACGAAGGCAGTTGCGATGCCACCGCCAAGTTTGGAGGGGTCAGCCAGGTTATTCATAACATGGATCAAACCCATCACGGCACCGATAATTCCGATGGTCGGGCTGTACCCGCCCATACCGTCGAATACCTTGGCGGCCTGGATATCCTGGTGTTCCCTGGTATCGATTTCCACTTCAAGAATGGAACGAATCACTTCCGGTTCGCTGCCGTCCACCAGCAGCTGAAGTCCCTTGCGGGCGAATTGATCGGGTTCTTCCTCGGCAATCGCTTCCAGCCCCAGCAGGCCTTCACGACGCGCAATATTGCTCCAGTTGACAATTTTTTCCGCAGCCTCTTCCGGCTCCAGTTTGACCGGCAGAAATACCCAGACTGCAATTTTCATGGAGCGCACAAAGGTGGCAATCGGTGTCTGGACCATAACGGCGCCCAGCGTGCCGCCTGCTACGATGACGAATGCCGTTAGTTGCACCAGGGAAGATATGTGGCCGCCTTCCAGGATATTGCCACCCAGAATGGCAACACCCGCCAGCAGAATCCCGATCATGCTCAGCATATCCATGCTCAGCCACCCGCCGTCTTCACCAGCGTAGGTCCGATATCACGTAGCGACAACACCTGATCACTCAGGCCTGCTTCCGCTACAGCCATTGGCATACCGTATATAACGCTGCTGGCCTCATCCTGACTCCACACAGTTGCACCCTGTTTTTTCAGGGTGCGCACACCTTCACGACCATCGGCTCCCATCCCTGTTAATACCAGGGCCAGTGTCTTTCCGCCGTACACCGTCGCCACAGAGTCAAACATGACATCGGCACACGGCTTGTAATGCAACCCGGCATCACCGTCACTGATAATGACCTGCACCGCCCCGCCGGACTGTTTAAAGGTCATCTGCCGACCTCCCGGTGCAATCAGTACCTCGCCCGGTGCCAGCACATCACCGTTACAGGCTTCCTTGACCTTGACCGCGCACTGCTGATCCAGACGTGAAGCAAATGCCGGTGTAAAACTGCCCGGCATGTGCTGTACAACCACCACTGGAAAACGAAAATCCGCCGGCAGTTTTGTCAACACTTGCGTCAACGCTACCGGTCCACCGGTTGAACTGGCAATGGCGACCACCTGGAATTGACCCCGCTTGATGTTGACCGGCGGCGCAGCAGGTTTAACCGGAGCCCGGCTTGCCGACGCCGACGGGCTTGTTGATCGCTTTCGGGCCACCGCATGAATGCGTCTGCGCAACAACAGTTTGGCCTGGTCCCGATCCTTGGCGATATCCTCAAAATGCTTGGGCAGAAAATCTACCGCTCCGGCGTCCAGTGCATCGAGGGTTGCCTGTGCGCCGTCATGAGTCAGGGAAGAAAACATCAAAACAGGAACCGGGTTGGATGACATAATATGGCGAACGGCAGTGATGCCGTCCATGACCGGCATCTCGATATCCATGGTTACCACATCCGGTTTCGTTTTCGCGACCTGCTCGATGGCCTCTTTGCCATTGGCCGCGCTACCGACAACCTTGATGCGGCTATCAGCTTCCAGAATCTCGATAATACGCCGGCGAAAAAACCCGGAGTCGTCTACGACCAGAACGCGCGTTACCATGGACCCATTCCTTTGAACCCTGTGTAGACCCATAGTCCCACGGTGGCAGTCAGCCGGCCGCTAGGCGGGTTTTTTTTCAGTTGAGAAGTTAGTCCCCGAAACCATTGGCAGATCACTGTTCATCCTTTACATACACTGAACGTTGGCTTTCATCAGGCTGGGGACGTCAAGAATAAGTGCTATCCTGCCATCGCCCGTGATAGTTGCACCGGCAAATCCGGCCATCCCTTGCAGGAATGCGCCCAGCGGTTTAATGACCACCTCTTCCTGACCAACCAGCTGTTCAACCACAAAGCCAACCTTCTGACTGCCGACGTGTACCACAACCACATGCCTTACCACGTCAACTTCCTGCTGCAATGAATCGCTCACCAACCACTCGCGCAAATAAAACAGGGGCAAGGCCCTTTCGCGCACCATGACTACCAGTTGACCGTCTACGATACTGGTACGCTTTTCGTCCAGATCAAATATTTCGCTGACGCTACCCAGGGGCAGAGCAAAGGGCTGATTGCCGATATTGACCATCAAGGTTGGCATGATAGCCAGTGTCAGCGGTACCCGGATCATCAGGCGGCTTCCCTTACCCAGTTCTGAATCAATCTCGACACTGCCATTCAGCTGGCCGATACGGGTTTTAACCACATCCATGCCGACTCCACGGCCGGAAACATCGGAAATTTGTTCCTTGGTCGAAAACCCTGCCGCGAAAATCAGGTTATAGCAATCCTTGTCGTCCAGACGCGCTGCAGCCTCTGCATCCATCATGCCTTTTTCCACCGCCTTTTTACGCAGTACCTCGGGATCCATACCGGCACCGTCATCCTCGATGGATAACAGGATATGGTCACCTTCCTGTTCGGCTGCCAGTATTACGGTACCGGCACGCGACTTACCCCTGGCCTCGCGTTCATCAGGCATTTCAATGCCATGATCGACTGCATTACGTACCAGGTGAACCAGTGGGTCAGCGAGCGCCTCAACCAGATTCTTGTCGAGATCGGTTTCCTCACCTTGCAGTTCCAGATTGATTTCCTTGTTCAGACTGCGCGCCAGATCGCGCACCACGCGCGGGAAACGACCGAAAACTTTTTTGATCGGTTGCATGCGTGTTTTCATGACCGAGTTCTGCAGGTTGGCGGTAACTACGTCCAGATTGGCGATAGCCTTGGACATAGCTTCATTGGCCACCGATTCCTTGAGATTCGTCAGGCGATTCCGCACCAGCACCAGCTCTCCCACCATATTCATAATTTCATCCAGCCGGCCGGTATCGACGCGTACCGTTGCTTCCGCCTTGTTGGCAACTGGCGCAGGCGTTTTCTTTTTTTCCGGTTTGGCTGCCGCAGCGGGTTTTACTGTTGCGGCAGGTTTGACCTGTTCCGGCTCATTACTACCGGGCGTATTCGGCATCGGTGACTTTCCCGAACCCTGTAACTCGTCCAGCAGCGCATCAAATTCTTCTTCAGAAATCTCATCACTGCCAGGTGAAGCCGGCTTTGGAGGTACTGCCGGACTGCCCTCTGCTCCTGCTGCCGGCACAGGCGCCTTGCCTGATCCGTGCAACTGATCCAGCAAAGCATCGAACTCTTCTTCAGTAATATCATCGCTACCGGACGCGGTAGCCACGCTGCCATTGCCCGCATCTGGACCGCCCTGTGCTGCCTGATCCAGCATCGCCTCAAACTCGGCGTCTACATCGTCGCCGCCTGGCACTTGAGTCCCGGTAACAGCCGGTTCAGTACCGGCAGGCACCGCCAGGCTTTCGAGCATCGCCAATAATTCAGGCGCTGCCGGAGTGGGCATTTCGCCACCCTGCACCTCTGCAAACATGCTGTTCACAACATCCAGCACCTGTAGCACCGTGTCCATCAAATCCGTATCAACGGCTCGCTCACCGTTGCGCAGTACGTTAAAGACATCTTCTGCACGATGGCAGACCTGAACCAGCCCATCCAGACTCAGGAAGCTGGCACCGCCTTTGATCGTGTGGAAGCCGCGAAATACGGCGTTTAAAAGATCCGTGTCATCCGGACTCTGCTCGAGTTCGACCAGTTCCTCATTCAACCGTTCCAGTATTTCTCCGGCTTCAACCAGAAAATCCTGCAGAATCTCGTCGTCAGTATCAAGGCTCATCCTTTCGCTTCCTCAAAATCCCAGACTGGAGAGCAGGTCATCGACTTCGTCCTGTCCCGATACCGATCCACCGCCATCCTCTACGCCGGGCACCTGTGGACCAATACCCTGCATAACTTCGTCTGACATGGCGGTTTCCAGTACCGCAGGCGTAGCAGATCCGGTTTCTTCTTCCCTGCCGCCGGATAAGCGAATCAGTTCAACGAGATTCTCTTCCACTTCCTGCACCAGAGTAATTACCCGGCGCAAAATCTGGCCGGTAAGATCCTGAAATTCCTGCGCCATCATGACTTCGGACAGATTGTTATGAATCTGACCGGCATTTTCCTTTGTAACACTCAGAAATTCATCGATCTCCTTGC
>ENA-ORDP01001060-ORDP01001060.1-marine-sediment-metagenome-genome-assembly--contig:-NODE-1060-length-15877-cov-12.083491_pt1 | contig 15877 bp, 14 predicted proteins | sample MGYA00248627_ERZ508539 | MGnify/ENA primary metagenome ERZ508539 (study PRJEB26208, sample SAMN05571518) | marine sediment metagenome | biome: deep sea; feature: Hydrothermal vent; material...
TACTGGATTCCCGCCTTCGCGGGAATGACGGAATTGGAATTAATCAGAGTTTCCCTAATACTGTAAAGGCCATCGACTCCTAATTACCATGAAAAGATATCTTATTCTCGTAGCTATATTGTTTCCCTTTGCCAGTTATGCCAATGGGCTTGATGATTTGGCCAGTTTTTTTTCAGACGTAAAAACTTATAAAGCAAAATTCGCCCAATCGGTTCTGGATGAGGGGTTAAATGTAATGCAGGAGACAGCAGGGGTGATGTGGATTCACCGTCCTGGAAAGTTTCGCTGGAACTACGAACCTCCCTATGAGCAGGTCATAGTGGGCGATGGAGATAAGGTATGGGTGTACGATATTGACCTGGAACAAATCACTGTGCGTAAGATGAATGATGCTCTAGGGGGCACACCTGCCATATTGTTGGCAGGGGATGGGGATCTGAATAAGAACTTTTTGCTCGAAGACTTGGGGAAACAGGGAAAACTGAACTGGGTCAAGATGATTCCAAGAAAAAAAGATGGCGGATATGAAGATATACGTATTGGACTGGAAGGTAAGGACATAAGAACGCTTGAGCTTGTCGATGGCTTAGGTCATACAACCCGAATTCGCTTAAGCCAGCCCGAACAAAACCCTGAGCTTCCCGAAGGTACTTTTGTTTTTGTCCCGCCAGCGGGGGTCGATATTATCGACGAGGACGAAATCTAGTGTGATCGTCTCGCAATAGGGCAGGGGCAGAGAAGTTGAGTCAATTATTATTTATCGCTACAGGGGGCGCCCTAGGCGCCCTATTGCGGTTTTGGGTCTCGACAAGTGTGTACAGCCTGTTGGGCCGGGGTTTTCCCTTCGGCACGCTCATGGTAAACACTGTCGGGTCTTTATTTATGGGGTTTTTGTTTGTTTTCCTAGTGGAGAGAAGTCTCATAGCCCTGGAATGGCGCTCAGGAGCGCTCATAGGGTTGCTGGGCGCCTTCACCACTTTTTCAACATTCTCCATGGAGACCCTCAGCCTGATTGAGGATGGCGCCTTATTAAAGGCCGGTCTCAATATATTTCTAAGTGTAAGCTTATGCCTGCTAGCAACCTGGCTAGGGGTCCAAATGGGGAGACAGCTATAGGGCTCACACAAGGTTGCCCAGCCAAGGATTCAAACATGACTCTTGTAGAAGTAAAAATGGTACGGATTTATCTTACCGAAGCCGAACGTCGCCTTGACGAGCTGTTGGAGCTATTGCACGACCGGGAGAAAGTTCGTGGTGTGACTGTCTATCGCGGAATATCCGGGTTTGGTAAATCAGGAAAGATGCATTCCTCAAGATTGCTGGATCTATCAATGGATCTGCCGGTTATCATTGAATTTTTCGATGATCCAGACAAGATAGACATGATTACAGAACACTTGGCGAAATTAATGGAACCAGGCCACATGGTTATTTGGTCGGCGAAGATCAATGAATAATGCTTAACCCCAAGCTATTTAGAGAGGAACTGGACGCCACGTCAAGGCGTCTGGCAGCGAGAGGTTACAATTTGAATGTTGGTCAACTCCGTGATCTGGAGGGCAAACGCAAGGCATTACAGATTGAAACACAGAGTTTGCAGAATGAACGCAATGTCCAATCCAAACGTATAGGACAGGCCAAGGCAAATGGAGAGGATACTGCTCATATCATGCAAGCTGTTGCAACATTGGGTGAGACATTAAAAGATCGGAGTGAACGACTGAGTGCAGTACAGCAAGAGTTGGAAGAGGTACTGAGTGACATCCCTAATATACCCGATAGCAGCACGCCAGACGGTAAAAGCGAGGATGATAACGTTGAGTTAAGGCAGTGGGGGACTCCAAAAAGTTATAATTTTGATGTCTTGGATCATGTTGAACTAGGCGAGCGGCTTGATATGATGGATTTTGACACCGCATCGACTGTCGCAGGTTCTCGTTTTGTTATCCTCAAAGGAAGCTTGGCCCGGTTGCAGCGAGCACTCATTCAATTTATGCTGGATTTACATACCACTGAACACGGTTACACGGAAGTCTATGTCCCCTATATCGTGAATGCCATGAGCCTGTACGGAACAGGTCAATTGCCAAAATTTGCAGCCGATCTGTTTTCCTTAGAGGGTGAGCAGAGATACTTTCTGATACCGACTGCGGAAGTACCCGTCACCAATATTGTGCGGGAAAAGCTGATTGATGAGGCCATGTTACCTCAGCGCTTTGTAGCCCATACACCCTGTTTTCGCAGTGAGGCGGGATCTTATGGAAAAGACACACGCGGCATGATTCGACAGCATCAATTTGAGAAGGTTGAGTTGGTGCAGATAGTGCGTCCCCAGGATTCTTACGCCGCTCTTGATACCTTAACGGGGCATGCCGAAAAAGTATTGCAGGCACTGGAATTACCCTATCGGGTTGTGTCTTTGTGCAAGGGAGACCTGGGATTTTCCGCGGCAAAGACCTATGACCTTGAGGTATGGTTACCAAGCCAGCGGTGTTATCGTGAAATATCGTCGTGCAGTAACTTTGAATCTTTTCAGGCACGAAGACTCAAAGCCCGCTGGCGAAGCCCACAAACAGAAAAGCCAGAACCTGTCCATACCGTAAATGGGTCCGGGTTGGCGGTAGGCCGAACACTAGTAGCCATTATGGAGAATTTCCAGGAGGATTCAGGTCAAATACGGATCCCAGGAGTCCTCAAGCCCTATATGGGTGGTGCCGATACCCTGACTAAGTAAACTGGGGCTGTAGGCAGCCGAAATATCCGACGTATCAATCCATGTCCACAAATAAAAAATGGGTACCTGGGTGGGTATCGGCCGACGCTTTGTGCTGTGTGACCGGCTTGGGTTGTGTGGCATGGCGGTAGCGTGTTTCTTCAGGGCACTTCTATCTAATTGGTAATTCCTTCTCCCCCCGGGAGAAGGTTAGAGCCTGCCCCGGACTCGATCCGGGGATGAGGGGATAATAAAATCAGTGTCTTAGCTTTGTTTACACCCCTCACCCTAGCCCTTTTATGCCCTAGGGGTACTCCCGGAGGGAGAGGGGATTAATAGAAGTGTCCTTCAGTAGGTCTCTACGTTACTCCGTTGATTGTTGGGTGGCCAGTTTGGTCGATATATTGAGTAGCTTATTAGGAGGGGCAGAAGCGGCGTGCACTGGGGTCAGTTTTTCTGTCGGATAAAGTGTTCTGGGAACCGTTTGCTCGTTTCCCTGTGTCTTGTCATCCCTGTTATTGTACTGGCCACGGAGGGTTTTGGAATCAGTGATGACACGATTGAGCGTGTTTATCGTGAACACGGTCGCAGGGCGCGTAATATACTTTTGGACTGGCGCGAACTGGTCGACAAAAACCGCCATGCCACGGATAAAGCTAAACTGTCTGCCGTCAATAGATTCTTTAACAGACGTATTCGATTTGTATCTGACAAGCGCCATTGGGGACGCAATGATTACTGGGCTACCCCTGTGGAAACCATGGTCTCTCGAGGCGGCGACTGTGAGGATTACTCCATTGCCAAGTACTTTACTCTAAGGGCGTTAGGTGTGCCGGATGAGCGAATGCGCATCACTTATGTGCGTGCCAAGCGGTTGCGCCAGGCCCATATGGTACTAACGTACTATCCCAGCCCACAGGCCGAGCCATTGGTCTTGGACAATCTTACTCGCAAAATCCAACCTGCTTCAAAGCGCCGCGATCTTATTCCAGTGTACAGTTTTAACGCGTCAAATTTGTGGATGGCAAAAGAACGAGGGCGTGGACGATTGGTGGGGAGTTCCAGTAATGTCAATCTGTGGCGTGATGTCATGAATCGGATACGAAGAAAGGCACTGCCATGAAATATTTTGAGACCCAGGTGAGAATTTACCTATGCCCTTAGCACGTCAACTTGCCATTATTATCTCGATACTTTTTGCGCTTGTTTTTATGGGTACACTGTTGATCAGCTTGAGCAACACACGCACATACCTGCAAGCTCAGCTGCAATCTCATGCTCAGGATACGGCGACCTCTCTGGGACTCTCTCTGGTCCCCATCCTGGCTAAGAAGGACATCGTTCACATGGAAACCATGGTCAATTCTATTTTTGACCCAGGTTATTATCGCGAGATCCGTATCAGGCGACCCGATGGCAGCGATATGGTAAAGCGTGAACTCAAGGTTCGCATAGAAAATGTTCCAGCCTGGTTTGTGGCCTATGTGCCATTGAGTACACCTCACGCCATCTCAGAAGTGATGACCGGTTGGAAGCTTGCTGCAACTGTAGAGGTGACCAGTCATCCGGGTTATGCCTACGATGAATTGTGGAAGACTTCTGTACAAACATTTTGGTGGTTCGTGTGGGTCCTGCTGGCTGCAATAGCGTTGCTCTTCTTTGTGTTACGCATTGTCTTGGCGCCATTGCGTAGTGTAGAGGAGCTGGCGGTAGCCATTTCAGAACGGGAATTTCCAGTTTTGGATAAGCTGCCGTGGACAAGAGAGCTACGTCGTGTGGTTATCGCCATCAACAAAATGTCCAAAAAAGTGGAGCAAATGCTATCAGACCAGACGCAATTGACTGAAAAGATGCGTGAGCAGGCCAACCGGGATCCCCTTACGGGGTTATCAAACCGACGTCATTTTGATGCCCGGCTGCATACATTGGTAGAAAGTTCGGAGTACTTTATGGCCGGCGCGCTCATCCTTTATGAACTCGATGAGTTTAAGTCATTTAATGACAAGCATGGCTATGCCTCGGGTGACCAACTACTCAAAGAGGCAGCGGAGGTCTTGCGCAGCATTGTGGGTGACCCGGATAAGCATGTTATTGCCAGGCTCGGTGGCGCCACATTCGGGTTGCTTATCTGTGGTATCGACGAGGAGGATTCCCGAATATTGGCCGGGCGTATAGCAAGAGACATGGGCCAGTTGTATACGCGAGGCATAGCAGATTCTACCAATGTGGGTCATCTCGGAATGGCTTGTTATGACGGAGAACGGCTGGCGTCAGTGTTATTGTCCGAGGCCGATATGGCCTTGCGAGCCGCTCAGACCCAAGGCGCCAATGCTTGGCACATCAGTAGCTCCGGCTCGGCGGCCAACGTCTATGGCGCTGGTCAGTGGCTCAAGATTATCCGCTCGGTGATTGATCGCAAGCAAGTCATTTTGCACTATCAGCCGACCCTGGATTGCGGTGGCAAGGGTTTGGTGCATCATGAAGTACTGGCCCGTATCCCAGGTGAGGACGGTGACACAGTTTCTGCGGGTATTTTTGTGCCCATGGCAGAGCGCCATGGCTTGACCCAGATGCTTGATAGACTCATTATCGAAACGGTCCTGGATGACATACGGGGCGGTGATGATCAGGGGATACTTGCAATCAATCTATCTCCAGGCAGTGTGCACGATAAAGGATTCTGCGACTGGCTCGAAGGCACGTTACAGATGGCGCCCGAGGCCTGTAAGAGGCTGGTATTCGAGGCCCCGGAGTATGGTGTAATGACAGACTTTGCGGCGGTCAAAGCCTTTGTGGAGCGTATGCGGGGATTGGGTTGTGGGGTAGGGTTGGACCATTTTGGCGCCGGATTCACTTCTTTCGGGTACCTCAAGAACCTTAAACTGGATTATATTAAGGTTGATGGCAGTTTTTTCAGGAAGCTGGAGGAGAGCCCCGAAAATCAATTTTTTATCCGATCCCTGGCGGATATTGCGCGCGGTCTTGAGATCAAGGTGATTGCGGAATCCATTGAGACCCAGGAAGAATGGGAAATATTGACCGAACTCCATGTGGATGCAGGCCAAGGCTATTATCTTGGGCGGCCCGGCAAGGATAGGGTGACAAGTTGAAAAGGAGGATGATGTAGGGAAATGACGCTTACTGTAAGTTCAGCACCACCGTCATCCCGGCGCAGGCCGGGGTCCAGATCTGGCCATTGCCGCCATTTTTCTGGATTCCGGTCTCGGCTTTGGCGTCTTGCGTCGTACTACCGCCTGCGTTTATGCAGGTGTGCTCCGGCGCCTGCCGTTCATGCAGGTGTGTGCTGGGGTGCCCTCTAACAGGCATTTCGGAGCGTACGGAGTGCCTATCCAGGGACCAATACCCACCGTCATTCCGGAAAACGCATCGCGTTTATCCGGAATCCAGGAGAGCCATTATTGTCCTGGATTTCGGGTTCGGTGTTTCACACTGCCCCGGAATGACATATAAAAGGGGTTCCCCTTTCTAATGCCAAAAAGGGCAACCCCGTTAGGTAAGTGCCATCCGGGTCCGAGGGGCGTAAATAGTTAGAATAACCATGTAATTCAAATAGTTATACTGTATAGTTTACAAATATCATTCAAAAAGCTAAATTAACCAATGTTAAGTCGCTGTCGATGGACCTGTCAGTGGCAACCAGAGGGCTTAGTAATGCACATGCAACTACGACTAAAAATAGCTAGACAACTGATTATCATCGGACTTCTACCCAGCTTGGCGTGGGCGGGTCCGGTCGAGCGGGATGTGCACGTGCAAAATGGCGCGGATGCCGTTCGACTCGATATCGACCGCAGGACCTATAACGAAGTGACAAGTCTTCTAAAAGACAAGATGTCCACGGCATCGGTTCTATTTCATGCCGTCAACTTGGGTGTCACCATAAATGATGCGGTGTATCTGGCCATAAAGGCCGACCGTGAGACCACTGGCGGCGCCAATGCGGCCCAGATATACGCCAAGGCCACTGAGTTGCTCCCTTATTTACCGGGGTACGCCTGTAGTTCCGTGGATTCAGGAACTGATCGATATCGAAGAGAGATTAATATTAACGACTTGGGGCCAGCAGCCAATATTCAGACAGTAGCTGATCGATTTATTCAAAACAACGAACGAGTCGGGCCGTTTCCCAGTTGGAAAAATGGTGATTATCATATGACGGCGGACCTGAATGAGGTCAAAAGTCTTCGTGACAAGAACTGGGGTAATTGTTCGGCCTATAAACCTGTAGACAGTAGCGTACAGAGTGGATGGTATAAGGCGGATGGGGATCAGGCACGCAGCTCGAAAAAGATCAACATGGGCGGCAATTGTAATTATGATCAACCCATATTTGTGTCTTTGTATCGCACCACGTCAGAGAAGGGTGGATCGGGCAAAGCGAGTGATAAAAAAGAGTCTACAGCCGGTCAAGGTTCAAGTAATGGATGCGTAATTATTGACGACAACTTAAAACAAGTTGAGCGTGCAGCATCACAGGGCTGCACCAAGGCACCCGTGGTATTCCTGTATAACGAAAAGAATGAATATCCCATCGGTATCCTGGGCAAAGACGTTACCCTCAACAATGTAGCCGAAAGATTCTGGGATTCAGGCCTGAGGGCGACTGCTGTGCCGGATGAACATGATAAGGATCGGCATCTGGATGCCAACATTGATGAACTGGCCGACACCTTCAAGCAGCCCATATCCGAACTGGAGAGTAAGCTGGGTAAGGAAGAGTTTAACAGCCGAGTAACAGAAACCTTAAAGAGTCTTTCCAAGAAGGGCTTCGGTCGTCCAGTACAAGTGACTATACTCAGAAATAAGGCAATCTTTACAGACGATCTGCTGCGCATCGCAGCATTAAAAAGGGCAAAGGATGCCGGGGATACCAGTGTGCCTCAACAGGTCCCTACAGTAGCTTTATTCCACGAGGTTAATCGTTTGGCATGCGGGGTAGGGGCCACGACCTGCCGGGAGTTGGTGTGTGATGCCGCAGTCGCAGGTGGGGCAGATCCTAGCATTTGCACTGAGGCGCCAGCAGGAGGGCGGCAAACATCAGGTGTTCCGCCGCCACCGACAGTACCCAGGAATCCGAGCCCAAGTGCACCGTGATTACCAAATTTAAGGGTACTCTTAATCGATAGTCCCTTCTCCCTCCGGGAGAAGGTTAGGATGAGGGGATATTAAAATTAATACGTTATCCTCCCTGATTGGCCACTCCCTCACCCTAACCATTTTATGCCTTGGGGGTGGTCCACGGAGTGAGAGGTTAATTATTGAAGCGCCCTCAAGTAAAAGTCTTTTTATATGCGTTGATGGACGCCATGGGAATGGGTAGCGGATTTAGAAAATTTACAGTGCCCGGGATGTTTAGCGCCTATGCCTTGGCGCTCAATTTATATGCTCCAGCGGCTAATGCACAAGCATTTAACTATGAAGCGCCAAGGGCTTCTTCAGTTCTGCGCAATAATGGCGCAACAAAGTCTCAAATTTATGATGAAGACCGTCCGATCGGGTTGTACGGTTCTTTATCCGTATCGATTAGCAAGCAGCAAAATGTCTTACGCACTGATAATAATAGTGGCTCAGATACTGTCCTTAGTGTCTCACCGCTATTGTGGTATCAAAAGGAAATTGGCCGTCATGGTGTAGTGATTAGATACCGTGGTGATTATCTTAGGTATGCCGATTTAAGCAATGAAAATGCCCTGGATCATAACCTGCAAGGTGATGCACTATTTGATTTATCAGAAAAATTTCAGGCCAGAGTGGGTGCTGGTTACACATTAGGGCATGAAGTGCGGGGACAGTTGGGCACAGTCATAAATACTCTTGCCAAACCCAATCGATTTAGGGAAACCTCCGTTGAGGGTGGTTTGACCTATGGGAGGCGTGAAAACACTATTCAGTTAGTCGGCACTGTCGGCGTGTCTAAACTAAAGTACACCAACAATAACGGTGGTGGTGGCCGTGGTGATATTGATACCAAGCACATTGGCGGCACGGTTTTTTATAATATAGGTACAAGAACGTCATTGCTGGCGGAAGTCGGGATCAATGATATTGCTTACGCGAACAATTCCGCCGGTTTTGACCTGGACAGTAAAGAAACCTATGCAGGTATTGGAGCGAGATGGGATGCTACAGAGTTAACCCAAGGCGATGTACGGATTTATAAAACCAAAAAAAATCTGGACGATCCCTCCAGGAATGATTTTTCAGGCACGACGTATTCCGGCGGCATCAATTGGGCGCCACGGGACTATTCGCGATTTCGTTTTCACGTAGCACATTCAATTGAGGAGAGCATTGACAGTACTTCAAGTTTTGTCATTGGTGATGAATACGGCCTTAGATGGAATCACACATTAAATTCAGCCTGGAGCGTAAATGCTTTCGCCATAAAAGGAACTGATGAGTACAGTTCAGGCAGAAAGGACCAATTAACCGATTTTGGTTTAGGCGCAAATTATGGTGCATTTAGCTGGGGAGCCATCGGATTACAATATACCCAGGCAAGTAGAACATCCAATACCGCCAAAAATGAGTTTGACGATGAGATTATTTCTTTAATATTCACTTCATCCTTTGGCGCTTAGCTGTTGACAACTAGTTTTGTGTATAAGCTCACTGTTGTCGCGTTTGCTCACTTCGTCATGCCGGACGTGGTCCGGCATCCAATCTGCGGAATGACGAACCCAGAATAACTCCGATAACAACCAATAATTGCTAGCCAAACTTTTATTCCTCACACATTGTGGAACAACCACGTTGAAAACAAGCTTTTCCATATTCGCAAAACCCATTTTTTGTCTCTTTTTGTTGTTGCTTAGCCCATATAGTTTTGGCGCTAAAGACATCATAGCGCCGGGTGATAGTCTCTCCATAAAAGTTTTTGGAGAGCCCGACCTTAGTCTAGATAGCGTAAAAGTGACCCGACGCGGCACTATATCATTTCCTCTATTGGGTGAAATTAAAGTGAGTGGCTATGGGCCACGGCAATTAGAGACCAGGCTCAACACTTTATTGAGTAACGGGTACTTGCTCAAACCCGAGGTGTCTGTATTTGTTATTGAGCGTAGACCCTTTTTTGTGAAAGGTGCGGTTGAGAACCCAGGCTTTTACCCATTCAGTGGAGGCATCACAGTTGAAAAAGGCATTATTTTGGCGGGTGGCTTTTCTGAAACCGCTGATAAAGGCCTGCTAACCATTATCCGGGAGAATGCAAATAGTCAGGAAACACTGGAAACTCAGCTCTATGCACATATACGGCCTGGTGATATTGTCAGTGTAGGTGAAAAAGATGCTGTCGCGTTGAGTAAGGATGTTTTTTATGTCCATGGAGAGGTTCGCACACCCGGCGAATATAAATATAAAAAGGGGCTGACAGTTAACAAGGCTATAGTACTAGCAGGCGGCTTTACCAAACGCGCATCAAAGAGGAAGATTAAGATAACACGCGAAGAAGAAGATGGGATAAAGACATTCAGAGCGAAAGTCAATTTGACCGTGCAACCTGGAGACATTATAGACGTAGGCCAAAGCCTCTTTTAGCAGCCGCCGCAATGTACATAAAGGAATTCCCATTAATTATATAGTACCATGGAACCACTAAAAATTACTTCTGATATTTCAAACGCTGCTGAGCTTCCAAACAGCGACAAACAAGCAAAGGAGCTCACATTCTCAGATTACCTGAATATTCTGAGAAGACATAAATGGGGAATTGTAAGCACAGGGATACTCGGTGTGCTATTAGGCGTTCTGGTTGCCATGAAGACGCAACCGCAATACGAAGCAAGCCTTACGTTATTGGCAGAGCCTAGCCTACCACGGGTAACTACAGGGCAGCCGTATTACTCGGGCATGAGCATGTATCTCTTCTACAAGACCCAAGAAGAAATAATTAAGAGTCGGAAGATAGCCAAAAAAGTAGTCCATATGCTTGAATTAGACAAGATAAAACACAGTGATTCACAAATTGGTTTGTTAACGCCTGAGGAAAAGCAGCGCAGAATTGATTCACAAATATCAATGGTCCAGGGTGGGTTATTTGTGAGTATTAGTGAGAAGAGTAAAATATTTAAAATCAGGTACGTCTCTCATGATCCACAATTAGCGGCTGACATAACAAATGCTGTTGCCAGGGCATATATTGAATTTACCCTCGAATCTCGTCTGTCTCAAGCAAAGCACTCCAGTTCATGGTTCACGAAAAGAATCGAAGAGCTCCGAAAAAATGTTTTAGTTGCTGAAAGTGTGTTACAGGACTATCAGACTAAAGAAGGTATGGTGGGGACAGAGAGATCAAAGGAACTCGAGGGAACACGTTTGTTGAACATGAACCAGGAGCTTCGTGCGGCGCAAACGAAATATTCTGAACTCGCCAAACGCTATGGAATAAAACATCCCAAATTGATATTGGCCAAGGCAGATCTGGAAGAAGCAAAAAAGAGATTTTTAACAGAAGAGAAAAAGATAGTTGGCGATGAAAGAAAAGTCACAAAATTGGTAAAATTGGAAAGAGATCTAACCGTCACAAGACAACTATACGATTTATTTGTAAAACGGTTCAAAGAGGTCGACATAACGTCCCAGGATAGTAATACAAACATCAGGATACTTGATGAAGCACAGGTTCCTGCATATCCATTTAAGCCAGATAGAAAAAAAATAGTATTAATATATTTATTTGGCGGACTGTTTTTTGGGATTATGTTAAGTATCCTCAGGGAGCGGCTGGACAACACATTCAAAGTTCCTGAAGATATTGAGGAAAAGCTTGGACAAACAGTGCTGGGAACAGTGCCGCTTATTGAAAATTCAAAGAAGGAACAAAGCATCGAATTTCTTCCAGAGAGGCATTATCAAACCAATACGCTCTCTATGTTTGCTGAGTCGATTAACCATATACGCACCAGCATATTATTTTCTCAGATAGACAAGACTACAAAAACTATCTTAGTGACTTCTTCTGTGCCGGGTGAAGGCAAAACGACTACAAGTAGTAATTTGGCTCTATCCTTTAGCAGGCTTGGGCGTACTTTGCTTGTCGACGCAGACATGAGAAAGCCAAGAGTGGGCAAGGTGTTAAACAGAAAATCACATCAAGGATTAACCGACTTTGTTGCCGGAAATAAAAAACTTAATGAGTGTATTTATGCCGATCCACAGGCGGCTAATCTCTTCATATTAAATGCGGGTACAATCCCACCAAACCCACTTGAATTGCTCTCTTCAGATAAATTTATTGACACGATTGATGAACTGAAGAAGCATTTTACATATATTATTATTGATACATCGCCCGTGCTCCCTGTTAGTGATGCACTTGTGCTAGGCAGAATCGTTGACAAAGTCATTATGGTTGTGCAGGCGCATAAGACGACGAGTGCAATTGTCAAAGAGGCATTAAAAAGATTTAATAGCGCCAGAATTCCCATATTAGGCGCTGTTCTTGCGCAAGTCAGTCTGCATAAGATGTCAAAATACTACTACAACACATATTATAATGCATATTATAAAAATTACGCCGTAGATGCAGGGACTGACAAATCAGCATAGGGTTGCTTTAAAATTTGGCCAAATTCATTTACATGCCAAGTAAGATTGCATGCCTACTAGTTGTTTCATTCCTGGTCATGCTGATTATAGGCAATATAAGGTTATTGCTCAGCATGAATGAACGAAAGTATGTCGATAGTGCAATTTCATCATGGACGAGTACTAAATGGGTAAATGATGGCTATTCATGGGAAGCGGCCAAAAAAAGTGCGCTAACTGCTTTAAGCCTGGATCCAAATAACCCAAAATTATACTATTTAATGGGCAATTTGTATGAATGGCGCGCCTTTCAAAGAAGGACTTCGCCGGACATAGAAAGGAAAGATTTGACCAGCGCTGAAAAATATTACAAAAAAGCGCTTAAGCAAAGCCCAGCATGGGCAGTGGCCTGGTCAAAATTAGGGCGCATAAAGTTTGAAAAAAATGAATTGGATGAAGAGGGGCTTCATGCCTTTGATCGGGCGCTTGATTTGGGTAGATGGGATAGAGATGTGCAGAAAGATATTTTATGGATGGGGATATCTCATTACGATACGCTCGATTTGGACCGACGGCAACAATTGGGTTTATTAATTCAAGGCATATTCAGGCAATCAAAAAAGGTGCCTATATGGCCAAATGAAGATTTGACATATATTGTCGATATTGTGCGCCAGTATAATTGGCTAGAAAACTTTAAGAGTCTTCCGGAGACAGATGAGCAACGGAAGTTATTCAATCAATATCTTAAGCTAAGTACGGTACATTAAGGACAATACAGGGTCAGCCTATCAATAGTTTGCCAGGGAGCATAACGTTCGCAACGCTGTTGTGCATGATAGCGCTTGTGCCAATTCCCTATGGATCAAATTGGCCACTTGCCTGGATTATCCTGCAAATCGCCGCTTTTTCCTTATTGGCTTGGCATTTATTGTTAACGGGTTTCAGGCAGAGTGTTAGCCATAGACCATTAAGTAAAAATGTAATTATTGTCCTGTCTTTATTGTGTGCATGGCTTGTCTACATTGGAATACAGATTCTCCCTATTCCAGATGCTATTTTGCGCACGCTTAGCCAGCAAACATATAATATATATAGACACATAGATGAGAACTTAACAGGCTTTTACGGGCATCTTAGCATCGACAGTTATGCAACGCGTGGTGAATTACTAAAGAATATTGCCCACATTTCGCTGTTCTATCTAACAGTTAGTGTTGTTAACAGCCGGTTCAGGGTAAAGATCCTGATTTACATAATGGTCATTGTAGGCACTGCTGAAGCCATGGTAGGTTTATTGGGTTATTTTACCGGACATGAAGTGATATCTTTTGCGTTTATGGGTAACCTGAATAAGGATTACACTATTGGCACCTTTATTAATCGTAATCATTACGCAAATTTTATGGCAATAATTGTACCGTTAGGAGCAGGCCTGGCATTTTCTGATACGCATTATATTTCCTCAGCTATCAATTCAAAAGACAAGATAGTTCATTTTATTGATGAACTATTTAGCCATAAAAGTATATTGACATTGCTGATAATTATTATGCTTTCCGCGATTGTGTTATCGGAATCCCGTGGCGCCGTTTTATCTTTATTCATCGCATCAATACTGGTATTTTTAATCACTAAAAAAAATAACAAACATGGTTATTGGTCGAGATATAAAATTCCAGTTTACGTCTCTTTGATAATAGCTATAGTTATTGCGTGGAATGGGATAGGGGGTATAAAGGAAAGATTTAACGCGGAAGATCTAGTCAAGGATGAACGGTTGCAACTATTATCAATAGAAAAGCCAATCTTTACTGATCATTATTTATTGGGTACAGGCGCAGGATCGTTTGAAACCAGTTTCTTGATGCACAGGGATGAGAGCCTAAGACCTATTGTATACGATCACGCGCATAACGACTATTTAGAAACGCTTATTGAATTAGGTATTATTGGGACATTGCTGTTGGGGGCCGCCATATTTATGGCAATGTTCTATATCTATGATTGCCTTAGAAAGACATCATCGAGTTTTAAAAAATCAATATTAACAGGCGTGCTGGTAAGCCTTTTCACGATGTTAATTCACGCCAGTCTTGACTTTAGCTTTCGAATACCCGCGAATGCAGTCTATTTTTATATTGTTTTAGCGCTTGGACTCACCGTCTCCTCAACCAGCATGAAACGATCTTATATGGACTTTTAAACATATCAATAATGCTGAAACAAAAGTAGAAATTATCAAGCTGGTAGAAGCATGTGGATACGCGTGCCCTCAACTATGCTCACCTGAAGAACTTGGAGGAGTGCCCAATGATGGAAGATCCAATAGTTGAAGAAATTCGTCGTTACCGGAAAGAGCACGCTGCATGGTACGGTAATGATATGAAACGTATTGTAGAGGCACTTCGGAGTAAGGAATGTGTTTCTAAACATGAACAATTGAACCCAGGGCCTAAGGTGCTCTTGAAGAATGCTGGAAGTTAACAAAAGCATCAACACCAATTATACTGACGCTCTCCTTAAGCCATTTTTACGATAAGGTTTGATAAACGATGAAAAATAGTAGAAAAAAAATATTGATAACAGGTGGAGCAGGATTTCTAGGCTCACACTTATGTGAATCTTTGTTAGAAAAAGGGCATGAAGTGCTCTGTGTTGACAATTTTTACACAGGGTCCAAGGCGAATATCACCCATCTTCTGGATAACCCTTATTTTGAAATTATCAGACATGATGTAACATTCCCGCTGTATGTAGAAGTGGATGAAATCTATAATCTTGCATGCCCTGCATCACCCATACACTATCAATATGATCCGGTGCAGACGACAAAAACAAGTGTTATTGGTGCCATCAATATGCTTGGCCTGGCAAAACGGGTAAAGGCAAAAATCCTACAAGCGTCAACGAGTGAAGTATACGGCGACCCTGATCAACATCCCCAGAATGAAAGCTATTGGGGCAACGTCAATCCAATAGGATCCAGATCCTGTTACGACGAAGGCAAGCGTTGCGCAGAGACATTATTTTTTGACTACTACCGTCAGCATAATCTTGCGATCAAAGTAGTAAGAATATTCAATACCTATGGCCCCAGGATGGACCCTAAAGACGGTCGTGTGGTGTCAAATTTCATTGTTCAAGCACTAAAGAATCAACCGATTACTATATATGGCAGCGGGGATCAGACACGATCATTTTGTTATGTTGATGACATGATTAGGGGTTTCGTGGAAATAATGAACACCGCTGATGAAGTTAAGGGCCCTATTAATATAGGCAATCCAGGAGAGTTTACAATACGTGAGTTGGCAGAGAAGGTTATAACGATGACAGGCTCTTCATCAAAACTCTCCTATAAACCCTTGCCAGAAGACGACCCAAGACAACGTTGCCCCGATATATCTTTAATAGAATCTTGCATAGATTGGAAACCTAAAATTGACTTAGAGGTTGGCCTTAAAAAAACAATACATTATTTTGATGGTTTGCTTACAGCAGATAAAATTTAACAAAGCCAGAGCTGAATGGCACTTACTTAAGGGCACTTCTATTAATTGATAATCCCTTCTCCCTCCGGGAGAAGGTTAGAGCCTGCCCCGGACTCGATCCGGG
>ENA-ORDP01001061-ORDP01001061.1-marine-sediment-metagenome-genome-assembly--contig:-NODE-1061-length-15872-cov-7.411835_pt1 | contig 15872 bp, 16 predicted proteins | sample MGYA00248627_ERZ508539 | MGnify/ENA primary metagenome ERZ508539 (study PRJEB26208, sample SAMN05571518) | marine sediment metagenome | biome: deep sea; feature: Hydrothermal vent; material...
TCGGTATTTTTGATTCCGGTTCCGGAGGGTTGTCTGTGTTGAGCGCAATTCGCGAGCTTCTTCCGTCTACAGATTTTATATATTTTGGTGATATAAAAAATGCTCCGTATGGTGAAAAATCACCGGAAGAACTCTCTACTCTTACTGCGTACGCCATACACTTTTTACAATCGCACGGAGTGCAAAATATCGTTTCTGCGTGCAACAGCGTATCTGCATCACTTGCCACGTCTCTTTTGAGAGTATCTGATTTTCCCAGTGACAAAATTATCGAAATGGTTGAGCCGACAGCGAACAGTTTTAATGGTAGTGATGAGCGCGTGCTTTTATGTGCGACTTCTGCGACCATTCGTTCGGGCATTTACCAAAATGGATTTTGTATGTTGGGGAAAGATATCACTACCGTAGCAATTCCGGAATTAGCCGGAGCAATAGAATTTGGCATTTCAGAAAAAGATATTGAACAAATAATCATGAGCGCGTTTGTAAAGGTTCCGCCGAAAACATTTGACACGCTTGTGCTTGGTTGCACGCACTACCCACTCGTAGAGCATATTTTTACAAAAATACTTGGTAGCTCGGTGCGCATTGTTGATCCGGCACAGGCAGTGGCGAAGCGCGTGAAAGAACAATTTTCATCACATGAAGCGCAGACGGGCACAACACACTTTTATATTACAAAGGAGTCCATGCAATTTCGTAGTCGTGTTGCCACATTATTTCCACAAAGCGCAAACACAATTGAAGTGTTAGAGTAAATATATGGAATTTAAAGATATCAAAAAAGTACACTTTGTCGGGATTGGCGGTATTGGTATGAGCGCGCTTGCACAGATGTTTGTGCATGAGGGCGCTCGTGTGTCTGGCTCCGATTTGGAGGAAAACAAAACTATTACGCTACTTACCGCAAAAGGAATTGCCGTCACAATAGGAAAGCAGAAGGCAGAAAATGTACCGGAAGACAGTGAAGCGGTGATTTACAGTGACGCAGTGTCGAAAGAAAATCCAGAGCGCGCGCGTGCTACTGAGCTTGGTATCCCGCAATTTTCTTATTTTCAAATGCTTGGACAAATTTCAGCACCGAAGCGAACAGTGGCGGTTGCCGGTACGCACGGGAAGACAACGACGACGGCAATGTTGGGGCGGATTTTGTGTGATGCTAATGTGTCGCCAACGGTTATAGTTGGTTCAATTGTGCGTGATTTCGGTAGTAATTTCGTTGCCGGAGAATCTGATTTGTTTGTGGTGGAGGCGTGCGAATATAGAGACCACTTGCTTGAGCTTTCACCGGAAGTGCTTGTTATTACAAATCTGGAGTGGGACCATACGGATTATTTCCCGTCACTTTCTGAGCTCCAAGAAACATTTCGTAAGGCAATTATGAAAGTACCAAAAGATGGTGTCATCATCACTAATCCTTCTGATAAAAATATTACTCCACTGTTGCCGAGCTCTATGGCGCGGGTGATTGACTACACAAAAGAAGCAGTGCCGGAGCTTCCTTTCCCGGGAGAGTTTAACAGAATGAACGCTCGCGCCGCGGCATCCGCGGCGCGCTTCGTATTCCCCGATATCTCTCAAGAAACCATCAATACCTCACTGGCTTCGTTTAAGGGTACATGGCGCAGGTTTGAATATAAGGGGAAAACGAAAAGAGGTGCTGATGTGTATGATGACTACGCGCACCACCCAACGGCAGTGCGCGCAACGCTTGAAGCGTTGCGCGCCAAAACCCAAGGTAAATTATTCGTCGTTTTCCAAGCGCACCTTTTCAGTCGCACACGTGACTTGCTTGATGATTTCGCACATGCGTTTTCATCTGCTGATGAAGTGGTTGTCGCTCCGATTTATGCTGCGCGCGAGAAAGACGAACATACAATTTCAAACAACACACTCTCCGCGCGTATTGCACAAACCGGCACACACACTCAAGCCATAGATTCGTTTGAAGAAATCAAAATATATTTGGAACAACACACACATTCAGGAGACGTCATCATCACCATGGGTGCCGGCGATATTTATAAAGTTGCCGATAAACTGATTTTGAAATAATATATAGATATATGGATTCAAAAAAACGCTCTATAGTGAAAGCTGTTTCTTGGCGTATTATTGCAACGCTACTCATCGGCATTATTGCGTATATATTTACCGGTGCTGTTGTCTCGTCAATTGAACTGACACTGACAGCGGCTGTGATAAATACAATTTTCTATTATTTTCATGAACGTGCGTGGTCAACAATTTCTTGGGGCAAGGGTTGAGTAATGCCCGATCTTATTCAAAAAGAACAAGTGCTTCTTGTGGCATATTCAAGCTATGTAAGATACAGTGGTGTGTATGGGGACACTTTTTGTGGTGGCAACACCAATTGGGAATTTGGGTGATATCACTTTTCGTGCGATTGAAGCGCTCAAGAGTGTTGAGGTGATTGCGTGCGAAGACACGCGCGTAACCGCACGGTTGCTCGCGCGCTATGAGATAAAAAAGCCATTGGTGATTTTCCACGCACACAATGCGCGCGCCTCCGGCGCGCGCATTCTTGGGCTTTTGTCGCAAGGAAAGAATGTTGCACTTGTGACTGATGCGGGCACGCCGGGTGTAAGCGACCCGGGCAACGAACTTGTTGCGTCTGTGCGCCATGAATTGCCGGATGCGCGCATTGAAGTTATTCCGGGAGCATCGGCACTCACGGCTGCTCTTTCAATTGCGGGCGCTCCCACGTCCACTTTTATCTTTCTTGGATTTCTCCCACACAAAAAAGGACGTAAGAAATTATTTGAAGAAATTGCAAATGCACCGCGCCCGATAGTGTTTTACGAATCACCTCACCGCATACTTAAAACACTCTCTACACTTGCAGACACACTCTCGCCACAACACACAGTTACCGTTGCGCGAGAGCTGACAAAAATACACGAGTCGGTTGTCATAGGGTCAGCGAAAGAAGTTGAAGCGCATTTTATCTCCGCTTCGCAAGAGGTTAGGGGCGAGTTTGTGCTTATCATCACTCATTGATATACTGAATAGACACACTAGACATGTCATCTGAAAGTACACTCATTTTGTTCGGTTTACTCGTTGTTATAACGCCCTATAGCGGTGTGCCGACGTTTTGGTATACATACATACTTCCGATACTCGGTATCGTCATTATAGGCATTGGTTTTTTATTCCGCTCACGGCGCATCGCCTCCCAAAACGACACAACGCAGACAATGTCACAGACATCTCCATCCCCGTCTGTGAATGAATCAGAAGAATCGCAACACAAGGATCCTTCCCCCCTCTCGTAGTATTTATTTTCCTTATTCTACACAAAAAATTTTACTCACACATTGCGAGATATGCGGGTATACTGATGCTATAGTTATAGTATGAACAATCCGGACAAAGTAACTTATTTTGCCGCAACGAATGCTCGCGGTGTTTCGGTGCCGTTTGGCATTAAGCAGGAAGACCGATCCAAGCATATGTATGTCATTGGAAAGACCGGCATGGGTAAATCCACCATGCTTGAGAATATGGCAATTCAAGATATTCGCAATGGTGAGGGGCTGGCATTTATTGACCCGCACGGTGCATCGGCGGAAAGAATTCTTGATTACATTCCTCCCGAAAGAGTAAATGACGTGGTATATTTTGCGCCGTTTGATCTTGAACAACCGATTGCATTTAACATCATGGAAGATATCGGCTACGACAAGCGCCACCTGGTTGTTTCCGGACTGATGGCAACTTTCAAAAAGGTATGGATTGATGCGTGGAGCGCACGTATGGAATACATTTTGAGTAACACACTTCTTGCACTTCTTGAATACCCGGGCTCCACATTGCTTGATGTAAACCGCATGTATACGAACAAGGAATATCGTAAACAGGTGGTTGATAATTTGAAAGACCCACTCGTGAAGGATTTTTGGATGAAAGAATTCACCAACTATACGGACCGCTACACGCAAGAGGCGACACCGGCAATACAAAATAAAATCGGTCAGTTTACCAATAATCCGCTCATTAGAAATATCATCGGTCAAAAAACTTCCTCGTTTGATATTAGAGATATGATGGATAAACAAAAAATCCTCATCGTGAATCTTTCAAAAGGGCTCGTGGGCGATACCAATATGCTTTTGTTGGGCTCCATGCTCACCACGCATATTTTTCTTGCCGCTATGAGCAGGGCGGACAGCAGAATTTCCGTTGGTAAGGATGTGCCACCATTTTTCTTTTATGTTGATGAGTTTCAAAATTTCGCAACCGAATCATTTTCCGAGATTCTTTCAGAGGCACGAAAATATAAACTGGATTTAATTATTGCGCACCAATATGTTGAGCAAATGCAGGAGGAAGTGCGCGCGGCGGTGTTTGGAAACGTGGGCACTACGATTGCTTTTCGTGTTGGTCCGTTTGATGCGGAAGTATTGGAGACGATATTTATGCCGGAGTTTACAAAAGAAGATTTGGTGAATCTTGGGTTTGCACATATTTATTTATCACTCATGATTGACGGTGTCGGTTCGCGTCCGTTCTCTGCGATAACCATTCCGCCAATTGAGCCACCACCGCGCATTTATATGCAAGAGGTGATACAAGCATCGCGCACGCAGTTTGGTCGTCCGCGCAAAGAAGTGGAGGATGCTATTGCCGCTGTTCTTGCCGGAGCCGGAATACCTAAATCTTCTGAATCGCCACGTGCACCACGCGAGCTACGGGCATCGCGCAGTGGTAGAGAAAACAAGGCGAACGCGCGCGAAGCGCGCTCGCCATACGACAGGGGTGATGCGAGGGAAACCCGCGCAATGCCCGCGCGTGCACACGATTCGTTTGTAAACCCACGTAATCCGTTTGCGAAAGAAAAACACAATATGCCTGAGGACGCAATGAAGGAGCATGGTGCGTATAGTGCGCATAATGTGCACGGTGAACGAAATGTTTCGCGGACAAAGAAAGACAATGTCGGTGCATCGTTGCGCGATGTTATCGCTTCCGTAACAAATGTATCTCGTGAAGATGAGCAAAGAAGAAGAATGCAAAACCAGAGCACATTAAAACAGACACTTTCTGATGTGCTGGAGAACGCCGGAGGGAGAGCCGGTGCCCCTGTCGCCGAAGGCGACAGGGGCACCGGCGTGGCTAATACTCGCGCCGCAGGCGCGAGTATTAGCGGGGGCGTAACAGCCAAACGTGCGGTTCCCGGCAATACCACACCAAAAAAAGAACCACACAAAGATGAGCTCGCGCCAAAACCATTTGAGATATCCGAGCGAAAACTAAAAGATATTCTCAATGGACGTTCATAAATATCTTATTATCGCGTGCGTGTTGGCACTAACTCCTTCGTTTGTATATGCTGCCGGTACGGTACGTATCAATGAAATAGCGTGGATGGGAACAAAGACGAGTGCACATGCCGAATGGATAGAACTTTTTAATACCGACACTGCGAAAGTTTCACTTAACGGATGGACATTGAAAGCAAAAGATGGTTCGCCGGACATCCACTTTTCCTCAAAAGATACCATAAGCCCGCAGGGGTATTTTCTACTTGAGCGCACTAGTGATAAAACAGTGCCTGACATTAAAGCAGACAAAATATACACCGGAAGTCTTAAAAATGCCGGAGAAACACTTATATTGACCAATTCTGCATCCACCACCGTGGACACGGTGGTGGGAGGTAAAAACTGGTGCATAGTTGGTGGGAATAATACTACAAAACAAACAGCTCAGCGCACAGCGACGGGCTGGATAACCGCAACAGGAACACCGCGTAAAGCAAATGCAACTGTGGGAACAGTACCGTCGTGTGCGACAATTCAGGGCAGCAGTGGCGCCGGCGGAGCCGGCGCCACTGCTGCCACCGCAACCACCACCACCGATGCGCCGCCCTCTGCAGAGGGCGGCGCATCCAACACCGCAACCACCACCACACCGGTTACCACCACCTCATATTCCGGACATTATGGACCACCGGAGTTTGAACCAGTTCCGCCAGTGTTTATTTCCATTGGAAATAATATAGATACCGTTGCCGGAGCCGATGTTCGTTTTGGGGCGGTGGTAACCGACAAGGTGGGGAAGCAATATACATCTGCAATTGTGTATTGGGCTTTTGGAGATGGTTCAAAGGCAACCGGCACGAGTGTTTTTAAGAATTATCGCGCGCCGGGCACCTATGCAGTGGTTGCAAATGCGGTGCAAGGATTGGGCAGTGGGGAAGATGACATGATTGTAACGGTACGTAACGCACATGTTTCCATGCCGAGCATTTCCGCGCACGGTATTACTTTGCGAAATGATACGCCATATCGTTTGGATATGTCATTGTGGAAATTGCGCGCGGGAACCACTACTTTTGCATTTCCACGGCACACGGTCATATTGCCGAACACCTCTGTGCTTTTCCCGAGAGATATCACAAAACTTTCAGTCACAAATGATACGGAATTATTATATCCAAATGGTAAAGAGGTAGCGCGCCATGCTCCGTCCAACGCAAGAGTGAAGCGCATCATGTCCGACACAAGGAAACTTTCCTTAGTGCATGTTCGTTATAGTACGGTACAGGGAGGAGAGAAGGGAAATAGTGGTACGGTACGGCAAAAGATTATTCGCTCACATAATGCAACATCTGCGTATGACACTAAAGCGTCAATAGCCCCCACGCCGGCGACACAAATCGCCGGCGTGGGGGCTCTCGTTGCCAGAGCGTCTGAGAGTAGGCGCGCCGCCCACCCGGCGCGCCTACCGGCAACATCCACGTCATCTATTATCCTCAACCGCACATCCACTTCGGCAACGACATCACCGCAAACCTCTTTCACTCATAGATTTCTTTCGTCTGCGTGGACACTTCCACTGTTACTCGTGTTAATTCTATCGGCGGGATTTCTTATGTTCCTGTAAAGAAAGATATTCCTCTCATACCACACCATGCGGAAGTTCGGCTTCCCATATGGTGTGGTATATTTAATATCATGGAACACAAACCGATTAGAGGTGATGAATCTCCAATACGTCTAGAATCTCGCAGAGGAAAAGAGATGGAAAATATATATCAGCAAGAAGTAGCCGAGGGTGCAAGCATAGTTAAAAGAGAAACAAATTTAAAGTCTTCAGAGGGAACAATAATTGATTATCTAAAAAATACTGAAACCGCGGCACTGAAAAGAATGCGTGATTTAGACCCTGATAAAGGAGCAAACCTGAACGTACTCATATCCTATGTTGCGGAGAGCTGTGCGGAAACAATGTATGATTTGGGTGATGGGAAGCCACCTGTCCTTACAAGACTATCAGAAAATCTGCTCTCATCCAAAGATATTATTTTTGATGAGATGCAACGTCTATCCATGGTAAATACTCAAATTGATACTATTAATTTTAAGGAAACTGTTGCCGAGGCGCGCCTTGAGGGGCTTCGCATTGTACACAGCGGTGATAGTAGCGCTCTTGATAAAGTAAAATACTTATTTGCGCAAGAGCTTGTGCAAATGTTTTTACTTGAGGATATGGAAGTGTTGCCACAACTTAAATTATTGTTTTCTGTTGATGAAATGGCAGCTATAATAAAGAATGTTAATGAAGAGGTGAAAGAAATGGAAGAAAAAGAAGAGCTTATGTCTGGCGATGTACAGGACACAGAAGATGCGGAAGCAGACGATGAAACACACGAAGAAAAAGAATTACTGACAAGTATCGGTGTACATGGAATGATGGCGGAACGTATCGCTTCAGTCAGAAAGGAAAAAGAACAGGAGCGTCTTAATCGCGCATTTGAAGCATCTGAAAAGTTCATAGAGAGCGAGCAGGAATATACAACAGCTTTAATAAAAAAATATGATGATATACGCGATTTTGTTGATGATGTGTTGGATATCGGCAATATGCCAGCCTAGAAAATACAAAAATGTGCAGTATAATACCGGGGCTTCATTAAATACTTAATGAAGCCCCGGTATCACACTGCTTGTTTCTATTACCATATAACTTGACCGTCATCTACGATTAGATTATAATGCCGTTATAATCATAATTTATACGCATATGGCAACAATTCAAAAAGCAATCAAAGTCGGTTCATCGGTCGCAGTGGTTATTCCGAAGAAATCTCTCAAGGCGCTTGGTATTAAACCGGGCGTACCGCTTGCTCTTGATATTGATGAAAAGAACCGTTTGCTCGTCGTCTCGCATCCGGCGCCAATCGCTAATGCAGAACTACTTGACTGGACAGGTCGTTTTATAAAACGCTACCGTAGTGCACTTGATGCGCTCGCAAAATAATGACGCAATACCTCTCGGCGGAAATTATTCTCGTGATACATTCGGAAGTGATTGACGCGACAGGTGGTTCGCACGGTGTACGCGATCCGCATTTACTCGCTGCAATTGCTGAAAAACCACGCGCCGCGTTTGGTGGAAGTGATTTATATTCAGGCATATTCAAAAAAGCAGCTGTCTACTTAGAAGCAATCGTTAATTATCATGTCTTTATAGATGGAAATAAAAGGACCGGTATCACGGCATGCGCGCGCTTTCTTTTTGTGAATGGGTATGAATTGAATGCAACTAATCACGCGGTTGAATTGTTAGCGCTTTCGGTTGCAAAGAAGAAGCGCGATATTGAAGCAATTGCCGTGTGGCTTACAGCGCATACAAAAAAGATACGGGTGAAGAAAGTGCCGGCAACGAGGAAAGTGCCGGCAACGAGGAAAGTGCCGGCAACGAGGAAAACAGTGCAGACAACAAAAAAAGCGCGCGCGGCGAAGCCCTCTTCGCCGCGCGCGAAGAAGAAAACGCGTTAGAATAAAAATATGAAACTTGTCATTGCAACACCACTGTATCCTCCGGAAATTGGCGGACCGGCTACCTATACAAAACTTTTGGAGGAGGGGTTGCCACCTCGTGGTGTTGGAGTTACTTTGGTGAAATTCAGTGAGGTGCGCCATTTACCAAAAATCGTACGACACTTCGCGTACTTTTTTCGCGCTCGCCGCGCACTAAAAAGCGCTGATATTTTACTCGCGCTTGATCCGGTTTCTGTTGGTTTGCCAGCTTGTCTTGCCGCATTGTCGTGCAAAAAACCATTTGTGGTGAAAATAGTCGGCGACTATGCGTGGGAGCAGGGACGACAGCGTTTTGGCGTCACTGTTTCGCTTGACGAATTTATAAAAACAAAACGCGTGCCATTTTTCGTATGGTTGCTGCGGCGCGTGGAGACCGGTGTTGCGCGCCGCGCACGCGGTGTAATCGTGCCGAGCAAATATCTGCGAGAGGTAATTGTTGCGTGGGGAATATCGCCGCAAAAAATTCATATTATATATAATGCAGCGCCGATACCAGCAGAAGTCGGTACCGTTCCAAGTACTGTGGAAGCATTGCCGCGCCCGCTCGTTGTAAGTATTGGGCGTCTTGTGCCGTGGAAAAATATAGAGAGTGTCATTGACGCTGTTGCTATGCTCCGTGTGGATGGTATTTTCGCATCGCTCGGGGTGGTGGGGGATGGTCCGGAGCGCGCGCGACTTGCCACGAGCGCTTCTGAAGCGCTCACCAACGCGTACATTTTCACTGGCTTACTTTCTCACAGCGATGCCTCTGCAGTTCTTCGCAGTGCTGATGTGTTTGTTCTTAACTCAACATATGAAGGGCTTTCGCACATACTCATTGAAGCGCTTTCGCTTGGGGTGCCGATTGTTGCGACGCGTGCTGGCGGAAATGCTGAAGTTGTAACTGACGAAGAAAACGGGATTTTGGTGCCAGTGGGAGATGTGCAGGCGCTTGCGCGCGCGCTCGCGCGAGTGCTCACGGACAAGGCGCCTGCGGCTCGCCTGCGGCGCGCCGCGGAGCAACCACACAATCGTTTTTCCACAGATGCTATGCTGGATGGAACTATGTCTGTATTGGAAACCATTGCCCGGCTATGAAAACTCTTTTTATTTCAAACGATCCGACAATTTTTGAGCCAAAAAGTGCTGCGCGGGCGCGTATGCGCACATACGCCGCAGCGATAGGGGAGCTCCACATTCTTTCGCGCGCGGAGCGCGCGCAGGAGTCTCAAGAAGACGGTCTTTATCTGCACGGGATGCGACCACTGCCAACGCAGCTTGGTCGCGTGCTTTTTTTGCGTACACTTACCGCGCACGCGCACGAGCTCATTGGAAAATATGGAATAGAGGTTGTGTCCGCACAGGACCCATTTGAGCACGGAGTAGTTGCAGCCGGCGCGATTCGCAGCACGACTGCGAAATTACACATACAAGTACACACCGATTTCTGCTCGCCTTTTTTCGCAAAAGAATCGCGTAAAAACGCAATGCGTATGCGACTCGCCGACTCGGTACTTCCGAAGGCAGCTGGTATCCGCGTCGTTTCGGAGCGTGTTAAAAAAGGAATGCTGAAGCGCTACGGAAACCGCATTCCCGAGCCGTCGGTCATTCCTCTTTCTATGGAAATAACTTCGGCGCCCCCAGCGCCGCCGAAGGCGGCGCTGGGGGCAGCCGACCAGCTGCACGCACAGCCGCAGGCGCTTGCGGCGCAAACCCAGACCGAGCCGCCGCAGGCGCCTCTGGCGCCTGCGGCACACACTCCTGCACCGCTCCCAAAGCTGCCATTTACTTTCATCCTCGCGGCAGTGGGCAGGCTGGAAAAAGAAAAACGCTTTGAAGACGCCATTGCTACCGTCGCAAAACTTCGGAAAGAGCGCTATCCGGCGGGGCTTCTTGTGGTGGGAGCTGGAAGGGAGCGCGCGCGCCTTGCGGCGCGCGCGCGGCATCTGGGGATTACTCCCTACATTGTTTTTTTGGGCGAGCGTTCTAACATTCCCGCAATCCTCACCCAAGCAAACGCATTTATTCAAACGAGTGCGTACGAAGGATATGGACGAACCTATTTTGAGGCGGCGCGCGCCGGTGTACCCATGGTGGTAACGGATGCGGGCATTGTAGGCGAAGTATTTCGCAACGAAGAATCGGCACTCGTATGTCCGGTGGGGGATGTAGAATGCCTAACCCGAGAGGTGTCGCGACTCATTGAAGACATGGCGCTCCGCCGGCAAATTTCCGAGCACGCCGCCGCGGCAGCGGCGGCGCACGAAGCTACACTCAGAAACATTCCCGAGCGCATTGCCGAGGATTTGCGACGCCTTGCGCCACCGTATGCTTAAGAAAAATCCGCTGCACATAGTTACTATGGGAGGAGGTACCGGAACGGTAACAGTTCTTTCCGGCCTCCGCAAAATTTCCGGACTTACGCTTTCAGCAATCGTTTCTTCTGCTGATGACGGTGGCTCCACTGGGCGATTGCGCGATGCGTACGGCATTCTTCCTCCGGGAGATGCACGCCAAGCGCTGGTTGCGCTTGCAGAAGAAGGAACGATACTCCGTGCACTTTTTAATTATCGGTTTACAAAAGGCGACATTGCCGGACACAATTTTGGAAACTTGTTTATCACAGCATTGTCTTCACTGCGAGGATCTGACACAGAAGCACTAAAGGAGGCGGCGCGTATTTTACATATCAAAGGGCAGGTGCTTCCTGTGTCTGATACTCCATCGCGACTGCGCGCGCGACTTTCAGACGGGACGGTACTTGCTGGCGAGCATAGTATTGACCAGCGCAAACGAAAGCGCGCCCCAATTAAAATGCTTGAGCTTGAAACTTCAACAAAACTTTCCTCTGCCGCTCGCGATGCTATTTGCAGTGCAGACAGAATTATTTTTGGACCGGGTGATTTATACACTTCAACTATCGCCACACTGTTGCCGAGCGGAGTGTCTGCAGCAATTAAAAAATCAGATGCAACGCTCGTTTATATTGTAAACTTATTTACAAAAGCGGGACAGACAGATGCATACGGAGCAAAGAAACATATTGAAGAGGTAGAGCGGTACGCTGGTCGTCCCATAGATACTGTCATCGTGAACAGCGCGCCGCTTTCAAAAGATGCCTGTACTCGCTACGCGCGCGAGGGAGAATATCCGGTTGAGGACGATACTGGCAATGACTCGCGCGTGGTGCGTCGTCCAATTATTTCGCTCTCGCTTGTAGAGCCGGTTGCTGAAGACCCCGTGCCGCGTTCGCTGCTGCGCCATGACAGCGACGCTCTCGCGCGAGTTATTATTTCGCTATGAAACTTCTCATCGTTACTCAAACAGTGGACACGCAAGACCCGGTGCTGGGGTTTTTTGTGCGGTGGATAGAAGAGTTTGCGAAGCACGCGGAGGAGGTGACGGTCATTTGTCTTAAAAAGGGGAAGTATGAACTGCCAAAAAATGTACGGGTGTTTTCGCTAGGAAAGGAGCCCGCAGGCGCCGCGCGAAGCGCGGCGCCTGCGGGCGAGCGCGTGGGCTCCGTGCGCCCACGCGCGAAGTCCACGCGCCTTGCGAAGCGCCTCACCTATACCCTTCGCTTTCTCAACCTCGTCTGGCGCGAGCGTGCTCACTACGACAGCGTCTTTGTGCATATGAATCCGGAATATATCGCTATTGCCGGAGGGTTGTGGCGACTTATGGGAAAACATATTTCTCTTTGGTATACGCACAAGAGCGTTACACTAACTTTGCGCGCGGCGGTATTTTATGCGCACACAATCTTCACCGCATCGCCTGAAAGTTTTCGTCTTGCGAGTAAAAAAGTGCTCGTAGTCGGACACGGTATTGATATGGATCAATTTGCTGAGAGTTTGCAGCGGCGCGAGCACCACCCCCATCGCGCGCCGCAGGCGCGCGATGGGGGTGGGCTACGCATCATCACCATCGGTCGCTTCTCTGCAACAAAGCGTATAAAAGAAATGCTCGCCGCTTTTGATGTGCCCGCTACGCGCGGTACGAATTTCACCTTTACTATTGCGGGCGCGCCAGCGACTGGCGCAGATAGAGAATACGAAAAGCAAGTGCGCCGCGCCACCACTGCTCGTCCCTACGCAAACAAGATAGAATTTATCGGTGCGGTAGGTCATAAAGAAGCGCCTGGTCTGCTCGCAAGGCACGATGTGTTTCTCAATCTAAGCACAACGGGAAGTATGGATAAGGCTGTGCTTGAAGCGATTGCCTCTGGCGCGCCGGCAGTAACAACCAATATTGCCTTTCGTGAGCTTCTCGCAAGCACTCCAGGTCTTTTTGTTGAGACAGACACACCAGAGGCAATCGCCACTGCGCTCGTCAGCGCCGCAGGCGCTGACATTCACGCTATCACAACCGAGGTGCGGCACCGCTACGCGCTCCCGCACCTCATAAAAACCATCTGCCATACTTTAAAAACATAGTAATGAAACGAGTACTCTTTTTTGGTATTTTCAATCCGGAGTATGCGCGCACACGCATACTTACTGAAGGATTTACTGCGCTTGGATACGAAGTTGTTTTGTGCAATGTTAACCCACGCGTCCTGCCGGGCGCGCGAAAGTATTGGGCACTCTTTCAGCAAGGTAGAGCGCTCCGCCATACTCATTTTGATTACATATTTGTGCTTTTCCCTGGACATACTGTCGTGTGGCTTGCGCGCCTTCTTTTTGGGAATCGCATTATTTTTGATGCGTTTGTTTCGCTCTTTGATTCAAATATGCACGATCGTGCTCTCTACTCGGTGCATTCTTTCCGCGCTTACTACGACCGTTTCTTTGATTGGTTTTCGTGTACTCTTGCACGCAAAGTACTCGTTGATACCGATGCACACTGTCATTATTTTATAGAACACATCGGTGTGTCAAAGAAAAAACTTATAACAGTACCGGTTGGTGCGGCAACCGCGTGGTTTTTAGCGGGAGATAAATTGCAAATTAAAAAGCGAGATACAAATCTGTTACTCGTTGAGTTTTATGGTTCATATATTCCACTTCATGGCGTGCCGATTATTGTGCAGGCGGCGCACATACTCGCAGAGGAGAATATTCAATTTCGCCTCATCGGCAGCGGACAAGAGTACGCTGCAGTGCGTCTTCTTGTGGAAAAACTTGGTGGTGTACCAAATATTAAATTTCTTCACACTATGCCACGCGAGAAGCTTATTGAGAATATGCGCGAAGCGGATATATGTCTCGGTATTTTCGGTACTACCAAAAAAGCATCGCGCGTGGTGCCAAATAAAGTATACGAATGTGCCGCACTCGGGAAGCCAATCATTACTGCCGACACACAAGGTATTCGCGAAGTTTTTACCGACCAAGAAAATATCTTTTTGGTGCCACAATCATCAGCACAAGCACTCGCTCAAGCCATTCTAGAGCTCGCTGCTGACAAAATACTTCGCAAACGTCTCGGTGCCGTCGCGCGCAGAAAAATGCAGAAACACTACACGCCAGAACACATAGTCAAACAGATGCTCCAAAAGCTATCGTAATTTTTCTGTTAGAATAAGTATATGACACCATTTCTTGGGTCGCGTAGACCAGACTTTCGTGCAGGACGCCATGCGCTTACTTATGATGATTATTGGAAACAGCGCGGATATTCAATAAGTAAAAAGCTTTCAGAGCGTGAAATAATTATTCGTGATCTTATACAGCCTAAAGAGTCGGTGCTCATAATAGGGTGTGGCACATCACTTTTGCCAATAGCACTCCAAGAGAAGGGCTGCGAAGTCACAGTCTCCGACATTGCACCAGGTGCTGTTAAACTTTTTACTGATAAAGACATTCCAGGATTTGTTCTTGACCTTGAAAATATTGTAGAGGGAACAATCTCCGAAAATTACGACAGCATTATTGCAAGCGAGGTGCTTGAACATATTAGGAATCCAGAACAGGCGATTGAAAAGTTCTCAAAACATACAAAGCGCTTTATTATTTCAATTCCTAACAGTGCATTCTACCGCTACCGTATCCATCTTATGTTTGCAGGACGCTTTTTTGTGCAGTGGGCAAATCATCCTGCAGAACATCTGCGCTACTGGTCTCATATTGATTTTCTTGAATGGTTATCAGCGATGGATTTGAAAGTACAAAAAGTAATTCCTTCAAATGGTCTTTCGTGCAAGGGTCTCTGTACCTTTATGAAAGATTTTATGCCAAACCTTTTTGGACATCAGATTGTATATGTTTGTACTGTGTCAGCACAAAGTAGTGATAAATAATATATGATGGAGAAAAAGTAGTACCAACAATGCAGAAACACTACACGCCAGAGCACATAGTCAAACATCTGCTTCAAAAGCTGACATAGGGTATTATTGGAATAATAATCGCAACCACTTTATCGATTATGTAGACTCAAAATATGCACAGATTTCAAATATGAATACATTTACTAAATATTGGTATACAAGTAAAGCGCTCGCCAAGACCGCTATAAAGCTTGTGCTACGGAAAGGAATATTCGCGTCGTATAGTCAACGCGGAGAAGATATTATTGCGCTTGCGCAACTTCGCGGTGTACGCGGTATTTATGTTGATGTGGGAGCATATCATCCAGTGCTTTACTCAAACACCTACGCGCTCTACCGCCTCGGGTGGAGTGGAATTGTTATTGACCCCAACTATACGCTCCGTCCACTTTATACAGTGTTTCGCCCGCGCGACCGCTTTATTGCGTGTGGCATTGGTAAGACAAAAACTGAACAGACATATTATGCATTTACAGATGGTTCGTACAATACATTTGATGCAGATGGTGTCGATGTACTTCTTTCATCAGCGCGCGCGCAAAAATTGTTAAGCAAGCGTGTGGTAAATGTGCGACCACTCAGTGATGTATTGAAAGAGAATAATGTAACTCACATTGACCTTCTTAATATTGACACAGAAGGGCTTGATTATACTGTGCTCATTTCGCACAACTGGTCTATTTTACCGAAGGTGATTGTGATAGAAGACCACGATTTTAATCCTGACCAACCACGAGCGAGTGCTATTTATACATTCTTATGTGATAAAC
>ENA-ORDP01001062-ORDP01001062.1-marine-sediment-metagenome-genome-assembly--contig:-NODE-1062-length-15869-cov-4.233085_pt1 | contig 15869 bp, 15 predicted proteins | sample MGYA00248627_ERZ508539 | MGnify/ENA primary metagenome ERZ508539 (study PRJEB26208, sample SAMN05571518) | marine sediment metagenome | biome: deep sea; feature: Hydrothermal vent; material...
ATTTAACGAGAATCAGGGGGGAATCTAGCCAAAGACCGCTTTTTCGCAGTCGATTCTCTGTTCTCGGACAGGCTCCCCGGATTTGCTTTGGAGGTAATGTGTGGTGACAACAGCCAGACAATATATCGCAGCACAGGCAGATCAGGTGATTCTGGAGCTGAGCGAGTACTTTGGCTCTCATTTGCAAACAAAGCGTGCGATTCGTGAGCAGTTTTCCCGGGATGAGTCGGCACATACTCCGGTACTGCCGGACGCGGTGGTGGCTGTTGCCAGTACCGAAGAGGTCTGCAGGGTCGTCACTGCCTGTAGCCACTGGCAGGTGCCGGTAGTGGCTTACGGTACGGGTACCGCTCTGGAAGGTCAGGCCATTGCTGTGGCTGGCGGTTTGACTCTGGATATGAGTGCCATGAATCGTGTGCTTGAAGTCCACCAGGATGATCTTGATGCCGTGGTGCAACCACGGGTTACGCGCAGGCAGTTGAACGAATATCTCAAGGATAGCGGCTTGTTCTTTTCCGTTGACCCGGGAGCGGATGCTTCTTTGGGTGGCATGGCGGCAACCCGGGCCTCGGGGACCAATACGGTTCGTTATGGCTCGATGCGCGAAAACGTGTTGTCCATGGAGGTGGTGTTGGCGGACGGTCGTGTGATCCGCACCTCGCGGCGGGCCAGAAAATCTGCGGCAGGCTATGATCTCACGCATCTGTTTGTGGGCTCTGAAGGCACCTTGGGGATTATCACCGAACTGACTCTCAGATTGTTTGGGCAGCCGGAAGCCATCAGTGCTGCGGTCTGTCCGTTTGCCGAGGTTGAGGGTGCTGTTCGGACCGCGATCGAGACCATCCAGTCGGGCATCCCGGTGGCCCGAATTGAACTGGTCGATGATGTTTCCATGCAGGCAATAAATCGCTACTCAGGAACGGACTATGTTGAGCAGCCAACCCTGTTTCTGGAGTTTCACGGCAGTGCAAAAAGTGTCCGTGAGCAGGCGCAAATGGTGCAGGTGATTGCCGCAGATCATGGTGGCAGTGATTTTCAATGGGCTCTTAAACCCGAGGATCGTCATCGTCTGTGGCGAGCTCGCCATGACATGGCCTATGCTGGCAAGGCCTTGTTACCACAAAGCCGAATCTGGGCTACAGATGTTTGCGTGCCAATTTCCCGACTGGCAGAATGTATTGTTGAGACCCGCCGTGATATCCAGCGGGAAAAGCTGCTGGCGCCGATGGTGGGGCATGTTGGTGATGGCAATTTCCATCTGGTACTACTGGTCGATCACCAAGATCCCAAGCAGGTCAACAAAGCTCAGGATCTACATGAGCGGATGGTGATGAGGGCCTTGGCACTGGGCGGGACCTGTACCGGAGAACACGGGGTAGGATTGGGCAAAAAAGATTTTTTACAGGCCGAGCACGGAGAAGCACTGTCGGTTATGTACAGTATTAAACAAGCGCTCGACCCGCAAAACATCATGAATCCAGGAAAAATGTTGCCGGATAGGCAGTAAACGAATCCAGCCGACTATTTTTTGTGTAGCCTATTGAAAAATATCGCCCCCTGAGCTTGCACGTATCGCAGGCTTTCAGTAGAATCGCCGACCCTTCTTTTGTACTAACTTTACGACTTGTGGCAATGAAGACATATTCTGCTAAACCTGAAACTGTGCGACGTCAATGGTATGTTATTGACGCCTCGGATAAAGTACTGGGGCGCCTGGCGTCGGAAGTAGCCCGCAGACTGCGCGGCAAACATAAGGCGGAGTTCACGCCACATGTTGATACCGGTGATCATATTGTAGTGATCAACGCTGACAAGGTACACGTCACCGGACGCAAGGAAACCGACAAAATGTACCACCACCATAGTGGATACCCCGGCGGCATCTATTCGGTATCACTAAAAGATCAACGACAACGCCATCCGACCCGAATTATCGAGTCAGCGGTGAGAGGGATGTTGCCGAAAAATCGACTAGGCAGGGTGATGTTCAGTAAGCTGCATGTCTATGCCGGACCCGATCAGCCGCACGAAGCACAACAGCCCAAGGTACTGGAGCTGTAAACCATCTACAGGAATAATGCATGACCAGCAAACAAACCTATTACGGCACCGGCAGACGAAAAAGTTCGGTCGCACGCGTTCGTCTTTGCCCCGGAAGCGGCGATATTGTTGTCAACAAGCGCTCACTTGACGCCTATTTTGGTCGTGAGACGGCGCGAATGATTGTCCGGCAACCATTGGAAACGGTGAATATGAAGGACAAGTTCGATATTATGGTGAACGTCTGCGGTGGTGGCAACAGCGGGCAGGCGGGTGCTATTCGACACGGCATCACCCGCGCATTGATGCAGTTTGATGAAGAGCTACGGGCGGATCTGCGAAAAGCCGGCTTTGTTACTCGGGATGCACGTGAAGTAGAGCGTAAGAAGGTTGGGCTGCACAAAGCTCGCAAGCGTTCGCAATACTCCAAACGATAACTATCCGGGGTCGATTGGGGGATCGTCCAACGGCAGGACTACGGACTCTGACTCCGTCAATCCAGGTTCGAATCCTGGTCCCCCAGCCAGATTCGGTGTCTGCCAATGGAATTTGTCCCATTACGGCGTTATTTTCGTACCCGAATGCTCACATTCTCCGTGCGAAAATGCCTTGTACTGAACCAAAATCTAAACACACTGAATCGTTACGTTAGCAGTAGGTAAAATTCGTGGCAAACTCAGGACGACTTCAACAGGCGCTGCTTATCCCGATTCCAGTCCCGTTCCTTGATTGCGGCACGCTTATCGTATTTTTTTTTGCCACGGGCCAGACCAACCGCTAGTTTGGCACGACCTTTTTTCCAGTACAACGACAGGGGTGTCAGCGTGTAACCACCACGTTCCGAGGCCCCAATCAGATGGTCAATCTGTTTTTGATGCAACAATAATTTGCGTGAACGTACGGGGTCCGGATGGATGTGGGTAGAGGCCGAAGGCAGGGGCGATAAATGGGCCCCAAACAGAAATAGCTCACCGCTGCGTACAATCACGTACGCTTCTTTCAGCTGAGCCCGGCCGGCACGCAGGCTTTTAACTTCCCAGCCCTCCAGCACCAGGCCGGCTTCAAAGGTTTCTTCAATAAAGTAGTCGAAGTAGGCCTTTTTGTTCCGGGCAATGCTGGGTGGGGCAGTATTTTTTCGGGCCTTCATAAGGATATGTCAGGGGGTAGTGTAATGGCTGTATTATACCCATGCCGACGGCAGAAACCGTGTGTGTTCACCCTATTTCGAGCCTGATACCCGACCATCGCAAAATACATATTCAGCACTTGTCGAGCGGCAAATAATTCTGTACCTTGTGCCCCCGTGGTTTGAGCAACTGGAACTTTGAAAGAATCGGAGTAGCTACTGACGATATGAAGCACATTGAGCAATCGGCACTGGTCGCTTATCCCGCTGACAAGATGTTCCATCTGGTGGATGATGTTAACGCCTACCCGGAGTTTCTACCCTGGTGTGGAGGGGCGGAAATTCTGCAACGAAAGGGGAACCGGGTTCAGGCTAGTATCCGCATCCACTATTTGGCTGTTGACCAGACCTTTACTACTGAAAATACTCTGACCGAAGGTCGTGAGATTAAGATTCGCCTCTTGAGAGGTCCATTCAGCCATTTGCAGGGTGACTGGAGATTTCAGCCCTTGTCCGCAGAAGCCAGCAAGGTCAGCCTGCGTCTGGATTTTGACTTTTCCAGCAAGGTGATTGCGCTGGTGGTCAGTCCGGTGTTCAGCCAAATTGCTAATAGTCTGGTGCAGGCTTTTTGCCACCGGGCTAAAGAAATGTATGGTACAACGGGTGTAGCCACTCAAAAATTATGAAAACCGGGTTTGGGTCGGGTGGCCAGATAACCGTGGCCTATGTGCTCAATGGGCGACAGGTTGTTGAACTGTTTACTATCGCCGCTGATGAAACCATAGGGCATTTCCTGCAACGACGGCAATGTCAAAGTCGTGTCCCTGAGGTGGTTCGTAACCGGGATTATGGGGTATTCAGTCAGTTAGCTGGCCCCGAAACCTGCCTTAATGATGGTGACAGACTGGAGTTTTATCAGCCCCTGTGCACGAACCCACTGCAAAAACGACACCAGCTGGCTTCCAGAAGGTTGTCTGAGAACAGAAGCTGTAGTAAGGGGAAATAACCTCTTAAGACAGCTCATAACAAATCTTTGCAAGAGGCTCAGGTGGCTTTTTTAATTTTGTTCCACAAGCGCTGAAAAAATCCGGGGGAAGATTGTTGTTCCGGAAGGCTATTTTCTGGTAGCCCGACGGCCTTACTGACCTTCTCATTGCGCTCAATTTTTTGCAGTTTCTGGTTCTGAAAATACAGGGTCAGGCGTTGCTGTGTTATTTTGCTGGCACCCCCTTTTTGAAAAGAATAATAATAATCCCAGCGTTGTTTGTGAAAAGGGTCAGTAACCAGTGGCGCACCTAACAAATACCGGACTTGACGTTGGTTCATTCCGGTCTGCAGCTGCTTGAGTTGTGATTCATTCAACAGATTGCCTTGTTGAATATCCATTTTGTAGATACCGCTGCAGCTGGATAGAAAAATTGCAGCAGCACTGAGTAGAAACAACGGCATGGGGAAATGGGGTTTGGGCATAATCAATTTGGCTCGGTGTAGAAAATATGACGTGATCATAACGCAAATCAGACAATAGGAACAATTCAGCGTGTCGAATCAGCAGCTCTTAGCAGGTAATTGATGTGTACTGAAGGGGGGTTCTGGAATATCCTCAGTCATTATTGGCCGCCGGAGTGAAGAAAGTTCGGCCTAACGCGCTACAATGCCTATTCAAAGCCGTATTTTCAAAGTCATGGAGAATCGTATAGTGAACCACCAGCAAAAACCCTCCTTATCATTTAGCTCCACACAATACCACACTGCAGAAGAGGGGTTTTTGCAGGCCTGTCCAGACTACGAAGCTACCGCAGTACTGGATCGTTTACGAGAGGACGAATACCAGCGACTCGACCAGCAACGACAAGTCTATCTCGATTATACCGGTGGTGGTCTCTATGCCCAGTCACAGCTGAAGGTGCATATGCAAGTCTTACAGGAGCAGGTATTGGGCAATCCGCACTCCGCTAATCCTGCCTCACAGGCGACAACCCGCCTGGTAGAAGCGACTCGTGCGTTTGTTCTGGACTATTTCCATGCGGATCCTGCAGAGTATTTTGTGGTTTTTACGGCCAATGCCAGTGCTGCCCTGAAACTGGTTGGGGAATCCTACCCCTTTGCACCGGGTGGGCAGTATTTGCTGACCTATGATAATCATAATTCGGTCAATGGCATTCGTGAGTTTGCTCGGGGGCGTGGTGCTGATTACCAATATGTACCACTTACTACGCCGGAATTACGTATTGACCAGACCGCATTGCAGAAACTTTTGGCATCAGCGGATCACAAGCGTGCCAACCTTTTTGCATTTCCCGCACAATCCAACTTTTCCGGGGTAAAGCATCCGTTGATATTGGTGACCATGGCCCAACAAGCGGGCTGGGATGTGCTGCTTGATGCAGCGGCCTTTGTCCCGACCAATGCGCTGGATCTGCAAGCCTGTAAAGCTGATTTTGTCTGCATGTCCTTCTATAAAATGTTTGGTTATCCGACCGGGCTGGGTGCCTTGTTGTGTCGTCGGCAGGCGGCACAGAAACTGCGACGCCCATGGTTTGCCGGAGGCACAGTGAACTTTGCCACTGCCCAGGGACGTGGCCATTATCTGGCATCGGGAGAGGCTGCTTTCGAAGACGGGACGGTCAATTACCTGAATATCCCGGCGATTAAAACAGGCCTTGAATACCTGCAGCAAATCGGCATGGAGACGATCACCACGCGGGTACGCTGTTTGACCGACTGGTTGTTGCGCCAACTCTATGCCTTGTGTCACGACAACGGGTCGCCATTGGTACGCCTTTATGGCCCACTGGGCATGGCACAGCGCGGAGGTACCATCACCTTCAATCTCTATGACCCCCAAGGACGGTTGCTGGACTATCGACGGATCGAGGAACTGGCGGGTGAACAGGGGATATCTTTGCGTACCGGGTGTTTTTGTAATCCCGGTGCCGGGGAGCTGGCAGAGGGGTTGACTGCTGAGGATATGCGCGATGGCCTGAAAAATAGTCGGGATATGACGCTGCCACTATTTTTACAGATTATCCAGCATCGAGGTAATCGCAGTGCGGGTGCGATACGTATTTCTGTGGGTCTGGCCTCGAATTTTGCTGATATATATCGATTCATGGGCTTTATCGATACATTTCGTAACCAGACCAGCCTCAATATCGGCGAAGTCACGTTTGATATCGCCAGTTGCCGGGTGATTCGTGATGGTAGCTAGGAGGCTGTCCGCAGTAGGTTCTCTATTCTCGGACAGGCCCCTAGTTTATTGCTCCTGTAAAACCGGTGCTTTCGCCATCCATAGTAGTCGTGCCGCTTCAGCCGCCCACAGACATTAACCACATTTAGAGTCACCACAGCTCAGGCAGGTCATACAGCCATCCATCATCATCACAGCCACGGTATTGCATTTGACGCACAGGACAGAACCCTCCGGGAAAGTGGCCTCTGTGGTTTTTGAGAACGCATCTTGACGTGCTTCGAACTCCCTGCGCTTGCTGCTGATCAGGTTTTTTTGATGTTCGTCAAGACCATCTTTCATCATCCCGATCATGCGCATATGTGCCTCAATGGCATCGCCAATTTCGGCCACCAGTGATGGAATATAGTGACCACCGCGCTTGAAGTACCCGCCCTGTGGATCAAACACACTGTGCAATTCCTCCACCAGGAAGGTGACGTCTCCGCCTTTGCGAAAGACCGCGGAGATAATCCGGGTCAAAGCCACAATCCATTGAAAATGCTGCATATTTTTAGAGTTAATAAAAATTTCGAAGGGCCGGCGTTTCTCAAAAGGGGTATTGGGGTTGAGCACTACATCGTTAATCGTGACATACAGGGCATGTTCGGAGAGTGGGGTCTTGATTTTGTAGGTGCTACCGAGCAATAGCTCCGGGCGTTCTAGTTTTTCATGCATTTGTACCACATTGTTCTGTTCTGACAGGGTCAGCGCTGCATCCAGAGCATTCTGTGGTTGCGGTGGTGTTGTCTTGGACTCCTGGTTGGATTCTTCTTTGACAACGCTGTAGTCGACAATTTTGCCTTCGATTTTTACGGTCATGTCCTTCTCTCCTGCCCGTGTTGTTTAAAAACGCCCGTAATATCCTTCTTTGAGGGCATCATAGAGGTTAGCTGCGGTGTGGGTTTCACCATCATAGTCCACATTATCGTTACCCTTCAGCTCCACAACCTCACCATTGTCAAGGATAAAACGGTAGGTCGTAGCGGCCAGATCCTGTTCCTTGACCAGCACCCCTTGATGAGCGGCCGGATTAAAGCGGAACGTGGTACAACCTTTTAATCCTTTTTCATAGGCATACCGATAAATATCCTTGAAGTCTTCGAATGGATAATCGGTAGGGACATTGGCAGTTTTGGAAATCGAGGAATCAATCCATTTCTGGGCTGCCGCCTGCACATCAATATGTTGTACCGGGTTAATCATACTGGCGCTGACGAAATAATCCGGCAATTGATTTTTTTCGTCTTCGGCCAATGGGTCAGCATCAGGATTGACCCGCTGCCGATAGACCAGTAATTCATAGGAGCAGACATCAACTTTTTGTTTAGTTTTGCGGCCTTCACGGATGATATTCCTGGAGTATTTGTGGGCAAAAGAGGGCTCTATTCCATTACTGGCGTTATTGGCCAGAGACAGGCTGATGGTGCCGGTCGGTGCAATGGAAGTGTGGTGGGTGAAACGAGCGCCTTGTTCGGCAATCTTTTTGGTCAACGAATCCGGCAATTTTTGCATGTAGTGACTGTAACGGGCCAACAATACCGAACCACGTACCTTGTCACCAGCTTCATACCCGTCTTCCACCATCTCCGGTCGTTGTGCAAGCATTGTGGCTGTCACGGTAAAATCTTTCAGCATAATGGGTGCTGGGCCCTTTTCTGTAGCGAGTTCCAGGCCGGTTTGCCAACCAACCAGGGCCATTTCCCGCGACACTTTTTCTGTAAATTCCAGTGAATCCGGGCTGCCGTACTTCATGCGTAGCATGGTCATGCTTGAGCCAAGGCCAAGAAAACCCATCCCGTGTCGACGTTTGAGAAGGAGTTCATCACGTTGTTGTTGCAAAGGCAGGCCATTGATTTCGACCACGTTGTCCAGCATACGGGTAAAAACCGCTACCACCTGGCGAAAGCGCTCCCAGTCAAATGTGGCCTGCGGGGTAAACGGCTCAACAATGAACCGGGTCAAATTAATGGAGCCCAAAAGGCATGCCCCATAAGGAGGCAGGGGCTGTTCTCCACAGGGATTGGTGGCCCGGATATTTTCGCAAAACCAGTTGTTGTTCAGATCGTTTATGCGGTCAACCAGGATGAATCCCGGTTCGGCATAATCATAGGTCGAAGTCATGATTAAATCCCAGAGTTGACGCGCTGGGGTACTGCGGTACACACGACAGGCAACCTCCCCGGTATCATTAACGATGTAGCCTTCTGTATTGGGCCAGTGACGCCACACGATATTGGTATTTTTATCATCAAATTCAGTCTGGCTGGCTGGGAACACCAGCGCCCAAGGCTGATTTTCCTTGACTGCCAGCATGAAATCATCGCTGATCAGACAGGACAGGTTAAATTGGCGCAGACGAGCATTTTGGCGTTTTACAGAAATAAATTCGCTGGCATCCGGGTGGCCAATATCAAAAGTGGCCATCTGTGCCCCGCGCCGACCACCGGCAGAGGAAACCGTGAAACACATAGCATCGAAGATGTCCATAAAGGACAGTGGACCGGATGTATAGGCGCCGGCTCCACTGACAAAAGCCCCCTTGGGTCGCAGAGTGGAGAATTCATAACCGATACCGCAACCGGCCTTGAGCGTCAAGCCTGCCTCATGTACCGACTGCAGAATCCCGTCCATGGAATCGGGAATAGCTTTGGAGACGGTGCAGTTGATGGTGCTGGTGGCAGGTTTGTGTTCCTGAGCTCCGGCGTTGGAAATAATCCGCCCGGCAGGGATAGCGCCGTTCTGCAATGCCCAGACGAATTGCCGGTAACAGGTTTCCTGCATGGCCGGTTTTTCGACACCGGACAGGGCTCGGGCCACACGCTTGAACGTATCGTCTACCTTGCGGTCGATACATTCACCGTTGCTGTTTTTTAGACGGTATTTTTTGTCCCAGATATCCTCTGATGCTGGTTGAAGATGATAGCTGGTAGTTTCTTTTGGTACAGTATTTTTGCTGCTCTTTGCTGTAATTTGCAGCTTGGTTTGTATGGTGGCTTCCACGATTCATCCCCGAAAGTTGCTGGCAGGGTACAGGCTCTGCCGCGAAATTTTGCCATCCTGGCGGTAAATAATTGATTTTTTGACAGACATCCCTCCTGCTGGAAAGCAGGGTCTGTCGGCGCCAGCGGTCATTTCATTGAACCGGGTCAGAAAACGCCCAATCACTAAATATAGTAGCTAGGCGGGGTAAGTTATCCCTATATATAGGATATGTCAACCACCATATCGATCAACGGCAGGGTCGGTAGTTACCAAATATAAGTATTTGAATTACAGAGTTTGCTCGTGTCCTTTACACATCGTTACGAATAACTCAGTAAATCAACCTTCAATTTTTTACGGGGGGCGAGTACAGAATTACTACTTCTTTGTAATCTGCTACAGATTGTCTGTAGTCCTGGCATGCCGACTCTCTTACAATTCAGGAACTCTCCAAACCCAGCAATCATCCGCAGCATTTCGTTACAACGGTTTGTTGGTACTGGCTATTGTTCAGATATTGGTGTGTGGTCATGAACCGAGGCAATCAGATCCATGGTTTTTTGCAATGCCCCCTTGTTGCGCTTGACCAGTGCCCGGCCCGCTTCACCGGCCAGAAAGCGGGCTTCAGGGTCCGTCAGCAAACGGTGGATTTGTGCTACCATATCGTCCTCGGTGCTTACCTCAAAGCCGGCACCACAAGACAACACTTGTTGACTGATTTCCCGGAAATTGGCCATATAAGGCCCGAACAATACCGGCACACCTACCGCGCAGGGTTCCAGTACATTATGTCCTCCCCCGCCCACAATCAGACTGCCGCCAACCAGGGCAACATCCGCAGCGGCAAAAAATACTGGCAGCTCTCCCATACTATCGGCCAAATAGATCTGGGTTCGTGCGGCTACTTGTTTTACCTCACTGCGTTTTTGCAGGCGTAGTCCGGCCCGTCGACACAAGCGTGTGACTGCTGCAAAACGTTCCGGGTGCCGTGGCGCCAGTACGACCAATAAATCTGGCAGCTCGGTGAGCAGTCGTTTATAGACGCTAATGATCTGCACCTCTTCATCATCATGGGTACTACCGATAACCCATACCGGGCGATTCTGTCCCCAGTCACGTCGTACTACGGTGGCCACCTCAGTCAAGCTAGGGGCCAGGCGCACATCAAATTTTATACTGTTGGTGATCTTCAGTCGATTCCCTGGGGCACCAAGTCTGCGTAAACGCGCAGCATCGGCACGCGTCTGTACCGCAAACAGGGTAACCCGTGACAGTGTTTCCCGGACAAAACCGGGCATTCGTCGATAGCCTTGAAACGAGCGCATGGAGACCCTGACATTGGTCATGACGATGGGAATATGGTGTTCTGATAGTTGTTTAAACAGATTTGGCCAAATTTCGGTTTCCATAATAATGGCCAGTTGTGGTCGGGTGTGGTGCAAAAAAGTGCGGATGGCCCAGGGATAATCATAGGGTAGATAACAGTGATCAACCCCGCTACCCAGGCTGCGCGTCAATTGCATGGAGCCGGTCGGTGTCGTGGTGGTAATCAGCAGGCTTTGCTCAGGATATTGTTGGCGCAAGGCACGAGCTAGCGGCATGGCGGCATTGACTTCACCTACCGAAACAGCATGAACCCAGATTGAGCCGCTGGCTACGGTTTCCGGTACCCGACCGAAACGCTCGCCCCAGCGTAGCAAATAGTCCGGACTACGAATACCTCGCCAACTCAAACGTAACAATGCCAGCGGCAAACCCAGATGTAGCAATAGTGTGTACAGCAAGCGCATCATCAGGTAGGTTGAAGCCAGTCTTGTGGTTGTAGATAGCCTGCATGCAGCTCCGCTTCTGCTGAGTCAGGTTCCGCTTGCCAGGCATATTGCCAGCTTGCCAGTGGTGGCATCGACATCAGAATGGATTCCGTTCGGCCACCGGATTGCAGGCCGAACAAAGTGCCCCGATCATATAATAGGTTGAACTCCACGTAGCGACCACGGCGATAGAGTTGAAAGTTACGTTGTCGTGGTCCGAAGGCCGTATGCTTGCGGCGGCGAACAATCGGTGGGTAGGCATCCAGAAAAACCTCAGCTACAGCCCGGGTGAAGTCGAAGCAATGGCCAAAACCCGGAGTATTGAGGTCGTCATAAAATAGTCCACCGACACCACGTGTTTCACCGCGATGAGGCAGGTAGAAATAGTCATCACACCAGGCTTTGAAACGTGGATAGTATTGTGGATCAAAGCGCTGGCAGGTGTGCTGAGCCTTGAGGTGCCACTCCAGGACATCTGCGCGGAAAGGATAATAGGGAGTCAGATCAAAACCACCTCCAAACCACCAAATTGGCTTCTGTTGTGGGCCGTGAGCCAGAAAAAAACGGATATTCATATGGCTGGTCGGTACATAGGGATTCTGTGGGTGCAGGACCAATGAAACACCTATGGCCTCGAAACTGCAACCGGACAGCTGCGGGTATCGGGTGCTGGCCGAGGTGGGTAGTGTGTTACCGAAGACGTGGGAAAAATTAACCCCCCCACGTTCGAAAACAATACCCGCATCCAACACCCGGGTACTGCCACCACCGCCCTCAGCATGGTACCAGGGGTCTTCGTGAAAATGGGCGGTACCGTCTTCTGCTTCCAGTGCTACACAGAGCTGATCCTGTAATTGCAGCAGAAAATCTTTTACCACCGGCACATCCACTTTATTCATTCGTTATCCCTCATCGTAGATCCGGAATCCCGCCGCAGGGGGGTTAGTAAGCAACTCTGAGCACTTGGCCACTCACAAGGTCACGAATTTCGGTGCACTGATGTAAAGCCCCCAGGTGGCCCGGCAGGACGCCACCCAGAATGCCGCCGAATTGATCATACACCTGGTGAGGTCGACGGGCAGCGACCTGACCACGGCCGTTGGCACTGGTAGAAACCAATGCAGTTCTGGCGGCCCGGCATAGGGTGGCCAACGGTGGGTGGTCAGTCACCCGCACGGCTATACAGGTATTGCGACCACGCAACCAATACGGAGTCCCATGTGCTGCCGGTACCAACCAAGTCACCGGTCCCGGCCAGGTAGCACGGGCCGGATCCAGTTTATTGCCCCGGAAAGCCGGGGCAATCCAGTTGCGTAACTGCCATTCACCGGCAGCAACCAGGATCAGCCCCTGGCTCGGGTGGCGTTTTTTCAAATGCAACAGAGCCCGTACTGCAGCCCGGTTGCGCGGGTCGCAACCGATACCGTAACAGCCTTCAGCCGGATAGACGACCAAGCCACCCTGTCGAATACGCCGCAATCCCTGTGCGCTAATGGATTGAGGATTTGCCCAGATGTTGTCGTAGTTTCGTATCACGGTCAGCCACATCCTGGGCATTTTGTTTACGGTCAGTAGCCAGCAGTGTGGTAATCCCAGGGTCTTGCAGGGCCAGCATCTGGGCGGCCAGGTAGGCCGCATTACGTGAGCCGGCTTTGCCGATGGCAACACAAGCGACCGGAATCCCCCCGGGCATTTGCACGGTCGATAACAAAGCATCCTCACCTCGTAGCGGCCCAGCCTCTATCGGAACCCCGATCACCGGCTTTAGGGTTAAACTGGCGACGGTACCGGCGAGATGGGCGGCCAGGCCAGCTGCGGCAATAAAAACCTGGCAACCGCGCTGATCTGCTTCTCGCACATAGTTACGGGTAGCATCGGGTGTACGATGTGAAGATGTAATCTTTACTTCCCAGGGAATACCCAGTGCGTCCAGGGTGTCCATCGCAGTTTGCATGGTAGATAGATCGGAATCCGAGCCCATGAGGATGGCAACAAAGCGTTGGTTCATAATTTCAGTCGTCGGTGGATGTCATCGGTTGATTAATGGGGGTATTCTACCGCAATCTGGAGGCTGTCGAGGGTCAGCCTCATTCTCCGTGCGAAATTGCCTTGTACTGAACCAAAATCCAAACACGCCGAATAGTTACGTTGGTCTTTAGAATAAGCCCTGGATCAGGCCTTCACTATCGATATGGATGGCATTCGCTGCAGGCAACCTGGGCAGTCCGGGCATGGTCATAATATCACCACAGATTACGACAATGAATCCGGCGCCACTGGACAGCTTAACTTCACGGATGGGTACGACAAAGTTAGTCGGGGCACCGAGCAAGGCGGGGTCTGTAGAGAAACTATACTGGGTTTTGGCCATACAGACCGGCAATTCCCCATAGCCATCATCCAGCAGGGCTCGAAATTGTCCACGGATCTTCTTGTCAGCAATAATATCGTCTGCACCATAGATACGTCGGGCAATAGTTTGGGCTTTTTCCCAAGGGGTAGCGTCATCTGCATAGGTCGGTATCAAATGGGCAGAATTCGACTCCGCCAGTCGTACCACCTCTTGTGCCAAGCTTTCGGCACCAGCACCGCCCTTTGCCCAATGGCTACAAACCTCGGCGGCGATACCCATCTCTTCACAGTAGGTCTGAACGGCAGCAACTTCAGCATCCGTATCGGACAAAAAACGGTTGATGGCCACTGTTACGGGTAGTCCAAACTGGCTGAGGTTGCGAATGTGCCGCCGCAGATTGGGCAGGCCCAACTCGAGAGCGGAGACATTTTCCTGTTGCAGATGATCTCGCGAAACACCACCGTGGTATTTCAGCGCCCGCACTGTGGCCACAATGACCGTGGCATCCGGGCGCAAGCCCGTTTTACGGCATTTGATATTGAGAAATTTTTCCGCCCCAAGGTCTGCGCCGAAGCCTGCTTCGGTAATTACATAATCACTCATAGCCAGCGCCGCTCTGGTAGCAACTACGGAATTGCAACCATGCGCTATATTGGCGAAAGGACCCCCATGAATCATCGCTGGATTCCCTTCCAAGGTCTGTACCAGGTTCGGCATAAAAGCATCCTTTAGCAGTGTTGCCATGGCGCCTTGGGCCTTAATATCGCGTGCGTAGACCGGTTTTCGCTCGCGGGTATAGCCGATAATAATGGAGCCAAGTCGCTGGGTTAGCTCCTGCAATGACTCAGAAAGGCAGAAAATAGCCATCACCTCGGAGGCCACAGTGATTTCAAATCCGGACTCACGGGGAAAGCCATTGCTGATACCACCCAGAGAGCTATTGATTCGGCGTAGAGCACGATCGTTCATATCGACGACCCGGCCCCAGGTTACGCGTCTGGAGTCGATGTTGGATTCGTTACGCCAGTAGATATGGTTATCCACCATGGCGGAAAGTAGGTTGTGGGCGGCGCCGATAGCATGAAAATCACCGGTAAAATGTAGGTTGATGTCCTCCATCGGGATGACCTGGGCGTGGCCACCACCGGCAGCACCGCCCTTCATCCCGAAACAGGGGCCGAGACTGGGCTCGCGCAAACAAACGGTGGCTTTTTTGCCTATCCGGTTCAGTGCATCAGACAGACCCACTGAAGTGGTTGTTTTGCCTTCACCCGCAGGTGTGGGCGACATGGCAGTGACCAGAATCAGTTTGCCTTGTGGGTTGTTTTTCAGCGACCCGATGTGCTCCAGTGAGATTTTTGCCTTATCATGGCCATAAGGCAGAAGATGTTCTTCAGGAATGCGCAACTTTTTGGCAATGGTCTGTATCGGTAGACCTTTTACACTACGGGCAATCTCAATATCACTCATCCGGGCTTCCTCCAGTCAGAGTATTATGTGTGGTCTGTGGTTTACAGGGTAAACCGGTGCGCGACAATAAACCTGCAGCACACGCATGGCAATACTTTTCCGCTTGATTGTGCAGATTTATCGCTACGACTTTCCATCCTCTCCACTCTACCGAAATAGAGTCTGCTCAATAAGCCGCCTCAGCATAATAATCCAAGGATTCTGGTAGTCCATTCTGGTTGTTGCCACACGCTTTTTCGTACGTCATTGCAACGGTTTTTTAAAGATCAACAGCTGGCGTAAGCAGCGGTGAGGCGCGGTAGCATCCCTACGTCAGCTCAACACCCTTGTTGGAAAACTTGGGATAGCTCATGGCCAAAGCAAGAAATCCAACAAATCCAAGTCGCGAATTCAGCATAGCGTATTCCAAACTGGATAGTGTCGGTGTGCTTGATTCAACTTTGGCAATTGATACTCGTTTGTAACGATTCAGCGTATTTAGATTTTGGTTCAGTACAAGGCGTTTTCGCACGGAGAATGTGAGCATTCGAGTACGAAAATAACGCCGTAATGGGACAAAAAGATGAATGCGCTGAATAGCTACTAGATTTTTTACTTAATTTCCCCAAGATTCCATTATACGAATGTTGCGAGTACATTATCCGCCCTCATCATCGGTTCATGACCTGTCCCTCCACCTAGCCAGGACAAATACAGTACCGGTATTTTCAGGGATCTGACCGGTGTGTGCAATCGGAGCAGTGATTATTCAGGCGCTAGTCCCCATTCTCGACCCGGGTGGTTTGCTGATGCTGGTCTGCACCTCGTTCCAGCAGGTGGGTCGCAAAACTGTGTCGTAAGCATATGGCAGGAAGC
>ENA-ORDP01001063-ORDP01001063.1-marine-sediment-metagenome-genome-assembly--contig:-NODE-1063-length-15858-cov-3.916915_pt1 | contig 15858 bp, 12 predicted proteins | sample MGYA00248627_ERZ508539 | MGnify/ENA primary metagenome ERZ508539 (study PRJEB26208, sample SAMN05571518) | marine sediment metagenome | biome: deep sea; feature: Hydrothermal vent; material...
CGCCTGACGACTTTTCGCTCGATTTCGCTACGAAAGCAATTTTTAGAGGCGCCCTTTAATGGTTCGCCATTTTTGCGCGAATTTTTCCGTTTGGGTTTAACCCCTTTGTAATTTTGTCAGATAAACAGACCGTTTGCGCGTTTTTACTCAGATCTCGACAGGTATCCGGTATATCGATATAATTCGAGTAGCGTTATCACTGGTGTAGAAAGGAACGGTCTGATATTTTGCTATTGTTTGGCAATAAAAAGATGGCTGTTTCTCCAGAAGTTACAGAGAAATATACGGTCAACTCCACTGATGGAAGTCTTACAGCCCTTCTCCATCCATTCGGCAGGTTCGCCAGCGCCACAGTTCTTGTCATTTTGATTTTTACGGCTTTAGCGATATCTGGCCGCGCAGGGCTGAGCAAAAAAGCGCTCGACTACGTGGCCGACAAATACGGCTCACGCGCAAGGAATCGTCTTCTGGATTGGGAGGCGCTTATGGAAAGCAACAAGAATAAAAGTGAGGCCGCAAAGCTGAAAATTGTTAATGATTTTTTTAACCGTATGAAATTCGTGAGTGACCAAATACACTGGAAGCAGGAAGATTACTGGGCGACGCCAGTCGAGTTTCTGGCGACAAAAGGCGGGGATTGCGAGGACTTCTCCATTGCGAAATATTTCACCCTCAGGGAGCTGGGAGTTCCTGATAAAAAAATGTTGATTACCTATGTAAAGGCGCTTGATCTTAATCAGGCCCACATGGTGCTAACCTACTACAAAACACCGAACGCAGAGCCTCTCGTGCTCGACAACCTTATAGGTAAAATCAAATTTGCTTCAAAACGGAAGGATCTTCTTCCTGTATATAGCTTTAATGGTGAAGGCCTGTGGCTTTCGAAAAAGCGTGGAAAAGGAAATCGTGTCGGCTCTTCTGACCGCCTGAGTCTCTGGAAAGATTTGGGGCGGCGGATGGAAAAAGAGCTTACTAGATAAAGCATGAGCGTTTATCATGAGCAGGGGGTATAGAAAATGAGTTTGTCGCGTCAGCTAATAATAATTATTTCTTTACTGTTCCTTCTGGGATTTGCGGGGACTTTTTATAAAAGCATCAACAATATGCGCTCATATCTTGCGACGCAACTTGAATCTCACGCGCAGGATACCGCCACATCTCTTGGTCTGTCGCTTCAGCCGAGTTTTGCAGAGGGAGATTTAGCGACAATGGACACCATGGTCAACGCGATTTTCGACGGGGGCTACTACCGGGAGATAACCGTAGAGAAATCTGACGGCTCAAAGCTTGTCGAGAGGCTCAATGAAGTCCAGATAGAGGAAGTGCCGCCCTGGTTTATAAAACTGATTCCCCTTGATACGCCAAGGCAGGAGGCTTTGATATCAGCCGGCTGGAAACCGGGGGCGAAAGTTTATGTGCGGAGCCACCCCGGCTACGCTTACGTGGAGCTTTGGGAAAGCACTGAGGGAACCTTCTGGTGGTTTACGGGCGGCCTTGTTTTTGTGTGGATTTTGCTTGTCATTGTTTTACGAATCGTCCTTGCGCCGCTAAAAGCGGTGGAGGGCCAGGCGCTTGCCATCTCGGAGAGGGAGTTTCCTGTTCTTGAAAAACTGCCGTGGACAAAGGAGTTGCGTAGCGTTGTGATCGCCATGAATAAGATGTCGAGGAAAGTCAAGCGAATCGTGACAGAGCAGACCGACCTGGCAGAGCGGATGCGCCGGGAAGCGTATGAGGACCAGGTGACGGGGCTGGGCAACAGGCGAAGCTTTGATATACAGCTTAAGCATATGGTCACAGCCAAAGATGAGATATCCCAGGGCGCCCTGGTAATGGTTCGAATAGGCGATTTCGTGGAGTACAACACCCGCTTTGGATGGGGGGACGGCAACAAGTTGCTTGAAGAGGTGGCCAACCTGCTCAAGAAAAAAACAAAAGGGATGCGAAACGCTATCCTGGCCCGTATTGGCGGCGCCGAATTCGCCGTGCTTGCGCACAACACGACCGTGGAAGACGCCGAGGAGCTGGCCAAGCTGATAGGCGTCGGTCTGGGGGAGTTCGAGATCGAAGGTTTGGAAAAAGGTGTGGCCCATATCGGAATCGGGTTCTACAGCCTCGATCAAACCGCCTCTAAACTTCTCGCCCAGGCGGACATGGCCTTGCGTCACGCTCAGCAAAAAGGGCCAAACGCCTGGCACATTTACGAAGCCGAGTCGCTTCAGCAAGCCGAAGTGATGGGAGCGCACGAGTGGAAAGGTGTCATTGAGGGTGTCGTCGAAGCGCGTAGCATCTCTTTCCTATATCAACCCGCCAAGGCCATCATCGACGGATCGACGATGCACTACGAGGCGCTGGCCCGCATCAATGGGGAGGATGGCTCTCTTATACCAGCCGCAGTGTTCATGCCAATGGTCGAGCGGCTGGAGTTGACGATGGAAGTTGACAGGATCCTCGTCCAAAACCTTCTGGATTTGATCGTTAAATCGTCCGAACACCATAAAGTGTACGCGATCAACCTTTTTTCAGCGTCCGTCCATAATGCCGGTTTCGTGGACTGGCTCCTGGACACGTTGAGTAAAAACAAAGTAACCGCGTCGCGGATTATCTTTGAAGTACCGGAATATGGAGCGCTTTCAGACATTGAGTCCTTCGGGAAACTGGTCAACTCTATAAATGAAACCGGCGCAAAAGTCACAATAGACAACTTCGGCTCCACCTCCACCTCTCTTGGTTACTTGAGGGGGCTGAAACTGGAATTTATAAAAATCGACGGAAGCTACATAAAAGATATTGGCGCCAACAAAGACAACCAGTTATTTATCCAGGCTATAACGGAAGTCGCGCACGGGCTGGATATTCATGTGGTCGCAAAATCAGTTGAGTCGGACGAGGATCTCAGGATCTTGCGCGAATTGCATGTGGACGGAGCCCAAGGTTACTTCACAGGTAAACCGCAGGAGACACCGGAGGGATAACCAGGCTTGGCGGCTTTACAAAACGAGAGTACAGCGCGAGTTATATGCGCCCCGCCTCGTCAGATTTTCCATGGCGGCTACTGTGATATATAATCGCGAAACCAGTCCCACAGCCCCAGGGAGTAACTTGGAATTATATCGATGCCGAGGGATGATTTTATAATATAAGCGATTCCCAATCCCATTAAGGTGGAGAAGGAGAAGAAAATCGTAATGAAAACCGCTAAGGTGAAGCGGACCGCCCGCTGTTGGCGATCTGTTATGGCGCGCCTTTCCTTACCGGCGACCAAAACCAAATAGTAGCGCCACCGCCAGAAACCTATGGAGCGCCGGATATCAACGGCATGGGTTCCCCACTTTCTTCCGCTCAGCGCCATTTTGAGGGCGAGCAGTTGATCGTCAGAAAAAGCGCCGCTGACATCTTTCGACATTCGGCTCAACATTCCTTCGATAAATGGGTCTTGTCTGATGTTGACTTCAGCGCTTGAGTCCATTGCGTAATTTCTCCGTGATTTAAGAGTAAAACGAAATGTGTAAGATGGTCCCGCTCATGGTTGAAAGTTTTTAAAAAGCGTCGGTTCCCACGCCGACCCGGTTAAAATCGTATCAGATCAGAAACAAAACAGACACAAAGAAATTCTACAAATACATGACCTGCGGCAAACAACCTCTCACGCTGATAGTTCAAGCCTGTCAAGGGGGCCAGGCTGGCTGAGAAGTTGATTGACTCCGCAAGAAGGCCGCGTAACAATAGTTTACGATTTTAGCGTCGTTTGCTTTTAACTGAATCTGGAAAACGCTCTAAAAACCTGCAGTTATTGACACTGTTTATCAAGCTATGGTGGAATACTTCATCTCGAGTGAGATTTTTGACTAAAAGGCAGGCCCCTGGTGGCAATATATGAATAATATTTCTTCGCAACGTTCCTTGATGCGGCAGTACTATTCCCCCTTCATTTGGGCGCGGATGTTGATCGATAGCATTATCGTCTGTGGGCTACTGTACATTATGGTGTACACCAGAGGAGCGGAATTTAATGATCATTATAGTCTTCTGGCCGTGACAACTTTGTTACTGATGTGGATTTTATACAATAGCTTCGGCGTGTACAGGCGCCACACAGATACTCTTGGTTCTTTTATAAAGCTATTTAAGGCATGGAGCGCTGTGGCGCTTTTTCTTGTATTTATAGGTTTTGCCACAAAAACCTCTGCTGTTTTTTCGCGGCAGGTCATCGTTACCTGGGTTATATTGAGCTATTTTGCCCAGATAAACGCACATATTATCATACAGGAGATTCGGCAGAGGCTTCTGGTGAACCAGAATGAAGAAAAATTTGGACTGCTCATCGGGGCAAGCGATTTGGGAAAGAAACTGGCGGAGAAAATAAACCATAATCCGTGGCTACCGGTAAATATCATTGGCGTTGTGGATGACGATGAGTCTGCCCTTTCTTCATGGCGCGTTAAGGGTGTTCATGCGATGGGAAAAATCGAAGACCTGGAAAATATCATTGCTGAAAACAATATCTCTGACGTTTATGTCACTTTACCGATAAGAGACTCTTATAAAATTGAAGGTTTGTACCTTGACCTTATAAACAAAAACATTGACGTTCAGTGGGCGCCAGATATTTTTGGAATGATGCTGGTCAACCATAGTATGAAGGAGATAGGAGGCATCCCCCTGCTCTCGCTTTCCGAGGCTCCTGTCATAGGCGCGAATGCTTTTGCAAAATCGTTGTTCGACAAGATTATGGCCACCCTGGCCCTGATAGTTCTCAGCCCGGTTATGATAGCTACAGCCCTGGCTATCAAGGCTACTTCCCCCGGCCCTGTGCTGTTCAAGCAGAGGCGTACCGGGTGGGGTGGCAAGGTGTTTGAGATATGGAAATTCAGGAGTATGTATGTACAAGAGGAAGAGGAAGAGGGGGAGCTTAAGCAGGCCACGCAAAGTGACCCCAGGGTTACTTCTGTGGGCCGTCTTATAAGGCGTACCAGCATTGACGAGTTACCCCAGCTTTTTAACGTGTTAAAAGGGGATATGTCCCTGGTGGGGCCACGCCCCCACGCCGTGCAACACGATGACCATTTTTCAAAAAAAATTGAAGCTTATTTTGCGCGGCACATGATAAAGCCTGGAATTACCGGCCTTGCGCAGGTTAACGGCTTTAGAGGTGAGACCGAAACAGTGGACAAGATGCAGGGCCGTTTTGATTACGATTTACACTATATCAACAACTGGTCGATTATTCTGGATCTGAAAATTCTGGTCAAAACTATTTTTATGTTTTGTTCAAGCAAGGCATACTGACCGTTGCAATGGTTACTGCCAGGTAGTGTCATGAGTTATAACTTAAATATATTAAAAAGTGGCGAATCGATACAAATACGAACTGTAAAAAGTATAATTTGTGCAAATACGGGCGCTTTGCCACTGCAATAACAGTGACTTTTGATTCTTGACAAAATAGGGCGTAAGTCGTACACTGTGGACGGATTAGCTCATAGAGTGAGCATATTTATGTGTGGCGCGTTTTGTTTCCCTGGTAGGGGAACCGTGGTAAGATCAAGATAGACGCTCCCCAAGGAGTTTTCTTCGAATGCGTTTGCTTTGTGAGCGGTATAACGGAATGGAGGATTTATGAGAAAGTTTTTAGCATTATTGATTGCGTTGGTTTTGCCCTTTTCCGCAGGGATGGCTTCTGCGGATGTTGCGAGTGACTTGAGCAACGGGCTTTCTTTACCAGAGTTGTTGGCAAACGCAACTGAGGATGGGACGGCTGTGGCTGATGTCGTGGCGGAGTTGATTACTCTGGCGCCTGACAGGGCCATTGATTTTGTTGTTGCGGCGGTTGCTTTTGCCCCTACCAAACAGGTGGAAGTGCAACAGGCCGCTATTCTTGCCGGCGCTGACCCTACTGCGGTTATGGCGGCTACAGCCGCTGGCCTGGCGTCGTCTTCCGTGGCGGCGGCTTATGGCGCGGCGGCAAAGGTTCCGAGCGGTGGTAGCGGGCACGGTGGCCTTACTCCCACTGGCGCCGGTAGCTCGGTCAGTCCATCTTAATAGATTTTATTGCGCGCACCCCTTTCTGCTGTGAGAGCACAAGTTGGCACGGGAGCCGTGGGAGTCGGTTGAGGGTGTTGTCTGTTTGTAGCGCCAGATAGAGGGGGGCTGTGGAGATTTTAGCTAGGGTGGCTGTTCGTCAGCTATCCCGTGTTGTCGTTATTGTTTTCTTGCTTGTTTCAAATGCTCAGGCCGCTGTTCAGGGCATAGGCGAGGAAGATTATCCGGTGTCGCAATCCGAAAAAGAAAAAGAGGAGCTTGTGCTGGGGTTCCACGGGGGCCTCGCTGTCAACTATAAAAATGACAGTAATATCTACCGGTCAAGATATATCTCTAAAAAGGTTGACAGCGCTGTCTTGCGCTCCGGGGAAAATGTCGTAGGCGACACCGCGCTGTCTCTTATCCCATCTGCGCTTTACAAGGGTGAAGCTTTGAATCGACACCCTTACAGCCTCAGCTTCGTCGGTGAGTTCGCCCGTTATCAAAAGTATTCGACTGAGGACTACAATGACTTCTACTCGCTGGCGGAAATGACGTTGGACTTGACCAAAAGGCTTGATATCAACCTGGAGGCGAACTATATCAAGTCCCACGACGCGCGAGCCGTGCCGGCTTCGAGGATCAACTTTGACCTAAAGCCGGATCAGTGGGAGTTGGGACGCCTTTTTGCGGAGGTAGTATATGGCCGCAAAACGAACAAAGCTCAATTAAAGGCTTTTGTAGAGGGGATAGCGCGTCCTTATATCAATAACAGGCAACAAACCCGTAGCCGGAACAGAATCAAAGGCGGGGCGACTTTTTACCTCAACGTGCGTCCGAGGACATCGCTGTTGGCCGCAGTAACTTTCGCCGATGTTGACTATTACCATGGCGCGACGCCGATAGATCTCTCCAGCTTGGAATCCAACTTTTCAGTGGGTATAAAGTGGGAGGCGACAGGAAAAACAACAGGCCAGATCAAGGTGGGGTATCTTGTCAAAGACCTTGAGGATGAATCGTTGAGAGACTTCGCTGGTCTTAGCGCGCAGGCTACGATTTTATGGGAGCCAAAAACCTACAGCAGGGTAAAACTGCTCATCCAGAGAAGGACGGATGAATCGATACAGTACGACTCCAGCTATTTTGTTACCACACGCCTCGCCGCCTCCTGGGAGCACGACTTGAAAGAAAACTTGACTTTTGCCCTCAGGTTTGACGGCCAAAACGATAAATACAGCGCCGAGCGCGATGACGATCTTTTGGATTATGCCGTTGACTTAGACTATTATATGAACAAGCGGCTTGATATTGGCTTCCGCTATATCTATTCCCTGAAAACATCTAACGTGGAAAACACCGATTATATCGCCAACATATTCCTGCTTAAGATAGCCCTGAAGACTTTATGAGGACAATGATATTTGCCGAGTTTGAGGTAAATAAAGCCTTTTTTGTCCAGATAGTTACTGCTTTTATATTTTTTTCTCTTATCTCAACCGCCTCCGGCTTTACCGGGTATCGTATCGGGGCTGGCGACCTTCTTAGCATCAAGGTTTTTGGTGAGGAGGATCTTAACCTGGAGAATGTTCGTGTCGGCTCCAACGGCACAATCTCATTTCCGCTTTTAGGAGTGGTCGATGTCCTTGGCATCACGTCTGCGGGGCTTGAGAAGCGCCTGACGAAAATGCTTCTTGACGGCTACATGAAAAAGCCGAAGGTTACTGTTTCAATCCTGGAGTACAGGATGTTTTTTGTAGAGGGAGAGGTCAAAGAGCCTGGAGGATATAAGTACATTGATGGTTTGACCGTTCAAAAAGGCATTGCGCTGGCTGGTGGTTTCACCGAGCGCGCGGCGAAGAAAAAAATCAAACTTATTCAAGAAAAAAACCCGGATGAGCCCTTGTATCCGGTGGATCTTTCCACCCCCGTTAATCCTGGCGATGTTATATCTATTGGGGAAAGCTTCTTCTAGGTAGCTTTTTATACTGCAGGATCAGGAAGCATGCACACCTGTTTGTGTTTATAGAGGAGAGTGTTAATGGGGTCGTGGTACTACAAGAAAGGCTCTGACGATATAGGACCTCTATCCTACACTGAGTTAGCGCAAGCGTATTTATCAGGAATGTTTGGAGCTGACACGCTCATTAAAAAAGAGGGAATGGAAAGATGGTTTCCTTTTAATGAGTTAAAAAACTACGGGAGCCTGGCTTCCAGGCGAATCACCATTCTATCACATCCCGATAACGGTCATCAGCGCGCTGAATCCAGGGGGGCCGCGCATGCCGACTATTCAGAAGTAAAAGTTTACTCCGACGAGAATTTTGATAATGAGGAGATAAACCTCGCCGAGTATTGGCATATAATAGCGCGGCACAAATGGGGCATTTGTGGGATGGTTTTTGTCTGCACCTTGATTGGCGCCTTAACGGCGTTTTCCATAAAACCCACCTATCGCGCGACAGTCACGATGCTGGTCGAGCCGGAGCAACCGAAAATAGTTTCATTAGACCCTATGTCAAGCGCGAATAACATAACGTTTTTCTATGAAACGCAGAATGAAATTATCCACAGCCGGTCAGTCGCCGAAGCGGTGATATTCAAGCTCAAGCTATATGACAACCCTGAGTTCATCGGCGAGGGAAGTAGCGCGCTTGTTTTCGACTGGAAGGATTGGATTCCAGAGCCATTGACCGAGTATTTTCTGGAATGGGGGATTTTTTCTGTTCCACCGGATCAAAACCAAATTTCTGACGAGATAGAAGCCGCCATGGAATTTCACATGGGGCGCCCTCTTTCTGTGAGCGCGCAACTGAGAGCCAGAGTGGCGCCGCTTTCGTTGCCGGCTCAAGAAGCCCAGGCGAAACTTATGAAGACATTTCAGGATAAACTTTCTATAGGGACCGAGAAAAACAGCCAGATCATGTCGATAAAATTCGACTCCTACGATCCCCGGTTAGCCGCTGATATAGCCAACGCCGTCGCCACTGCGTATATGGAGTTGGGTTTGGAGTCGCGGCTGTCTGTTGTAAAACAGGCCACCTCCTGGCTCACCTCCAGGCTGGTGGATTTGCGCCGGAAGCTTGCCCTTTCGGAGAAATCGCTACAGGAATTTCAGGTCCGCGAGGGAGTGATAGACACAAAAAGCCGGCAGGATATAGTGAGCACAAAGCTTTCTGGACTAACCGAGCAACTTGTCAAAGCCCAGGCAACCTTTATAGAAGCTGAAATCAGATACAACCAGGTGCTGGAGATCAAACGTGGCGGAAGTAGCTATGACTCACTGCGCCCTGTGCTGGAGAATAGTTTAATACAGAGACTCAAAGAGGAGGAAGCTCTTCTGGTGCGGCAAGTGGGAGAGCTTGAGGATAGGTACGGCGACAAGCATCCAAAGATAATTGCCGCGAAATCTGATCTGAAAGAGGCGCAAGTTCATCTGAAGCAGGAGATAGCTAAAGTAGTGGAGGGCATCCACAAAGAGTACGAGGTGGCCAAAGAGAACGAACGACGCCTGCTTGTTTTAAGTGAGAAAATGAAATCTAAAATGCGCCGGAACACGGGCAAGGAATTTGAGCTTGCCAAGCTGGAGCGTAACGTATCCACCAATCGCCAGCTTTATGACATATTTTTGACGCGGTCCAAGGAAACCAATATCGTGGGTAATACTGATGTAACCAATGTGCGCATCATAGACCAGGCGCAACCGCCGGTTAGGCCCGTTAAGCCAAAAAAAGCGCTCGTAACGCTTCTTGCCATGTTTGTAGGGTTGTTTATGGGTGTGTCGCTGGCTTTCGTACGCGAGCACCTCGACAACACCTTTAAGAACCCGGATGATCTGGAGCGGGATCTTCGTTTGCCTGTTTTGGGGACTGTTCCGCTAATGAGCAAAGGCGATATGGAAAGGTTATTAGCCAGACGGGATATCTTGACCAAGTCCTTAGAGCCATTCACCGAGATGATACGAAACATTCGAACAAGTATATTGTTTTCCAATTTGGATCATCCGCCCAAAACAATTATTGTAACGTCGGCGGTTCCGTCAGAGGGAAAGACAACCTTAAGTTGTTCCATAGCGCTTTCGTTCAGCCAGATTGGACGCACACTTTTGGTTGAGGCGGATCTGCGGAAACCTTCACAAGTTAAAATGATGGGACTGAACGGGTCTTCGGGGCTTGCCAGTATTATATCGGGACAGGCGACAATTGAAGAGACTGTCATAAAAGACTCTGAGCATAACAATTTGAGTTATCTTTCCAGCAAGGTTTCGGCGTCCAACCCGCTTGAAATTCTCTCATCCAGGAAATTCAGTAGTACGCTGGATGAATTGAAAACAAAATATGATTATATCGTCATAGATACCGCGCCTGTTATTCTGTTTAGCGACGCCCTGGTGATATCCCATCTGGCCGATTGCTCGTTACTGGTTGTAAAGGCGGATTCTACCACCCGTAGCATGGCGAAAGGCGCGCTTAAACGTTTTAAAGCGATTCATCTAAATCCGGTCGGCGCAGTTCTGACTCATGTCAGCCCGCGTGATTTAGGCGGTTATGGAAGCGCTTATTACGATTATGGGAGTTACCTCGACAAGGATTCTGCGTAGCTGTGGCAAGATTCCAGGGTGGGATCCCCACAAGTTTGTTTCTGTAGGCCGCCCTTGACACGTTGGAGTAAGAGCATAGTAAATGGATTTTGACAGCCATGCCTCCGCCGGTGTTGATAGCGTTGCGCGCGATTCTGATCCGATAACCTTGGGTGGAGCGCTCGTATGACCCGGCAGGCCGCGATAGCAGTTTCGATAGCTGTGCTGGGATATCTTCTTTTTTGGGCCGGGACCTGGGGATTGGCCAACCTCGCTAGTCTGGGGCCAAGACGCGCGATGGCCCTATTGGAGCGTGATACCGGCAAATACAACGGGGTCGCCTGGGAAGGCGTTAGCGACAATCTCCTGAAAGCGCATAGCCTGAATTCCATAAACGCTGATTACGCTTATGATATCGGCAGGTTGAACGAGTGGCGGGCCATGGGTTTACCGGTATGGACTCGTGAGGCGCGTCGATATCGCTCCAGGGCGATTGAATATTTCCGGCTGGCGTTAACCATGCGGCCTTCCAGCTCTTTTATGTGGGCTCAACTGGCCTATAGCAAGGTTTTGAATCAGGAGGTAGGTAAGGAGACATTCGATTCGATGGATAAGGCGATAGTGTTTGGGCCATGGGAGGAGGTTGCGAGGCTTAAGGTGATAGGGATGGGTATAGCGCTTTGGAGCACGTTACCAGCCCAGCTAAAAGAGCAACTCAACAAGATCATCGCGCGCTCGTTGAACCACGGGAAACAATCTGGCCGTGTGATAGATACCGCTGTGTGGCTTGGTTGGGAGGGGAATCTGCGTCCATTAATTACGCAAGAGCACAACGAAAAAAAGTTGAGGCGCGCGCTAAAAAAGTTTAATAAACGTTGAGCGCTAAATTTAGCGCAGTTTTTTTTAACATAATTATACGCGGTTACTATGAGTAAACCAGAAGCCATGAAAAACAACAGAAAACTTTTTCTTGCGCTGGTTGCGTTGGTCGTCTTTGCTCCCCTGCCGCTTGGTAGCAACCGCCCATGGGCATGGGCAATATTGGAAGCAGGAGCATTCTCCATCCTTAGCCTCTGGCTGGCAAGCCATTGGAATCGCCCATTCAACCTTTCTCCGACAGTCAGGCATGCCAGGACACCACTTATGTTTTTGTGTGTTTGGCTGTTATATACTCTGTTTCAAGCGGTTCCTCTGCCGGCTGAGCTTGTCAAAATTCTGAGTTCCGCTTCATTTGAGCTATATTCATACGCATTAGGAATCGAGCCTTCCGCCTTGATATCGATCAGCGTCGACCGTGAAACAACCTTGGCGGAGTTTCTTAAGTATTGCTCATATGTCACCATTTTTTTTATGGTTCTTGTTCTTGTGGACAGCCATCGAAGAATACGGCTACTAGCGGTAGCCATGATGCTTGTCGGCCTGGCGGTGGCGGTTTATGGGTTGTTTAACACACTTACCGGGATAGAATATATCTGGTGGAGTCCTAAAGAGCATTATCGCGGGTTTGTCACAGGCACATTTATCAATCGCAACCACCTGGCCGGACATCTGGAGATTGTTATTCCGCTTACTTTGGGCCTGCTCATGGCGGGGCGGGGGAGAGCGCGTTATTATCCTAATTTAAAAGTAAGAATCCGCACTTTTTTCTCTTTTGTTCTGGAAGGCGAAGGGCGAATAGCCGTTTATCTTTTAATCATGTTCGCCGCTCTGTTTTTAAGTGGCTCGCGTGGAGGCGTAGCGTCGATGTTCGCCGCGTTGTTTATCGGGTTTTTTGTCGCCGTTTTGGTTAAGGGGCGCAGTAGCGGCGAGGCGCGTTTCGCTCCATTTATCCTGGTGATGGCTCTTGTCGCCTCGCTCTGGCTTGGGCTGGGTAGCCTGCCGGACAGGTATGAGGCTACAGGTGGCAACATAGCCGCGCGAACCAACGTATGGAGCCCGGCGCTTGAATTGTCGGGCAACTACCCTTTGTTCGGTTCTGGCGCCGGTACTTTCAAGTATATTTTTCCGATGTATGAAGATGGCTCGCTTAAAGGGTACTACGATCACGCCCACAACGATTATCTTGAAGTCTTGACTGACCAGGGGGTCATTGGTTTTATATTATTGGGTAGCGCGGTCGTTTTGCTGATGATTAAAATATTAACAGGGTTTGCAAGGCGGCGCGATCCTCTTATGAGATCAATGCTGTTCGCTTCACTTGTCGGCTCGGTCTCGTTGCTACTTCATGCGCTGGTCGATTTCAATTTCCAGATACCAGCCAACGCGGTTTATTTTTATCTATTGCTTGGTATCGGTATCGTCGCCGCCACATTGCGGCGTACTCAAAATACGCGCTGATTTCCCAAATTAACCGTAGGAATGACAAACCACAATAAACCGGTGGACAAGACACCTGTTTTGGCGCTTGGCGCTACGTAAAAGTAGCGTCAATTTAATATTAATGAAAAGAGTTTTTGGATCCTTGCGAAAGTTCATTGCTCGCCACAGCCATCTAAACTGGGCATTACTTGATCAGGCGCTAATTAGTGGAGTTAATTTCTTCACAGGGATATTGCTCGCCCGCTACCTTGGCCTGGATGAGTTCGGTGTTTTCTCACTTGCCTGGATGGCTGTGTTGTTTGCCAACAGCCTGCAAGACGCGCTGATAATCTCTCCAATGATGAGTATTGGCGCAAAACAAACTGAAAAAGAGGCTCCCGATTATTTCGGCGCCGTCTTCGTCCAGCAGATATTTATATCCCTGGTTTCTGGCGCATTTTTGCTGTTCGGCGCCCGCCTGAGTGAGCTGTATTTCCCCCAGTGGAAAGTGGGTGATCTAGCCTTGCCCCTGGCGATGGTAGTATTTTCTTATCAGATGCAAGATTTCATGCGGCGTTACTTTTTCACGCGTGGCTCTTCTACTATGGTTTTCATTATTGATATGATAAGTTACGCAGGAAAAGTTCTCCTGCTTGTATGGATGTTCTACAAAGAATTCGCCAGCATCTCAAATGTCCTTTGGATAATAGCGATCACATATTCATTGGGCTTTATATGTGGACTGGGACAAATTAGCAGGATCAGCTGGGCCGGGACAGGCTATTTCAAAGAAATATGCGAGCGTCACTGGAAGTTTGCAAAATGGCTTGTAGCGTCGGCGTTGCTGAGATGGACATCAGTAAATATATTTTCTATTACCGTCGCCGCATATTTGGGAGCCAGCGCGGTGGGCGCTATGCGCGCATCGAAAAACATTGTTGGGGTGGCGCACATTCTGTTTATAGGGCTTCAGAATATCGCTACAGTGCGCACAGCCAAATTGTTTCATGAAGAGGGGATTAAACCGATGGTTGGCTATTTGTGGAAGCTTACGCTATTTGGAGGGGTAGCCACCGCTCTGATCTGCCTGGCGGCCGGAGTCGCGCCCGGGTTTTGGCTGACAATAATTTATAGAGAGGAACTTAGTGAATATAAATATATATTACAATGGTATGCGGTATTATACCTTATAGTTTTTTTTAACACACCGCTTCGCTCTGGTCTACGGGCCCTCGAACACACTCAACCAATATTCTGGGCAAATCTTGGCTCAACTCTATTTTCCATACTTTCCGCCACGTTCCTGGTTAGTCGTTTTGGTCTTACGGGCGCAATGCTTGGCATGTTGATTGCCGGAATTATTTTGCAATCGATTCTCGCCTTCGCCTTGATACAGCGAATCTCAGAATATAATAAATGAAAATCATTCACATTCTTAAAGGTTGCCCCAGCCCGAGCTCAATGGTCGGTGTCAATATTGGTACGCATTACCTGGTTCTGGAACAGATGCGCGCAGGTTACGATGTCGAAGTTTGGGCGCTTGGGTCATCATCAAAACATACGCCTCAAGAGTATGAATATAAACTTTTGCTTTTTCCGGCCCGCAAATCCATGTTCTGGATAAGCGAGGAGCTTAAAGACGCCATAGATTACCTGAAGACGAATACATGGGTTCAAATGCATTCAGTCTTTATTCCAGAATTTATGATCATTGCCAGAAGGTTACGCAGGCGCAAGATAAAATATGGTATATCACCGCACGGCGGTTATGGGAGTTTACTTCGCAATTACATTAAGAAACGAATATACATAGCCCTTGTCGAATCAAGATTGTTGACAAACGCAAGTATTATCCATGCATTGGCCGAAACTGAAGCAACTCAAATCAGGAAGTTAATTACACCCAAAGCGAAGATCATCGAGGCGCCCAATGGATACATCTTGAAGCCCTTGGAAGGATTTAAACCCGCGTCCGTTAACACACAAAGGCCGGTGTTCTGCTTTTGCGGTCGACTGGATAAGCTTCATAAAGGCCTTGATCTGCTCATCAATGGATTTGCCATGTACAAAAGCCAAGGAGGGAAGGGCGTGTTATGGATAATCGGAGACGGCGCGGACAGGGCTTTTCTGGAATCTAAGGCTCAAACACTTGGCGTATCCGAACATGTGGTTTTCTATGGCGCGCTTTTTAAAGAAGAGAAATTACGAATCCTTGTTAACATGGATCTGTTTATGCACACATCCCGCTGGGAAGGTATGCCTACTTCGTGCATTGAAGCCGCCTCCCTGCGCAAGCCGCTTCTTGTAAGCAAGGAAACTAACATGGGCGAATATATTGTCAAATGGAATAGCGGCATTGTTCTTCTAGACAACGATAGTGAGATCATCGCGTCTGCGTTAAGGGACTGTGAAAATATGTATGCTGACGGCTCGCTTATGAAAATGGGACATAATGCGGGCAAGATGGTGGAAAATGAATTTCGTTGGGACAAAATCGCTGTGAAACTGGCGGAAGCCTGGAAAAGTGAATTATCTGCCAAGTGAGCTCTTATCGTTGCTAAAACGCAGGAAGATACTTTCGCTAAACTGGCCGCCATCGCGCCTGAGTTCTGGCTCCAAACAATTTACGGTGAGGGGTATGGAAATTATGAATTTGGTTTACGGTGGCGATCAACTATTTCTTTGGTAACGTTTTTTACCCCACCTTTGAGAGCTTCATCCTCCGCCTTGGAATATACAAAACCAGTTTTTCTTTCTCAAGCGCTCTCAATCATATTCACTGTTATTTGTGTTGCGCCGCCAGTAAGCAATTATGAAATTGTGGGCGCGGTTAGCGGCACACTTTATGCCCGAATTATTCAGAATGGGATTATGATTAACTCTCTTGTCAAAAAAATTAATCATTCTCTTACATAAGGGAACCTCTAAAAATCCATTTCTGCTACAATCGGCTGTAAAAGGCGCCA
>ENA-ORDP01001064-ORDP01001064.1-marine-sediment-metagenome-genome-assembly--contig:-NODE-1064-length-15848-cov-3.967771_pt1 | contig 15848 bp, 16 predicted proteins | sample MGYA00248627_ERZ508539 | MGnify/ENA primary metagenome ERZ508539 (study PRJEB26208, sample SAMN05571518) | marine sediment metagenome | biome: deep sea; feature: Hydrothermal vent; material...
ATTCAGTAGGTTGTAAAATTCAAAAAGTGCATTTTTCAGCATAGAGAGTATATCAATAGCGCAAACGAAATCAGCCTCAACTTCTTCAACCAATTGCTTCTTACCATTCTCAATTGCAGCAGAAAATGGGAGTACGGGGCTTTGAGTGATGAGCGTTGTTTCAAAAACAATCAGTTCATTCAAGGATATACGTTTTCTTAGAGCGGTAACGTCATCTGTCACAACAGATCGAAAACTGTCCGGCTGCAACCAAACACCAACAAAAGAGTGCCCATCCTTAAGGATAACAATTGGGTATAAACCAGCTTGCTCAATTGTAGAACAAAAGAGCATTGTCGTATCCATACACGTCGCCAACCTTCCAGACATGACCATGGACGGCGTTCGGATTTTTTGCCCCGTTTGTTCAAAACTCTAACGTCTTACTTGCCATAAAATATCTTATTGATGTCCGAATTCTTCTCCATCGAATCTTCCAGCACCATAAGCTTTCCAGCCAACAGACCGGGCTTCCGCTTACCTTCAGGGTTGTCGGCATAACGATCATGCGCCGCATCTTTGGAAGATTTGATCAATGCTTCATCTGCTGAGAGCGCAATATTCATAACAGGCTCCTACACAAGCCGTTATGTGGATGGCGTGGCAAGTATAGAACACTATTTCTATTTGCATCAAATTGATGGCCTACAACACAAGCTATTGATATCATATGGAAATTATAATCGTATTTGTTGTACTTTTGATACAGGGGCCGTACTTAACCCCCGGCCCTGCGGGTGCACTGTGTACGTCCAAATAGGCTGTCCTGCCGATTTGCTGCTTTCCGTGGCGTAAAAGACCATGGACGGCCTTTTTACGCCTTCATCAAACATAATTTCACTTCCTATAAGCTGGTGAGAGGTTCTTCAACATCGGGTAATGCTTTGTGTTGAGCGTCGCCATTCTTGCATGTTCGGTTTTGGCCGTAGCAGCCAGAATGGCATCTGCCAGTCCGACACCGTGTGATTTGCCGTAATCGCGCTTGTAAAGCCCTCCATCCATGGCAATTACGGCACTGACGGGTACAACACGAAAAAGGGAAATAAAGTTCTCCAGAATCGCCTGTTCAGCACTGCCTTTTACACCGGAAAACAACTCCGCAACAACGATAGAAGACATGATGACCCGATCCGCGTGGGTATTGATAAAGGTGACTGCTTTGTGGTATCCGCGAAAAAAGTCAATTAGAACATCCGTGTCGAGAAGGATCGGCTTAGTCATGAATCGGGTCTGTCCCATGCGGCCCGTATGGTGTTGAAATCCTGTATATCTGTACGATTTCTCCAAATTCCGGCCGCTTCGCGCAACACCGCCTCACGCTGATGATGACCCAGTTGATCAATCATCTGATCAACCGCCTGCCGAATCAGTTCGCTTTGTTTCCGTCCAGTGGTTTTCGCAATTCTTGACAGTTCGTTCCGCTGATGTTCCGTCAGATATATCTGTGTTCGTACCATGGTGCACCTCCAATGCTATATACATCAACAGTATACACCATATATCCAAAGTTAAAAATTCAGGACCTGCGCACCAGCAATGCCCTTTTGATATGATTGATGACCACCATATTATTCGCTTCCAAAAGGTTGGGGATATCGCAGCTTTTGCATCTTGGCCACTGCGGCAAAGGTGGTCCGGAAACTATCGCCGGATTGTGGGGCAGCGACCGTCGATATTGCGAACATTTTCCTAATTGATATTATTATTTATTAAATTGGCGGAGAGGGTGGGATTCGAACCCACGTGGGGCTTGCGCCCCCAACGGATTTCGAGTCCGCGCCGTTATGACCGCTTCGGTACCTCTCCAATTGAATCAACCCGTTTCGCAGGCGGGATGGTAAACTCTCCCGATTCGAATCACAAGCCTGCCTGCTCTGTCCGTGACAGCCTCCTAGTGTGAGCTGCAGTGTTGCAGTGTCGGTTACGCTCAGTGGAGTTCGCAGTAGCAATTTTCTGCACAGGGTGTCGTTGTTGAACGGGTTGGGTTTTATGGAAAAAGACCAAATACTTACCTATTGTCGAGCCCATCGAACATTTATCGTGGCTGTGCTCTGTGGTCTGGTAATTTTGGAAGTTGGCGTTTGGTTTTGGTATCTGCCTTCACGTTTGGCAGATCTGTCAGACCTGCGGCAGGGTGCAAAGCTACGTGTTGTTACCTCTTACGAATCCAGCCTCGAAGAGCCCGTTGCTCGGGGCTTGTATGAATTGCAAGACCGCTTGAGCAGTGGATTGGCTGCCTCATTGGGGACCCGTGTTGAACAAATCCCGGTCAGCAATCGAGCACATTTATTGCAACAAATGAGAACAGGCCAGGCCCATCTGGGGCTGATTGATTTGACGATTAATCCGCAGTTGAGTCGGTCGTTGCGGCATTCGATGGTATTTGCGACCAGCCAGCTGCAGGTTGTCTATCAGCGTGGTAGCCAGCGCCCACGCACGGCAGAGGATCTGGTAGGTCGGAATATTGTTGTGTCTGGTGATAGCGCTGCCAGTTTCTACTTGCTGCAGTTGCAAGGGCGGTTCCCGGACCTGCGTTGGCGTGAAACAAAAAAAAGTGACAACAAACAATTGCTACTTGATGTTGTAAATGGTCAGTTACAGACGACCATTGTTGATCGTAATTTGTTGGATGAAGTTCGGCTCCTTTACCCGCTCCTGGCCGTGGGTTATGAGATACCACAACCACTGCAGTGGGCCTGGGTGATGCCGAAAATGGCATCAGATTCCTTCGTGGAGGTTGTCGACCGCTACCTGCGCGGTGCCGTGGCCAGCGGTTTGCTTGATGCCTTGCAGGATCGGCTACTCGGTGCGCCGGTTCGTTTTGATTTTGTGGATACACGATCCTTTCATCGTGCTGTCGTGGCCAGGCTTCCGGCGTTGTTGAGCGACTTTCAATTGGCTGGGGCACAGACGGGGGTGGATTGGAAACTATTGGCCGCACAGGCCTATCAGGAATCACACTGGGACCCGCGGGCGGTTTCCAGTACGGGAGCTCGTGGCTTGATGCAGCTGACCGGTAGCGCAGCAAATCAGTTCGCCGTTGCAGATCCGTTTGATCCCTGGCAAGCTGTGCTGGGTGGGGCACGTTATCTGCGTCAGTTGATTGCACGATTACCGGCGAAGATGTCCCTTGTAGACAGACGCTGGGCAGCCTTGGCAGCCTATAACTATGGTATGAAAAATATCCTCGAAGCGAGGAGTAGGGCAACAACCAAGGGCCGCAATCCCAATTATTGGGTGGTGATCCGCGATGAGCTGTTAAAGCCGCAAATCTCTGTGCCGGAACCCGTGGGGCCACAGAGAATAGATCGCGCCCGTCAAGCGGTCCGCTACGTGCGGCGAATTCGGGGTTATTACCGGATTTTGTCTTCCCCGATGATGGTAAAGTATACCCGGAATGCGCCAATATCAAACTGACTTAGGGGCAAAGGGGTAAGAACCCCGCTTTTTTGTGTGCCTGACTTTGCTACGTCTGCTGTTGAAGAAAGTACGTAACAGCATGGCACTTTGTTGTTCCAGAATCCCAACGCTGAGATCGCAATGGTGATTGAGGTCTTTCGATTGCAGTAGATTACAAATTGATCCGGCGGCACCGGTGCGCGGGTCAGGGGTGGCGAATACCACGCGCTGTATTCGTGCCAGGATGATGGCGCCGGCACACATACTACAGGGCTCAAGTGTACAGTATAGTGTGGTGCCGGGCAGTCGATAATTTGCCAATGTGCTGGCCGCCTGGCGCAGTGCGAGGATCTCGGCATGTGCGGTCGGGTCATGATGAGCGATGGGTTGATTCCAGGCTTCGGCCAGCAGTTGTTCGTCTTTGATCAATACTGCCCCTACCGGCACTTCACCTGCTGCGGCCGCTTGTTTTGCCAGTCCCAGCGCCCGCTTCATCCAGAACTGGTCGGTTGTTATTCCCACTCGATGGTGGCAGGTGGTTTGCCGGAAATATCGTAGGCCACGCGACTGACTCCAGGCACTTCATTGATAATGCGACTCGAAACCTGTGCCAGCACGTCATAGGGTAATCGTGCCCAATTGGCCGTCATAAAGTCTACCGTCTCAACTGCACGCAGGGTAATCACGTAGTCATAGGCACGATGATCACCGACCACTCCAACCGATTTTACCGGCAAAAATACCGCGAACGCCTGGCTGACCTTGTCATAGAGGTCAGCGTCATACAGGGTCTGGATGAAGATAGCATCGGCCTGGCGCAAAATGTCAGCAAACGTTTTTTTTACCTCGCCGAGAATTCGCACGGCAAGCCCCGGGCCGGGGAAGGGGTGGCGAAAGACCATACTGTGAGGAAGTCCCAAATCCACACCGATACGGCGCACCTCGTCCTTGAACAATTCACGCAGTGGCTCCAGCAGCCGCAAACGCATATTTTCAGGAAGACCACCCACATTGTGGTGGGATTTGATGACTTTGGCCTTGCCGGTGCGAGAACCCGCTGATTCGATGACATCGGGATAGATGGTTCCCTGAGCTAGCCACTGGGCATTCTGGCAAAGTTCAGCCTGTTCCTGAAAAACCTCAATAAACAGATTGCCAATGACTTTGCGTTTGTGTTCCGGGTCAGTAATGCCTCGCAGGGCGGTGAGAAAACGTTGCTCGGCATTGATGCGAATAACCCGTACACCGAGGTTTTCGGCAAAGGTTGCCATCACCTGATCGCCCTCATGCAAGCGCAACAGGCCGTTGTCGACGAAGATGCAGGTCAGACGGTCACCAATTGCGCGTTGCAACAGGGCGGCAACGACTGATGAATCCACGCCACCGGACAGGCCCAGGATGACTTCATCATCCCCGGTGCGGGCGCGAATATCTGCAATTGAGGCATTGATGATATTATCGACAGTCCAGCGTTGATCGCTGCCGCAGATGTCGGCTACAAAGTGCTTCAGAATAGCCCGTCCCTGCAGGGTATGGGTGACTTCCGGGTGGAATTGCAGGCCATAAAAATGCCGTGTTTCATCGGCTATGCCAGCCAACGGTGCGTTGTCTGTTGCAGCAATGGCACTAAATCCTGGAGGGAGTTTGGCGACGCGATCGCCATGGCTCATCCATACGTCCAGTTGGGGCTCGCCAGGGAGTTCAGGTGAGTCGCTCAGATTGTCGAGCAGTGAAGAATGGCCAATCGTCCGTACCCGGGCGTGCCCGTATTCATGTACGACCGAGGCTTCTACCCGGCCACCGAGTTGTGTCGCCATTGTCTGCATGCCATAACAGATACCTAGCAGTGGCCAGCCTTGAGTAAATAATTGTGGAGGGGCTTGAGGCGGTTCCTGTTTATGGGCCGATTCTGGTCCGCCGGAGAGAATGACCCCTTTGGGGGAGAAGCGTTGAATTTCTATAAATTCGACATCATAGGGCAGGATTTCACAATAGACCCCGATTTCACGTACCGAGCGGGCGATCAACTGGGTGTATTGGGAGCCAAAATCCAGTATCAGAACACGATCAGTATGCAGATCAGTCACTGGATATTGACCTAACGAGATTGCTGATAATTGGGAGCTTCCTTGACGATGGAAACATCATGGACATGGCTTTCACGAATTCCGGCCGTGGTGATGTGGACAAATTTTGCATTGGCGGCGAAGCCCACAAGATCTTTGGCACCACAATAGCCCATGCTGGCGCGTAAGCCACCCATCAGTTGATGGATGATGTTCATCAATGCCCCCTTGTAGGGAACCCGGCCTTCGATGCCTTCAGGTACCAATTTATCAGCGGTTGTGCCTTCCTGGAAATAGCGGTCTTTGGAGCCTTGTTCCATAGCACCCAGAGAACCCATACCCCGATAGCTTTTGTAGGAACGTCCCTGATAGATTTCGATCCTGCCAGGGGCCTCATCGGTACCGGCCAACAGGCTGCCCAACATCACGGCGTGCGCACCCATAGCCAGTGCCTTGGCCAGATCTCCTGAGAGACGAATACCCCCGTCAGCAATAATTCTGATACCGGCTTTGCGGGCTGCTGCAGCAGAATCCCGGATTGCTGTAATCTGTGGAACACCGACCCCGGCGACCATGCGGGTGGTACAGATCGAACCCGGTCCGATGCCAACCTTTACCGTATCAGCTCCTGCCTCAGCCAATGCCAGAACGGCTTCTGCAGTCGCGATATTACCGGCGATAATATCGACTTGCGGATAGTTGCTGCGAATACTTTTGATCTGTCGAATCACCCCTGCAGAATGGCCATGGGCAGTGTCAACCACGATGGCATCGACACCGGCGGCTACCAACCCGGCAACACGTTTCTCTGAGTCAGAAGAGACACCAATGGCGGCGGCAACGACCAGGCGGCCTGCCTCATCTTTGCTGGCGTTGGGGCTGTCTTTTTCTTTCTGCAAATCTTTGGCGGTCACCATACCCCGTAGATTAAAATCATCATCCACCACCAATACTTTTTCGATACGGTGTTTGTGCAGCAGGGATTTGATCTCCCTCTGGCTGGCACCTTCATGGACGGTAATCAGTCGTTCCCGTGGGGTCATGACTTCGGTGACCGGAACATCAAAGTGAGTTACAAAACGTAAATCCCGGCTGGTGACAATGCCGTTGAGCTTGCCATCACGGAGCACCGGGACACCAGAAATATTATGCTCACGGGTAATTTTCAATACCTCACGAACACTGGTTTGAGCATCAACCGTGAAGGGGTCATTGATTACTCCGCTTTCATGTTTTTTTACTTTTAGAACTTCAGCCGCTTGATGTTCTACAGAAAGATTTTTGTGGATTACGCCCAAGCCACCTTCCTTGGCCATACTGATTGCCGTGCCGGCCTCAGTTACCGTATCCATGGCTGCTGAAAGTAATGGAATTTGCAGGTGAATTCTGGGGGTCAGCTGGGTGCTGAGATCAACATCTCTGGGCAGTACGGAAGAATAGGCTGGCACCAGCAGGATGTCGTCGAATGTAAATGCGTCTTTAAAGGGTTCCATCTGCGGATTATAGAGATTGACAGCCATTCAGTAAACAGGGTAAGTTGTTGCGCTGGAGAAAAATGCTGCGCCAGGAACCTGTCCGAGAACGGGAGCCGACCGGTAGGTTGCTCCTGTAAAACCGGCACTTTTGCCCTCCATGGTGGTCGTAGCGGGGGGGGGGTTGGTCAACCAGCTTTTCCAAAGTAAGTTCTCTGTTCCCGGAAAGGCACATGCTACGGTGGTATGTTATGAAATCGCAAACAAAGCAATTTAAGGATGGTGAGTATGAAAAAATCAATGGCTGTACTGGTCACTGTCGTGTCAATCGGGCTTGGAGGATGTGCCAGTTTGGGCACCGGGACAACGGTTAATGCTGCAGACCAAGTACTGAAACAGGCGGCGACGGAACTGGTGGCAGTACGCAAAAGTGGAAATGTCTGGTTGCTGCTCGACAAGGCGACGGGCAGTAAAGCCGCATCTGTTGGTAAGTTGTATGCCGCTGCCAAAGCAGCACGCAAGAAGGGTGATGATGCAGCAGCGATACGACTGGCCAAAAAAGTGATCTGGGCGGCCAAGGCAGGCCAGCAACAGGCACGGAATATTGCCACAACGGCTGAGTATTTCACCAACTACTGACTTGGTTGTGTTCGCCTTCGTGGGATAGGCTCCTTACGTTATTGTCAGATGAAAATGCAGGCAGCGGGCGCTCCGGTACTTTCTGTAACTGAGCTCAATCACAGTGCCGGCAGGTTATTGGAGCATAGTTTTCGAAATATATGGGTACGTGGTGAAGTTGCGGACCTGAGTCGTCCAGTTTCAGGTCACCTGTATTTTGTGCTTAAGGACGAGCAGGCCAGGATACGCTGTGCATTATTTCGCAATCGCCAGCAGCGGCTCATTTCTGAACTGAAAAATGGCTGTGATATTCTGGCTCGTGGTACTGTTGGTGTCTATTCTGCACGTGGCGATTATCAATTCATCATCGATTATCTGGAGCTGGGAGGTGAGGGTCGGTTACGCCTCGAATTTGACCGACTGAAACAGAAACTGGCTGCTGAGGGTCTCTTCGATGTTGATCGCAAAAGGCCGGTTCCGCTGGCACCTGCACGTGTTGGTATTATCACTTCAGTCTCCGCTGCGGCATTGCAGGACATATTGACAACACTGCAAAGGCGTTGCCCATTGCTTGCTGTTTCTCTATATCCGGCAACGGTACAGGGAGAGCAAGCGGCCACAGCCGTGATTCGATCATTGTTGTTGGCGAATAGCCATAATGCTTGCGATGTGCTGATTTTGGCACGGGGTGGAGGCAGTATGGAAGATTTGCAGGCGTTTAACACTGAATCGGTGGCCAGAGCGATTGTCCGTTCAAAAATTCCTGTGGTTACCGGTATCGGCCACGAAACCGATTTCACCATCGCAGATTTCACCGCCGATCTACGGGCACCAACACCGACGGCCGCGGCTGAAAGGGTAAGTCCGGATAGTCATCACTGGGGCCAGCAACTGGTAGCACTACAAAGGCAAATGATACGGGCGATGGAACGCAAAATGAATGATAACTGGCAACAGCTTGATCGTAGCCGTTTAGGTCTTAAGGATCCATTGACCCGGATTGACCTGGCCCGTCAGCAGTTACAAATGGTCTCGCAGCAACTGGATCATAGTGGGCAAGCGGCATTGACCGTCCGTCTACAGACGCTGGAACGTCTGCGGCAACGACTCCGGTCTACCAGTCCTGGGCAATGGGTGGGCAGCTGTCAGCAACAACTGCAGCATTTAGGGGTTCGGCAGCTGGTTTGTATTACCGCCCTGATGGCGACCGCCCGACAACAATTACAGGCTCAGCAGTTGGAACTGCGCGCAGTCAGTCCGGAAGCTACACTGCAACGTGGCTACGCCATTGTCAGAAAACAGGTGAATCGGGCACTGGTGACCTCAGCCGCTGATATTGTCGCTGGAGATGTTCTGGAAACCCGGGTAAAAGACGGTAAAATCATCTCCACAGTGTGCTACTGATGCGTTACTTTAAGTTATTTATCCTGTTGTGCATCGCTATGGCCGAAGGTCGTGTTGCCGTTGCTGTCGCTTTGCCTCAGAACAGTTCATCCCCTGGTGGGATCGCTGTGGTTGCCGTTGATGCGACGCAAACATCCTATCAATTCGGTCGTCGGCAGGTGATGACCATCTCGAAGGGTCAACAGCGTTGGGCTATTGTTGGATTGTCCCTTGATATCACACCCGGACAGTACATTCTCTCACCTCGTCCATCCGGGCAGGTGGCAGCAACCCCTTTTACGGTCGTACCACACCGCTTTGGTTACTTCCAGGTTGGCAGCGCAGGTGCAGTTTCAGGCACAGCACAAATAGCTAGCAAGGCAGACCCTAAAGCCCTGCAGATTGCCCTCTCCCTGCCACGCAGTAAACTACCCACGCTTAGGCCATTGTTTCCATTTCAGGCTCCCGTGGCGGGTAGTGTGGTTCTCCCCTTCGGAACCTGGTTGTATCTCAATTCTGATGCAGGCTATCAGATCAAGGGGATGAAATACCTCGCCGATACTCCACGGGTATCAAGCCCCGGTGATGGAGTGATCTACTCCACCATTATTCGCAAGGATGGAATGTCCGTAATAATCGATCATGGCAAGGGTCTGATCAGTGTCCTCTATCCCCTGGAGCCAATTGCTATCAAACCACTGCAACGGGTACGCCGAGGCCAGGTGCTGGGGCGCACCATGAAGCGCAAAAGTGGTGCGGCTCGGCTGAACTGGATGACATTACTCAACGGCAATTGGGTCAATCCATCGTTGCTGCTACTGCCTAGATAGCGCCTCGACCGCTTGTGCGTGAGCGACCCCCCGTGTCAGGATAGTTGACGACTCAAAAAATATCAGGGCTGGTCTGGTTTTCGTGCAAGCAATGGTCCAGCATCTTCCTTGCTGAGTCCTTCGATATACATGCGGTACCACAGCTCGGCATTACATAGTTGCCAGAGCCGTTGGCCATGGTCGGCTCGGCCGGCCAGATGTTGATCAAGCAGCATTTGTACGCCTTCTTGGCATAAAATATTCTGCTGTACCAGGTGGGCGTCACGTAACAGCACCTGATACAGATGGCGAAATTCATCTGCCAGTAAATAGGTTAACGGTGAGGAAAAGCCCTGCTTCTTGCGTTCGAGCAGGCTTTTCGGCAGATATCTGGCCACCAGTTGGGTTTGGATATAACGCAGCTGGCGGCCCCGCACCTTAGATGGTGTGGGCAGCTGAGCACAAAATTCAGCCAGTTTGTGATCCATCAGCGGGGCTCGTGCCTCCAGGCCATGGGCCATGCTCATGCGGTCCAGAATTACCACCGGGTGATCAGGCATTCTCGTCATGCTGTCGGCGAACAGCATGCGGTCCAGGATGTCGTCTGCATTGGCGGCATCAAAATACTCGGCGATATGTGCCTCGGGGTCAAAAACCGCAGTTTGGCGTAGAAAATCATCGCTATAGAGTTGTTTGCGAAAAGTGTCCGAGATGTAGAAGTAGCTCAGGCTTTTGCCATAACGCAAGCCATCACTGAAAAAGGACATCTGTTGCATCCATTGCAGCTGATGGATCATGCCCCGGTACCAGCGACCGGCAGGCAGTAAGCGCAACAACGGACCGATGAGCTTGCGGCGTAGTACTTCGGGCATCAGGGCGTACCAGGAGGCATAGCGGTTACCGTAGTAGCGGTCATAGCCACCAAATAGTTCATCACCCCCTTCGCCGCCAAGTACCACCTTGACCTGTCCAGCGGCCAGGTGGGCGATGTGATACATGCACACGGACAGCGGATCGGAAGGCTCGTCCATGTGCCAGACCAGATCAGGCAATAGTTCGGCTAGCTTCGGTTCAATGGTGATTTCGTGGGCCTGGGTTTCGAAGCGATCGGAGACGATACGAGCGTAGGGCAATTCGCTGTAGTTTTTGTAGGCGACTTCTCCGGAAAAGGTCTTGAACCCGCCGCCCTGCTGCTTGGCCATCATGGCCACGATCAGGCTTGAATCCATGCCGCCACTGAGAAAAGCTCCGACCGGCACATCGCTGACCAGGTGATGATTTACGCTATCGGCAACCTGCTGATCAAGGGCATCAAGCTGCTCGGGGTAGGATAGATCAAGTTTGTCCCGGTAGTTGACTTTCCAGTAATTGTGGACCTGGAGCTTGCCTTGCTGAAGCAAGGCGTAATGGGCTGGTGGCAGCTTGCGGATCTCCTGGAACATGGATCGGGGTGCAGTGATGATGCGCAGGGTCAGGTATTCGTGCAAGGCAGTTGTGTCAAGTTGGCGCAAAGCAGGTTTCCAGACCAGCAGTGCCTTGATTTCTGAGGCGAAGGCCAGGGTGCCGTTGTGTAGGCAGTAATAAAGGGGTTTTTGGCCTAGATGATCCCTTGCCAGAAATAACTGCTGTTGCGAAAAGTCGTAGATCGCAATAGCGAACATGCCACGCAGCTGACCCAGGCAACGAACCCCATTTTGCTGATATAGCGCCATAATGACTTCAGTGTCGCTATGGGTATGAAAAGAGTAGTTATCCTCAAGCTGAGCGCGTAGTTGCCGGTAGTTATAGATTTCCCCATTGAAGACGATCAGCAACTTGCCGTCATCACTGCGCATCGGTTGTGCCCCACCCTCCAGATCAATGATCGACAGGCGCCGGTGACCGAAGCCGACACCACCGCTAATTTCCAGGCCTTCACCATCCGGTCCCCGATGAGCCAGACAACGGGTCATGGCCTGCAGGCGTTTTTCCTCAACCGGGGAGGGCTGTACGATGCCAGCAATTCCGCACATCTAGACAGAGGTCCCGGAGATGTCAGAGGCAGCGAGCGGGGGGCTGGATCCGGTACGGCGTTCGAGTAGATACAACAGGCCGCCGCCGAGGCTGATCGGGATCAGTAATACCCGTTGCAGCAGGGCGACCAGCAGCGCAGTGTCATAGCTCATGCCGAATTGTCCGGCCAGATAGATCAGGGAGCCTTCGATGATGCCGATACCGTTGATAGACAGCGGGACGATGGCCACGACACTCAATAAGGCACTGATCACTGCGACGTCATACCAGAGCAGTGATTCTCCTGCTGTCTTCATCAACAGCCAGATCCAGCTGATGGTAAAGAGATGAAACAACAGCGATACTCCAATCACTGCGGCACTACGGGCGGGTTGCTTGCGGTAGTCACCCAGATGTTCTATCAGCGTGTACAACAGTTTCGGCAGCTTTTTCCAGCTCAACAGTCGCTGCCAGAATTGTCGATTGAGTAGCAACAAGGTGACCACGCCAGCGATGACAAGGCCGACGATACCAAGGCGTACATAGGTTTGTGACAGTAACCCACCATGGATGACAGAACCGGTAATGGCTGCAAACCAGCCTACCAGCAGCAGAGTGAGGATGCCGGACAGCCGTTCGGTAAATACCGCCAGTACAGCCGCAGTTCGGGAGCGTTCGTTATCCAGTGTGCGATAGATCCGGTAGCCATCTCCACCGATGCTTGTGGGCAGGAAATTATTGAAAAACATGGCAATAAAATACCATTTGTGCAATTTCTGAAAGGTAAAAGTGGCCCCGTGAATGCGCAGCAGCAGGTACCACTTCCAGGCGCTGATGGTGACGCAAACCGTCATGGCCAGCAACACCAGTGCCAGGCTGGGAAGACTGACACGCCGCAGACTTTGCGCGATCGTCTGCCAGTCAGCCTGTTCAATGATCAAGATGGTCAGCAGAGCGGTTACGACAATCTTGAGCGTCAGCAACAGAGATTTTTTCGATACCAAAATATGTCGGTCCGGTTTCAGTACTTGCGGGCTCGTACCGGTCTGGCAGGAAGGCCGACTACGATCATATCGTCCTCGACATCCTTGTTGACGACCGCTCCGGCACCGACTACGGCCCCGCTCCCGATGTTGACGCCATCCAGGACCACCGCTGCAGTACCCAGCCAGGTTCCAGTACCGATACGGATCGGGCCTTTGGTATAAGCCTTGTTGTCCATGATAATCGGTTGTGCTCCATCGACTTCATAGGCGCCAGCGGAAATGCTGCAACCTCCGGCCATGAGTACCGCTTCGCCGAGCTCAACACCACCGGTGGATACCACGACCGAATTACTCCCCACAGAACTGCGTCGACCGATATGGATAGAACCACCCTTGGCCAGTAGCATAACATTGCGATTAATCAGCACCTCATCTTCGAGAACCAGTCCATCACCGGTTTGCCCACGGCCTTCCAATACACAATTATCGTCAATGGTGACATTGTCGCCGATGATGATGTTGCCAGGATGGCGTATCACCACATTACGCCCGATAATGAATCCCTTGCCAACAGATTTGAACAATGGTCGATACAGTTTTTTCCGAAGCAGATAGCCAAGCCCTCCACCCAGTGGGGAGATTAGCATCATCAGCAGTTCATACCAGATAAAAAGCCATAGACTACCCTCACCCAGGGACATATCGCGGTAGGCAGCCAGAGGTGAGCGACGTGCAGTCTCCAGCTTATGGCGGATAATTTGATCTTGTCGCAGGTTTTGTGGTTGTTGTTGGTCCAAGGGCAGACAACTCCTAATCACTGATTTCTATTGCGCCGTTAGTGTACCGTATCGTGGACGAATTGATGACTCGCGAGGATAATCTTTGAATAATATAGCGGACCCCGAAAACGAGACAGTGGCTTAAGATAGAACCACTAACCAACGAGGGTACCCATAAAAGGGCAACGTTATCTTTTTATCCGGATGGACCAGCGATGCCCCGATCGAACCGGGCAGGGCAAATCCCATCGAACAGAAACCATTGGGAATCAGGCAGGTATTGGGCTCATAACATTGGTACTGGCGGGCAATCCACATTTTATGCGCGCCGACATCGGAAAGCAGGATATCGTTACGCCCCATCACCTTGCGCACATCGGCCAGCACCTTCTGGGGCCGGATGGCGTGCTCGGTTTCATCTTCAGCATATTGCATCAGTTCCTGTTGCATATGCCTGCGCGTTTCACGTTGTTGCGACAGATCGCGCTCAATCGCCCCCAGACGCTCAATATTGGCATTGATCGTAGCCAACGTATGACTCAAATCGCCAATCAGCTCCAATTCGGGCTGATAATGCTCGTCAATTTCCGCAGGTAGAAAATCGATATGGATAATTCGTTTGTTGCGATCCTCATTCCACAAATGTGGATGATATTCGACCATATCATAACCCAGTGTGATGACCAGATCGGCGGCATCCAGCGCACAGGCCACCACATCTCTGGCCTGCAAACCAATCGTGTACAGGCAATAATCGGCATCGGCATCGACGCACCCCTTGGACATAAACGTGTTAATTGCGCCAATGCCAGTCACCTCGCAAAAGCGGCGTAACTCACGGCTGGCATCATGGCGCACACAACCGTTGCCCACCAGAATTACGGGCCGTTTGGCAGCCCTGAGCATTGCAAATGCAGTCTCGACCTGCTCCGGGTCGGCGACCGGGCGACGATAGCGATGCGGCTGCATCGGACATGCCTCTGTTTCCAGTTTGGCGACATCTTCAGGCAGTTCAATATGACATGCGCCGGGTTTTTCACCGCGCGCCAGACGCACCGCCTTGCGCACAATCTCCGGCACGGCGGACGGGTGACGAATGGAAGTCGCCCACTTGGTCACCGGTTTGAACATGCTCACCACATCCATAATCTGATGCGATTCCTTATGCAGACGGGTCGTTGCCCCCTGTCCTGTCAGCACCAGCATCGGTGCGTGATCCATATTGGCATCGGCGACGCCGGTAATCAGATTGGTCGCCCCCGGCCCCAGTGTGCCCAGGCATGCCGCCGGATTGCCAGTGAGGCGCCCATAGGCCTCGGCCATAAAGGCCGCCCCCTGCTCATGTCGGGTCAGGATAAAGCGGATTGAGTCGGACTGCTCCAGCGCCATCATAAAATCGGCATTCTCCTCACCAGGTACGCCGAAAATATATTCAATGCCTTCCGCTTCCAGGCAACGCACCAACAATTCCGATGTTTTCATCACTGACTCCTTTAATAAACAATTCAAAAGATTTTCACGGCAAAATACGCAGCGTTACGCAGAGCAGAACCAAAATTATCACAATTAGAATTGCTGTTCCCTGTGCATTATATTGCTTTATTCTCTGGATTTAATTATATTCATATTTGTTAGTTATGAATATATGAGGTGTGTTATGGCGACCACAAGTCTTAGCCTGGGAGAGCTCTGGGAGGGGTTTATAAAACAAGAGATTTCCAGTGGACGCTACGCTTCCGCCAGTGAGGTCATTCGAGATGCGCTTCGTACCATGGAAGAGCGAAAAAGCAAACTGGAAGCTCTGAGGGCACATTTGGTTCAAGGGGCGAAGCAGGCTAAATCAGGTGATTTTATTGACGATTTCTCCATGAACAGCGTGATAGACGATCTGGATAATGAAGCTTGATGGCGAAATACAAAATCACGCCGAGAGCACGAGATGACTTGAAAAATATTGGGCGTTATACGCAGCAGCACTGGGCCAAGATTCAACGAAACACCTACCTGAACAATCTCGATAATCGTTTTAACTGCTTGGCTGAGCACCCTGGTCTGGGCAAACATCGCAGTGAAATCGCTGAGGGCTACTACAGCTTTCCTGAAGGCCGGCACATTGTATTTTATCTCATCAACCAGGATCGCATTGATATCATCGGCATTCCTCATAAAGACATGGACATCATCTCCTATTTCCAAACTGATTAATCAATAGGGGAATTTAGGATTATCTATGTTGGTGTGTCGATAAACAGGCGATAGCCACTCAAGGAGTGGAAAGGTGCGGGCAGCAGGCCACGGCGTTCGT
>ENA-ORDP01001065-ORDP01001065.1-marine-sediment-metagenome-genome-assembly--contig:-NODE-1065-length-15838-cov-3.537921_pt1 | contig 15838 bp, 17 predicted proteins | sample MGYA00248627_ERZ508539 | MGnify/ENA primary metagenome ERZ508539 (study PRJEB26208, sample SAMN05571518) | marine sediment metagenome | biome: deep sea; feature: Hydrothermal vent; material...
CACGGTCACATTCCAGCAGGGAACCAGCATGTCGAACACCTCCGCCAGGGGCCGTTTGGTTTTGGAAAGATCACCCCCCTTCTGGTGCAAGATTGTGGCGATGCCGTAAGACAGGGAGTAGACGATATCCATGCTTAAACGGTGGCCGATGTCGCGCAACTTCGGTGTGAACGACCGCTCGAATTTTTCCCAGCCCTCGTCACGGTTATGAACGACGCGGATCGCCCCGAGGGGCGCCACCGAATTGGCGAGCGTGAACTCTATGTATCGTAACGGGGGGACGCGAATAGTGCGGTCATTCCCAATTTCCTTGATCGCCCGGGTCCACGTGTCTTGCGTCGGGTGCGGCGGGTGGGCGTCATGGTCAGTCGAATCGCCGGCGTTGCCGACGGAATCGGTGCTTGCAAGATGCTTCGCAGCCACCGCAAAAAACCGCCGGTAACTGGATTCCCCCATCCCGATCCACGGCGCCAGAGACAAAATGTCGGTTAGGGCGGATAACTGTTCCCGCGGGCTTTGAAGCTTTAGGAGATCCTCAATCAGGTTGAGCTGGCCTCTTTCTGGCTTGGTAAACCAGGAATGTCCCAGGGACTGTTCGTACCGGGACTTGCGATCCGAGCCGACCGGCACGGGGAGGTAGCGAAGTATCCGGTCCAGCAAACACCATTCCTCGCTGTCGTCCTCGCTGCCATGGCGCCAGCCCCGCGCCCCCAGGTAAGGAATCATGTCGTTGTCAAGACGTTGGGCAAAGAGCTCTGGTTTGCTTTCCGACGATGAGCCGGCATAAAGCAGACGGGATATATCGTCCAGATCCGAGCGAACCACGTTCGTTTCCTCTTCATGGCCAACACAGCGGGCGAACTTGTGCCGGTTCACCAGGTTCCGGACGTGGTTCACGCTTGTCGCGAGTTCGTTTCTGTAGGCGTACAATACGACCGCGTAATGGGCCATTGCTTCACGCACGGCCTCCATGCTGAAACGGGCGAGCACGGCATCGCGGATCGGGGATCGTGAAGATGTTAAATACAGACAGCAGTCCGAAGGGTTCAAGAAATGGAACTCCACAAGGGCCTTACCCCGTCCTTTGCCAGAGGTCGGGCCGTCTACCGCACGCGGTGTGGCGAATCCCTTATCTTCAAGGAGCGAGAAAAGTTCCTCTTCGGCATTGCGGATGAATTGAAAAACGGAATGGCGCAAATTATACCCCCCCTCACCCGACCAGTCAGCATCCCATGGGTCGCCTAACCGAACTATAGCTCAAAATCCCGCGAATGCCTATGTCGCGGGACGGACCAACGTCTGCTCCCTAATCATTCCAGAGCGAAGGTACAGCACGGCCGAAAACACGGTGGAGATGGCGAAAAAGGTCAATCCGACGAAGGGAACCATCTGGGGCGCCGTAGAGGTCAGGTAGATGTTGGAACCGATGGCCAGGACAAACAGGGCCGCATACACCACCAACGCCCGATTGGTGAGGACCGCCAGGCCCGATGGATACCTCGACAGGATGCCCGCGAGCACGATGAGGGGTGAAAACACGTCGATACCGCTGCCGATGGAAAGGAGCAGGTAGAATATATCCGGACGCAGATAGTTGAATAACGACAAAACGAGGTATCCCACGCCGAACAACAGCGTGAGGGCTACTCTCGGGCCGCCGAACGACGCGCCTTCGTAAACCTCGCCTTGCGGGGCGCGGCGGCGGATTAGGTTCTCGGTGACGAACATGGTCAAGGTGATCATCAGGGCATCGACTGTGCTGATGAGCAGGGAAGTGAGGCCGAAAACAATAATCGCCGCGGCAACCGGCGCCAATACGGGGATGGCGTAGAACGGCTTCAGCAGGCCGCCGAGCGCCGTACCCAGCCCGCCGCTCCAATCCATCGGAACGACCGCGCCCAGCGTCACCATCACAATGAAGAGGAGCGCGGCGCCGATTCCGACCTTGCGCAGCATGCTACTCCGCTCCTTGTCGTCGTCGATGTTAGACATGGCGTGTATGTTCAAGAGCGAATAGAACTGCGTGCTGATCGCCGACACGACGGCGAGCCCTATGGCGGCGAGAACGTGGCCGTCGGTCTTCAAGAGTTGCCTCGGCTCGGTAGTCTGGTCCATCACTCCCCCACCGAGGAAGGCGGCGACGACCAGGGTAGCCAGCAGAGCTAAAATGCCGGCGAGTTGGGCGTGCTCGTTTCGGGCGATGGCCTGGGCGCCACCGACAAGGCAATATCCCAACGATGCCGCGAACAGGATCGTCGAGATAAAAATATCGGCGCCAGCCCCTCGGCCCGGCATGATGAACGCCGTCAGGACCTGGGCCGAAACGAACAACTCGAAAGCGAAGATCAGGAGGAACGCCGCGATAAGCGGGAGAGCGACGATCGGCCCGAAGGCGGAGCGCGCCTCACGGTCATGGGCGATCTCCCGCTCGAAGCCGAGCAGGAGATTGGGATGACGGGTGACACGGGGATGCACCACAAACCGGTTGAAAAGCGAAAGCAGGTAAAATCCGACGCAGAGCGCGATGGGACCGGCGAGCATCAACAGGCCGTTACGACCGCCCGCGGCAAGGGCGTATGACAGCCCCGCGCCCACGCTGGTGGTGGCCACCAGGAGCTTGATGAAGTTACGGCGTTCGCCCTTGAAGTGGAAGAAATCCTCTGGTGCTTTCAGCAATCTCCGCGCCCGCACCGACGCGACCGCGAAGAGGAGAAGCAGCGCGACGAACGCGGCTCCCGCTGCAATGGTGACTGGTTGCATGCTTGTTCCACCGACCTTGAGTTAATCGAGCGCCTCGCGGGATAGATCTCGAATGATACCGATGGGGATTTCAACAAGCTCTTCGTCGGGACCGACCCGACCGTCGAGATCAGCGGAGCACTCGTTTGGCTTTCGTCTCTTGCCCACAACCAGCACGGTCCCACGGTCCGTCTTGTAAACGGCGGGGCACAATCCGATGCCACAGAAATGCATCGCCGGTGTGATGTCCGTAACTTTCATCTCAGTCACTCCGATCATTGTTGTCTAAATACTCCGCTCGGCGGCTGAGAGCCACGACCGGCTCGATGGGCGCGGGTTGACCACCTCAGCAATGAGCATCGTCGGCTACTAAATTAATCTAAAGAGTCGATAAATTCGATAAGCGCTCCTGACCCGAACTGACACCTTCTTTCAACTGACTGAAAGTTCCTGTCAGTTTCAGAAAGCGTGAAATTTCAGAAACTTGAGGCGTCTTCCCGCCAGTGACTTTCCATCTAAGCAGCATTAATTTTGCCCGATCAAATGCAAATGGATCGCGACGTCCCGTTCATGGAAACAAGGCGCCAGCGGACCGGGTTCAAATGGGGAGTTCATGAAATGGTCAACATTGTGAAGCGCGGCGGCAAGAAAAACCGCAAGCATGATCGCAACAAGATCTGGTGTAAGGCCTATCGGGCACGCAGTCAGCACGAGAAAAACAAGGCGGTTCGTTTGGGCAAGCATATCGCTCGTCATCCGGCCGACCGCTGTGCCGTTACAGCTCTGGCCCGGGTGGCTCCTGCCATGGCCTTGAAGATAGCAGCGTAAGGCCGTGAACAGAATCGAACGATTTAGGAAAGATGAGGAATCCGGAGATGAGCGTTATAGTATTCCCAAGCGTCAACCTTGACGACCTCGACGAGATCGAGGAAGTGGTCGCCGCCGGTCTCGAATTCGAGGACCGGTTCGTGCGCAAGGCCTTCGCGAAGTTCCTTGACCGTCACCGTGAAGCGCTTGGTGAGCCAGTAGATGAAGATGAAGTGATTGGTCCCGTCACGAGCAACGAGGTCAAGGAGTCGATCATCGCCGCCTGGATCGCCGACGTTCGGCATACCGCGGCGCAGATGGTGGTCGAGGTGCGGGACGCCGCCCTGGACGTGGCAGCGACGCAAATGAAGCTCGCAATTCTGGAGCATGAGGATGTGGATCCCGATAACGCGCCGGTACCCGACCTGCACAGGTTCCTGTTGAAGAAGCGGCCAAAGGAAGAGGACGACGAGGAAGATTCCGAAGAGGTGCTGGAAGATTACCGCAAACGCCTCGCCTTTATCGGAGCCCTCGCCAAGGGCGTGGAACCGGAAGTTCTGGAGGGTTTGAAGCAGGGCCAAGTGCCGGATCAGTTCACCGGGGAAGACGGCTTCAAGACGCTCCTTTCCGACCTTGCCGAGTTCCTGGTCGAGCATGGGGAGGATGGGTTCAATCAAGTGGGCGCAATCGTCGAGGACGCCGACGTTGCGCTGAAGGTGGTCAAAGACGACGACGCATCTGGGCCGGTTCGCTTCATCGCCTATATGCGCTTGAAAATTCACGACGCCGAGAAGGTCAAAAACTGAGTTTGGAAACGGGATGAAGGCCATGGATAAGAAGAATTCACCCAATCGCACCGATCGCCTGTGGGCAGAGGTCGAGGCACGGACTAAATCCCTCCGGGGCGGTAAGCGCCTGACCGAAAAACTGCGCCGGAAATTTAGTGAAAAGGACTTCAACGGGGCGATCGCCACCCGCATCAACGACGGCCCCCTGTTTGAGCACGCCGTCCAAGTCCTCTCGAACGATGTGGAGAGTATGGCCAAGGGTGAGGCGGCGAAGCTGGCCGAGGCGAAACTCGACGCCGCGATCATGTCGTTTTGGGCAACCTGCGCCGAGGACGGTGGTTTCGATCCGGACGCCAACCTCAGCTTCGATCCCGCCACCGCAACAATACGAGTTGGACGCGGTTCACCGTCGTACGGCGCCCGCTCCGCGGCGAAAACCCTGGAAGGCCTGACGACCATGGTGTCCGAGGCTCTGGAGTCGCCTCTGACCGCCGGAACTATGGCCGAAGATATCCGTCTTCCCTGGTGGTTGAGGCGCCTGGCCGAAAATCTCAAGGTCGAGATGGCCGGCGATATTCGGCCCAAGTTCCGCAGTCTGGTCGAGCGCTGGATCAGTGACCCCGAGGAAGGACGCCGCTGGGCCGAGTTCGCCGACGGCAAATTGCCCGGGTGGGCCGTCGAAACCGCCCGTGTCCTGGGCGCCCGCCGGGTCGCCTCAAATTGAACGATAGTGCGATGCAAACGCAAAGGAGAACCGAGATGAAGACATCATATTTTAAATCCGCCTCAACGCGTGCCGCGAGGATTTTTCCGGTGATCGTCATCGCCGGACTGATGGCGGGCTGCGCCGCGGACGGCTCTTTCTCCGGCATGGATGGGCTCAACTGGTTGAACACGCCCGAGCCGGGAGCGACGGTAGTTCTCGCCCGCAATCCGGCATCGCTAGCCGGCGGCGGCCAAGTGGAAAGAAGCATCTACGACGCCGTCGAACTCGCCAGGCAGAAACGCTTTTTCGAGGCTAGGCGCCTGCTGGCCGACGTACGCGCAATCCAGGACCGGCGGAGCGAAGGCTACCAGGCCATAAGCGGCTCTATGGCCCTGCTCGCCCTTCGCGAAGGAGACATCGGAACGTTTCGTAGAATAGCCCGCCAACTGGATGACTCGTTGGGCCATCCGGTCCGGGTGGACAACGCCTACGTCGACGTCATCAGCATCTATCGGGCAATGAGCAACCGGAATCTGCCGGTCAACGCCTCTGGGCCGATCAAGGCGCTGAAGGAAAGGCTGTTTGCCACAAAGAGCGCTCGGCTCTAACCAGGAGGATGGAACCATGACAATCATCAGAAACTTTTACCGGGCCGGCATCGCGGCGGCCCTGATATTCATGCTCTTCGGCGGGCTCATCGGCGGGTCGTTCACCGCCGAGGCCAAGCAGACCTCTCTCAACCGCATCCTCAAGACATTCGAGAAGATCGACGGACGGACCAACGCCAATGAGCAGAACGCGGTGCCCTTGCGCGCCGGCATGGAGCGGCTGACCAGGGAGATGGCCAAGGCGCGCGGGCAACTGGCAAACCTGCCCGCCGACAGCGAACCCGATATGCTCAAGAAGCGGCGGGTATTGCAGGCCAGGATGACGGAAATAGCTGCCGAGTACCTCAACCAGGCCTACAGGCTGGTGGACTCGGCGGCCGGCGTCATCTCCGAAAACCTGGCGGACATCACCAAGCTGGCCGAGGAGATCCGGAAATCGGACGATCCCGAAGGCGGGGCTAACAAGCTCCGGAAGCGTATCCAGGAGAATATCGCCGCCGGGCGCTCCATGCGTGGCGCACTGGTGCGAATGCGCGACTGGGCGCGGCAGGATCCCCGCCTCGTCAGGCGGTTCCAGAGTCTTCGCCGCATCGCCATGATTCTCGACAGGGGGATCGGCGTCGATCGGGCGCGGCTCACCGGCCGCCAGACGAACGGCACGAACGGTTCAATCCGCACCCGGCGCCAGGAGGCCCTGGACATGGCGGTAGACAAACTGGGCGACATGTACGCCGAGGTGTTGGCTGAGAAAGAGGCCCTCAGGGACCTTAAATACGACGTGGCCGCGGCTATCTCCCTCGGTCGTCTCAATCTCACCCAGAAGGTGGTTCAAAGAGCAATCCCCAACCTCGGCTCCCCCAAAGCCCCTTCGACGGGCCTCGACTCGCTGAAGGACATGACGGCGGCGCTGGGCGATCTCAACGACTCCATCTTCACCGAGACCACGCTGCCGGAGGTCCGGCCGGCGGCCATGCCGGGGCAGACCGGGACATCCGGGATGAAACTCGACGGCTTTAACAACTTCTGAGACTAAAGGAGGTAATCATGAGCAATAAAAACTTCACACGCGGCGCGCCGATGTTCCTGGTGGCGCTAGCTCTGACTTTCGCCGCCCTGGCGATGAACCAGGCAATGGCCGATGAAGACACGGACAAGGCCGTCAGGAAGGCGCTTGTTGAGCGAACCGACACCTTCTGCAAGGCGGTCCTGCCCGTCTGGTTCGCTTCGGAGAAAGGAATTGCCGATCCGGAGGTGAGAACGCTGGTAGCCGATTGCTACACAGGTCACGCCCGGCTTGCCCTGCTGGGGGTGAGAAGCAGCCAGGCCATGGAAGACACGGGGCTGGCGGAGCTTCCGGCGGTCCTGTTGGGGTTGAAAACCGGAATGAACCTGGACATCTACCGGCCGCTGGCCGGCCGCACCATCCGCGTTCGGCCGACGGAGAAGTGAGCCATGGAACACGAAATGGAATACGAGACGGCCATGCAGGCCCCGTCGGGACGGTTCGCGGTACTTCAGCGCGAGGTCAATACGGTGCTGGCGGCGGCGATCCTGACGACAACGGCCTACGCGGCGGCGCGCTGGGGAATCCCGCGCGTTGCCTCGGAGAGCTTCCAAGATTTCCTAAACAAGTTCGTCGGCGTCGCCTGGCCGTTCTTTATGGCGGTCACAGCGTTCCTGTTCTACGCGCTCGGGGCGTGGATCGTCGAGCTCTTCGCCCTCGGCGCCCGGCGCCGGTGGCGGGGCATCGACCGGGCCCTCAGTTGGGCTGTAGAGGCCTGCCCTCTGGTCGGTCTGCTGACTACTTTTTTCAGCTTGCTGACGGCCCTGCTTGCCTATGGCGAGGCAGGCCCCGGTACTCCGGAGACTCAGAAAGTTTTCATTTCGGCCTTTGCAATTGCTTTCGGCAGCTCCATCGCCGGCGGAGTACTGGCGCTGATGGCGTTCACGCTCCACTCGGTGTTGCAGCGGGACGAGGAGGAATAGGTCATGAAGCTGTCCTCCATAATCAACCGGTTGACTGGCGTCACGCGGAGAACCCGGCGCGAAGGCCACGCCACGGCGGGCCACGGCGGGAAGGCCGTCCGGTCGCCTGGGAAAGCCGGCACCCTCAGCCTGCGACCGCCGACGTTGATGATAGACCTGCTTTTCGGAGCGCTGATGCTGTTCGCGTTCCAGATGGGCAATCCCAACGCGCGCCAAGTGGTCTCCTATGAGTTCGATCTGCCGACGTCCAGCGATACCACCAACGCCAAGCTCAATACATTGCTTCCGCTGAAACCCGTAAGGAAGGGAGACGACAAATGGATGTACGAAACACCCGACGGCCGGACACTTGGGCCGGAGAAGGTGGCGATGACCGCCCGCAAACTGAAGAAAACGCCGGTCCTGGTGGTCCCCAGGACGGCATCGATCCAGAGCTATCTAGACGCCGAGCAGCCACTCCGCCTGCGGGGTTTGAAAGTGGGGCTCGCCGTCGCCTTGGAAGGAGAAAAACCATGAGAACCATATTCCTGCTGACCATCCTGACCACACTGCTGGTCATCGTCACCAAGAAGCCGGAGCAGACCTTGTGGGAGGCGGCGCAAGGACTGTGGGGAAAGGTCGAGACGACTGCCTCGGAGGTGGCGAAAGCTCCCCCCGTTCCCCCAATGACGGGGAACGCCAGGGAAGACTTCGCGGCCCTGCGGAAACGGGTTCGCCGGGCGCTTGGAACCGGCAAGGGACCCGGTGCTCCCATGTATGGGAGTTCCCAGGCAACCGGGAGTAAGAGCGGGACGGAGCGGGACGGTCCCGCCGCCAACCCCGTCCTGTCCTCCCCTATGGTGTCGTCCAAGGCCAAACCCGACACCGTTAGGAACGCCGAGATGCCGGCGTCATCGCCCGGCGGCGTGAAGGTCATGCCGAGATCCAGGATAACGGACATACCTGAACTTCCGGCGATTCCCGTCACGCCCGTCGAGGTCGGAAAGATCGGAGAAAGCGCGCCACTTCCGAGCCTCTCGCGTCCGCGGCAGGCGGTTAGCCCAAGCTTTAGCGAGGTCAAGGCTTACTACGAAAACGCCAGCCGCCTTCTGGCCGAGATAAAATGAACCGGCGCCGGCGTTTCTTCTGGTTGGTGCCGCTCGCCCTCCTCCTGGTGGGCGGCGTAGAGCGCCTGTCCTCGCGGACGGCGGAACTGGGCGAGCAGGCAGCCGACGCGTCCTCCCCGTCGCATGCCGCCGACAGCCCGGCCTCCGCCAAGGCGCGCAACAGCCGGAAGAGTGCCCGCCTGGTGCCTTTGTACCCCGCCGGCAGCCTGGTCGTCGCCAAGCCCAAGCCGGCGGGGGCAAAGGTCCGGGAGCGCAAGAACAAGAAGACGAAACGCGCCGCGAGGAAGCCGGCTCCCGCCAAGCCCGGTTCTCCGCCGTCGCCCAAGGTAGAAGGCAAACGGCCGATCCTCGTGGTGGACTACCGGGACATAGGTTTCGAGCGTTATTTGAACATCATCGAGCGGGTCGGGAGGTTCTTCGTCCTGATCGAGACCAAAAACGGCGCCAGGCTCGGGCCGGAAATCTCCCTGCGTGCGAGGGCCGTTGTCCGGACAGGAGGCCGCGACATGGATGTCCTCGCCTTGGCGAGGCCGAACTTGGTCAGCGACCCCGGAATCCGGGAGCGCCTGGCGGCGATCGGCCTGCCCGCCGGCGCTCATGGGGACCGCCTCGTGCTTATGCTGACCAAGCCGTTCGATTCGCTTCTCTGGGACACGATCAGGGAGTTGCTCGCAAATAATGGTCTGGCGCTGAACGACATCGCCCAGGTCAAGGGTGCCTATGAGGAAGGACGGAACGGGGTATTCCTGCGCCTCGACTCCGCCGTCGCCCGGGCCGGCGGGCGCAAGTATCCGCTGCATGGGAAGCTGAGGGTATCGCTATGAGCCTAGCATACGGACCGATCACGATGGGGGCTCCGGGGCTCGGGAAAAACGTTCTACGGGGCGTCATGGCCGCGGCGGCCGTCCTCGTCATTAGCGGCTGCACCGGCACCAGGTACGTTGACTTCAAGGACGCCGAGGCTGATTCCCAACTGCCGGGGCGCACCGTCGCCGTCGAGATCGACAGTCAATATTACGAAGATTACCCCAATTGCATCCTCATCATGCCGCCGTCGGCGGCGCCCGGCCTCGGCAGGATTGCGGGTTTGGTGGAAGCGGCGCTGACTACCCGCCTGACCCGCAAGGTTACGCGGGTCATCGGCGCCGTGGAGCGGGACCTGGCGGTGCGAAGAACTGCCGTCGACCTGCTCTATCCCGGTGACCGCAAGTTCCTGCTGAAGACCCTGGGATGCGGCGCGTTCATGACCACCGAGATTTCGGGGCCGGGAAACACATACTATCTGGTCTGGTCGGAGTTCCGCATCGGGATCGACATGCGCCTGTTCCGAGCCCGCGACGGGCGCCTGCTGTGGCGCGCCCGGCACATCGCCGACCGCTCCGGCGGTGGGCTTCCCTTATCGCCCATCGGGGCCATCGTCGAGACGTTCTCCTCGACCAGGTTCTCGGCCGACGCCGACGTCGCCGAATCGGTGGTGGACGACGCAGTGCGGCGCGTAGTAGCCTCGTTGCCGGACTCAAGGTCGTATTGAGGAAAAGCGAGGAAGGCTGTCATGTGGGATATCAGAGGTAGAGCGTTGGAGATGTCGGATTGCAATTGTCTTCATTGTCGGCGTCGCTCCTGGCGATTCAGGAGGCGGCGTGCGGGTTCCGACTCAAGGTAAGGATTGGCTCGCGGCTCGTCACCATATCTGCTATTATAGGCGAAAAGTATGGCTGGGATTACAGGTCACGCTGACGGCGCACAAGGAGGGGGGTGGCCTTGTGGGAGGCGCATCACAGTCTCGGCAGGTCAAAAGGGGGGATTCCGCTCTCGCCGTTCTTCGTACCTGTGATGGCCTTCGAGGACGCCGCGTTCAATCGCGACGGCGACTAGGTCTATTCAATCGTCGATGATGCGTTGCGGCGGGTGTGGGCGACGTTTCCGCACCATTTATGTTTTTGGGGATACTACAGGTTAAGTTTACAAAGAAAGAAGGGAACGTTCGTATGGAAGGCCTCGCTTTGGTGACAAAATATGTTCGCAAGGTTTCTTGCGGGCACTGCGGCGGCTCTGGCAAGTGCAAGTGCGGAGACTGCAAGAGTGACAGAAGTAGGATCGCCATGTCTCTATGGAATATTACCCATCCTCTGCCGCTTCCCCACCAAATTGAATCGAGAGAAGAGCATCAAAAGGCATTCTGGAAAGAATCAGAATGCGTGGAGAAGGCAGCTGCCCGTTCAGACGCATGCTTTAAGTGCGGCGGCGAGAAGACTGTCGAAAAGGTCGACTATGAGTTGCTTGAACAGGAGGTCCGGGATGGGCAAATTATGAAAAGTCATAAGGACGCGATTCTGACAGAACTCATAAGACTGCTCCCACCCTTTGCCTTTGAGTCCAATGAGTAGGAACCATAGACGATGATACAGCATGAGTGCCGCTTCATTCGTACCTCGAAGCCCGGACTGCGGAACGAGTGGAGAACCGGGGTTTATGTGTCGTTGGCCCCTCTGCGCGGGACCGGATCGTCCGCGAAGGGTACTTGAGCCTTGAAACCAAGGATGGTCGAACTCGACTACTGCGCGCCGTGGCATGCGGGCGGTTATCTGCTTCAGTGAGGTGAACGCATGCCTAAAATCGCAAAAAACCTAACCCATTTGGACATTAATCTAGGCGATTTGTGCAACTTGAGGTGTGTGGCGTGTGAGTGTTGGCTCAAGGAGGCGCCGGTTCGTCTGAGTCCTGAATTGCTGACGCGACGTCTTGACGAGATATTAGGCTATATCAGGTGCCATTGCCACCGTTTCCAAAAGATCATGCTGATCGGTGGCGAGCCCTTCATGCACAAGGGACTGGAAGACTGGTTGCGCCACCAGGAGTACGAGATCGAGATCACGCTCTACACAAATCTGGCGGTCGGCCCAATGCCGTCAGATTGGCCGAAAAACGTTCGCTTCCTGATATCGTTGGATGCAGCGGACGACGAAACCTATAACCGCATCCGCCGGCGCGACAGGTTTGGGCAGACCCAGGAAAACCTGCGCAACATTGGCCCCAATCTGATACATGTGGACACCACCGTATCACGGTACAACTTGCATCAGCTTGATGCCATCCGCGATATTACACGCCCGTACGGATGCACACACTGGTTCCTACCAATCGACCCCCGCATGTTGCGCTACCGTGAATCACGAGCGCTGGCAACGCCCGACAACGATGAAATGCAGCGTATCGACGAAGTGGTCGATCTATTGAAGCCGGCCCTTCTGACCGGAAAGGATCTGCCGGTCATGCGTGCCTTCTACGACCACCATGCCGACGACGACCGGATAAACGATCTCGCCATGTTCAATGGCCTTTACGTTTCCGGTACCAGGCACTTTCACGATTTAGAGGACTACGGGGTGCAGGGGCAGGAAGCAGAAATGCCGGCGATTACGGCGGCGACATGCCCTGGCCTCAATAGTTACATGGAAGTCTTTTTCGACAGAGCCGGGAATTTCGTTCCGACCTTGCATTGCGACCGTCTACGCGAAAGCGAAGCACATCGGCTGCCGGCCTGCTTTGACAGCTTCTCTGGTCTCATGGCCTGGGAAGGCCATACCCGTGCCGCCGTGGTCTGCGAGCGTTTCTGCGGCAGGACGCAGTTTCTTGGCTTGGATGAATACAAGGATATGTTCGCTGCCGTGTGATAGGAGGAGATCATGACTAAGGAGGCGAGCCGGGTCGAAACATCGAGCGATCTGGCTACAAGGGCGAAAAAAGTTCTTGCTCCCGGTGCGCAGGATTATTTGCGTGTTTCCGAACACCCCGATTTCCCCAGGCTGTTTTCCAATTCCGGCGGCGTATGGCTGACCGACCCGAACGGGCGGAAATACCTCGACTTCTATCTTGGCAGCGGCGCTGTTATTCTCGGCCACGGCCATCGCGGTCAGGTGGCCGCCGTCGGGGCCGCGCTCCGACACGGCGCGACGGTCTCTCTCCGCCATCCCGTCGAGGTCGAACTTGCGGAACGGCTGGTCGGGCTTATCGGGTCGATTAACCGGGTCATGTTCTTCAAGACCGGCTCGGAATGCGTCCACAAGGCGTTGAGTATTGCGTTGAGGGCAACCGGGCGGAATCGGATCGTTTCTCTCGGATATCATGGTTGGCTGTTTCCGTTCGGGTGGGATCGCACCGCGAATTCGGCAATAGTCGAGGAGCCCGCTTGGGTGCTTAACGAGGCATTGGGCGCTATCCGCGAGGCCGGTTCGTCTCTGGCGGGGGTCATCGTTAGCCCCAGCCCCTACATGACCGATCCAGTCTTCTACCGGGCCCTCAACATCGCCGCTTACGAGCAGGGTGGGCTTTTCATCATGGACGAGGTCAAGAGCGGTTTCCGCTGGCACTTTCCCTGCGTCTCGACCGCCTGGGGGCTGACGCCGGACCTGCTGTTGCTGTCGAAGGCAGTGGCTAACGGGTTTCCACTCTCGGTGCTCGGTGGCCGGGAAGACCTGCTGGCCGACCGCGACCTGATTAGCGTATTCAGCACCTATGCGTCCGAGAACGTATCGCTCACCGCAGCCCTGGCCTGCATCGACGCGCTTGCTGATGGCGCCCATGCCGCTTTCGCCGAGGCTAGCGCCCGGCTTCGGCGATTGCTGGCCGAAGCCCTGAACGGCACCGCCATTGCGGTGGTTGGTGGCGACACGTTTTTCCGATTGCACCTGTCGGATGCGATGAATCGCGCCGACGTCGCCATGGCTATGGCCAGGGCGGGAGTTCTGTTCCATCCGAAGGACGAAGTGCTGGTATCGGCAGCCCACGCCGAACCCGGCCTAATCGAGGAAGGTGCCGGACGCATGGTGAAAGTTTTCAAGGAAATGGAGGCTTTCACGGGATGACCCAGGCTCGCCTAGCATTCGTCGCCGTGAACCCTGAAGGTGGCAGCTTGGCCGGTGCCATGCTGCACGCGGTTGTCGTCGGCGATACGGATCTGGCTCCACGGGTAGAGGTGCACCAGTACGGTTTGGACTTGGATACCTTGCGCCATCCGCACTACGACATGATGGGTGTGGTCACTGGGATCGTCGAAGAGAATCCCGATTTCGTCGGCCTGTCGTGCTGGTGTTGGAATTATGACCTGATGGTCGAAATTGCCGCTCTCTTCGCCCGATTGCGTCCCAACGTTCCGTTGGTGGTCGGTGGCGGGGAAATCCATGCCGAAGCCTCCCACCTAATCGAAGCCTTCCCGGAAGGGACCTGGGTGGTTCAGGGCGAAGGCGAACGGCCCCTGTGTGCCCTGCTGGCGCGTTGGTTGGACGGAGAGAACGATGATCGGCTTCCGGCCGGAGTCGGACGCCTGACTGGAGGACGCGTGCTCTGGTCGGACGAGGCCTCCCGGCCGTTAGAGGGGTACGAAATCCCCTCGCCCTATCTGCTCGACACCTTGCGACTCGGTGACACGAAGTGGATGCCGGGGTACGCCTCATATCGCGGATGCACTTTCGCCTGTTCTTACTGCCAGTGGGGCGATGGTCGGGGGACCCGCGCCATTCCCATAGACCGGGTTCTCCGGGAACTGGAAATCCTCGGTAACATGGGATTCGAACACGTTTGGATCGTCGATACCATTTTCGGCCGCGACTGGGACCGGGACAGCCGCATCGTCGATGCCTTGGCCGCTTGGCCGCAAGATGTCCATGTGTCGTTCGAACTACATCCGTCTTTCGTGTCAGAACGATTGGTCGAAAGCTTGGCGCGGCTCAACCTGCGCTGGGTCGCCCTGGGGGTGCAGACCTTCACGCCCAAAGCCCTGTTGGCCAGTGGACGGGGGCGGAGCCCTAAGCCGATTTGGCGCGCGGTCGGCTTGCTCTATAAAGGGTTGCCCGAACCGCATCGCATTCACATTGACCTGATTTTCGGTCTGCCCGAGGATTCCGTCGAGGCCGTCCTATCAGCCATGGACGCATTCAAGGACCGCTATCCGCTGGCCACCTTCTATTGCAGTTTGCTGCAGGTTCTGCCAGGGACGCCGCTCTGGCGAAAGGCCGTGAGGGAGAATTGGGTCTGTGCAACCCCGCGCCAAGGCCACGAACTGGTGTCGCGCCGAGGCATGGGGGTGGCGCAGACACGCCGGGTCAAACGTATCGTGCTTGGCGTCGATTTCCTGCAACATTCGGAAGCGAGGATGTGGCAGGTAGCGCTTCTCGAACGTCGTCCCGCCTTGTGCTATTCGGCGCTTGCAGAAATCGCCGGGCAGGTATGCGAAGCACACGCCATCGCATGGCACAGCAAGGATGACCGTGAATTCTTCTTCGATTCGCTGCATAAACGCGATCCGACCCTGTTTTCTCGGATCAAGTCCGACATCGAAGCGGCCCTAAACGCGCATGTTGCGCCCGGGCCGACGGTCGCCAGGGAAATGGCTAGGGCAACATGAACTGGAAGCCAGTTGTCAGTGTCGTTATCCCGGTGTACGGTGCCTACGGTCGGACGCGCGAAACGGCGGCGGTCATCGAGGCATGGCAGGCACAGACCGCAAGTCCAGAGGTGGTGCTCAGCTACCAGGGGGAGGAGGCCGCAGAGGTCTTCTGCGCCATGGCAGCAGAGGTTGGCGTGCAGTTCGTCCACGAACCTTCGGAAATGACTCGGAAGGGGCCGCGTTTTTCACCTGGGCGACTGCGGAACACCGGCGCGGCAGCGGCACGGGGGGCCTTCGTCTATTTCGGTGACGCCGACGTCATGCCGCTCGGCAACGACTTTCTGAGCGAAGCTCTAACACAATGGGAACACACGGGCGAGGCATTGGGCAAGCCCTACATTCACCGCTTGGTGCCCAACGACGTGGAGCGGTTTCTCGATTGGTATCGACCAGATAAGACCTTGTCCCGCTCTGCCGCCGGAGAATTCTGCCTGAGTCGATTCAGCGACGGTGTGCTGCACCCCTTGGCCGAGCCGGAAGCGGTCGTCGATACGGAGGACGGCGTTCGCTACGTCTGTACCGCAGACGAATGTCGGCTGTTGCGGGCTCATGCCGGGCGGGAGCACTTACTCGAGGAAATGATCGCGAAACCGGAAGTCCACTGGGGTGGCATACTGGTCCGGCACGCCGATCTTCAGTCCCTCGGCGGGTAT
>ENA-ORDP01001066-ORDP01001066.1-marine-sediment-metagenome-genome-assembly--contig:-NODE-1066-length-15831-cov-34.875190_pt1 | contig 15831 bp, 18 predicted proteins | sample MGYA00248627_ERZ508539 | MGnify/ENA primary metagenome ERZ508539 (study PRJEB26208, sample SAMN05571518) | marine sediment metagenome | biome: deep sea; feature: Hydrothermal vent; material...
TTGCTGTCAGAGGCAGCAAAAGCAGCGTACTGATCACCAGTGCGAATAAACGGCGCAGCAGTTTGGCTTGGCTCATGTTGCCTGACTCCGTTTAATGACCCAGTGCCATATCAATATAGCCGGTCGGGCAGACATCGGCGCAGATGTGGCAGCCGATGCACTTGTCGTAGTCGGTGTCCACGTAACGGCCGAGGGTGGCTTCGGTCTTTTTCACGCGGAACACGGCATCCTGCGGACAGAAGATAACGCAGTTATCACACTCGAAGCACATGCCGCAGCTCATGCAGCGACCGGCCTCGGCGACAGCCTGTTCATCACTGTAGCCTTGCATGCGTTCTTCAAAGTGTCCCAGTACCTGTTCCGCGTTTGGCACGTCTTCGCCGCGCAGGAGGCGTTCGGTATATTCAAAGTGTCCGAGGAACAGGTGGTCAGCAGAAATAATTTCCTGCCTGGAGCGGTCTTCGTAGTTGTGAATCGCAAAGTTTTCAGAATTGGTGCCGCGGGTTTCGCCGACGGTATAGGGTTCAGGTTCCAGACCAGCTTCCTTCATCTTATCCAGCAGCGAGAAGTGGTGCTTGTCGACCTTGGGACGCTTTGCCAGCTCGGCATGCTTCAGGTAATTTTCAATAGATTCTGCAGCAATCGAACCCTGTCCAATGGCCGTGGTTAGCAGGTGCGGGCGTACGATGTCACCGGCGACGAAGTGTCCCGGGCGCTTCGGTACCTGGTAATACTTGTCGGCGTCGATCAGATTACGTTCGTTGGCGTAGTCTTCAAGACCGCTCATGTTGCCGCCCTGGCCGATTGCGGACACAATCATGTCGCACTCGATCACGTATTCCTTGCCACCTTCAACGGCAACCGGTCCGTTACCTTCCCATTTGGCGTCAACCAGCCTCAGTGCAGTAGCGCGACCCTCTGCATTACGGATGATTTCCACCGGCATGACTTCGTTGAGGATGTCCACGCCTTCGGTTAGCGCGTCGTTCACTTCGTGCTCGGCGGCGGTCATCTGGTCGCGCGGGAACAGGGCGGTCAGCGTTACGTTGTCGCAGCCTTTCTTTTTGGACAGGTCGACCTCGTCGTGGGTGATCTCAGCATTAACCACGGCTTCGGGATTTTCCTTGTAATCCTTCAGCGTGCCGATACGACGGGACACGGACACCACGTCGATGGAGGTATCACCGCCACCCACGCACAGCACTCGATTGGCTGTGTAGTGCATTTTCCCCTTGTTGAACTGTTCCAGGAACTTCACAGCGGAGACACAGTTCGGGGTTTCATCCCAGCCTTCCAGCGGCAGGCCACGGCCGATCCAGCAGCCCAGCGCCCACAGTACGGCGTCAAATTTCTTGTCCAGCTCGTCGACGGAAATGTCACGACCAATACGGGTGTTGGCCTTGAATTCGATATCGCCCAGATCAAGGATGCGCTGACATTCCTGATCCAGTTCGTCACGCGGAATACGGTAGTTGGGAATGCCGTAGCGCATCATGCCGCCGAGCTGGTCGTGATCGTCAAAAATGGTGGAAGCAATACCACGGCGGCGCAACTGATAGGCCGCTGCCATGCCGGCCGGGCCACCACCGATGATGGCGACTTTCTTGCCGGTCAGTGCGGTACCGGCTGCAAATTTGAAGCTTTCCTTGAAGGCGGTGTCGCCGATGTACTGCTCGACGGCGTTGATACCGACGTAATCCTCGACTTCGCTGCGGTTGCAGGCGTCCTGACAGGGGGCGGGGCAGACACGACCCATCATGGCCGGGAAGGGGTTGGCATCGGTCAAACGGCGAAAAGCATATTCCTGCATGCTGACGTCTTTCGGCGGGTGCTCGATACCACGCACGATATCCAGCCAGCCACGGATATCTTCACCGGATGGACAGCTACCCTGGCACGGCGGTGTACGGTGTACGTAGGTGGGACACTTATGGGACTTGTCGCCATCGAAAATGTTGTCCGTCCAGCTATCCCATGTATTGTCACCCTCTTCGAACTTGCGAAATGTTAATTTCTTGTCGTCGCGAGAAGTAGCCATGCCTGTCTCCTGTTATCTGAACCCGTTCAGGATTCAACGTTGCAATCGATAGATAGTTAAATATTCGGTTAAGCCGTTTCGGCCTCGCCTTGTTGTTCGGCGCTGCCGTCGAGTTCCGCTTCCTGCTCGGAACCCTTCAATACAATGGCGTTACTGACCAGCTGATGCACGCTGACAATCTGGTCCATGGTGAAACCGTAATACGGTAATGTCTTCGCAAACTGACTCTTGCAGATCGCGCAGATAGCCGCCAGATTGGTGACACCATGTTCTTCGGTAACCTTCTTCAGCGCTTCCATGCGTGGCTGGGCACCCTTGACACGTAGCTCAATGATGTCGTCGGTCAGCAGGCCGCCACCACCACCGCAGCAGAAAGTGGCGTCGAGGATAGTGTCCTGGTCCATGTCATAGAAATAGTTGCAGGATGCCCTGATGAGATCGCGGGGTATGGTGAACTGACCGCCTTCCACCTGGCCCATGCCGGCGCCGCGCGCGACGTTGCAGGAGTCGTGGAAGGTCAGTTTCATGTGATCATTTTCCGCTTTGTTCATGCGCAGCTTGCCTTCCTTGAGCAAGTTGTTGGTAAATTCGCAGATGTGTTGCGGGATCGGGTAGTTTTGATCCAGAAAATCGAACGGGCCGATGAGGGTGTCCAGGAAGCTGTAGGCGATGCGCCAGGCGTGACCGCATTCGCCGAAGACGATGCGTTTGACGCCAAGATCAATGGCGGCCTCGCGGATGCGCATGGCAGCGCGGCGCATGTTCTCGTAACTGCCGATGAACATACCGAAGTTGCCCGCCTCACTGGCATAGGAACTCAGCGTCCAGGACACGCCGGCCGCGTGGAAGACCTTGGCGTAGCCCATCAGGCCGTCGACGTGAGGTTCGGCGAAGAAGTCGGCAGACGGGGTTACCAGCAGAATGTCGACACCTTTCTCGTCCAGCGGCAGGCGTACCTTGACACCGGTTTCTTCTTCGATGTCCTCTTCGAGGCCTTCCAGGGTATTTTTCAGCGCCGGTTCCGGCAGGCCGAGGTTGTTACCGATGACAAAGACCTTGCCAAGGATTTCGTTACAGTACTTCTGGCCCTTGCCGACGCTGTCGAGAATTTCGCGCGCGGCCATGGATATCTCGGCAGTGTCTATGCCGTAGGGACAGAATACCGAGCAACGACGGCACTGCGAGCACTGGTGAAAATACGTATACCATTCGTCAAGCACGTCTTCGGTCAGGTCAACCGCGCCCACCAGTTTCGGAAAGTACTTGCCGGCAAACGTAAAGTAGCGACGGTAGACCTTGCGCAGCAGGTCCTGGCGCGCCACCGGCATATTTTTGGGATCGCTGGTGCCAAGGTAGTAATGGCACTTGTCGGTGCAGGCGCCGCAGTGTACGCAAATGTCGAGGAATACCTGCAAGGATCGGTATTTGCCAAGTAACTCGCCCATCTTGTCGATGGCAACGTCTTTCCAGTTGTCCGGCAGTTCACCCGGAAAGCCCAGCGGTCCCTGGAATTTGCCCGCCGCGACGAAGGGTGCGGAGTGCGCCATTGCCCCTTCCCTGAGTTTGGGGACAATGGGATATTCGTTCAGTTCCGGTACGTCAAAATCAGCCATGCCTAATCCTCGGGTCCCTTACTGCTTCGTTTCCAGTTCTTTTGCCCAGTCAGCGATATGACGACGCTCGCGCGAGTTGTCAGTCTGGTTACGGGTCGGGCTGAAGAACACACCCGGTGCGTGCAACAGTTTGCTGATCGGGAAAACAACCAACAGAGTTACGACCAGGCCCAGGTGGGTAAGCAGTAGCAGATCGACCGGTAGTGGCTGCGGCGAGAGGTATAGCAACCCCAGGGCGAATGCCTTGAGCGAAACAACGTCGGTGTGCACGAGGAAGGTCATGCCCATACCGCTCAGGGCAATACCGACCAGCAGGGCCAGCATCAGGTGATCCGACGGGGTAGAGATATAACGTACCCGGTCTACCAGGAAGCGGCGCGCCCACAGGCCGAGCAGACCGGCCAGCATGGCGAAGGCAGCGTACTTGCCGAACGGTTGAACCCAGTTCACCCAGAACCAGACGGGTTCGGTGAAATAGCGCAGGTGGCGAAGCAGCACCAGCACCATGCCGAAATGGAACAGGTAACCAAAAATCCAGGTCCACTTGTTGGCTCTGAACAGGCTTTCGAAAAAAACCACTTCGCGGAACATGCGCATGATGACCCCGGCTTCGGTGCGAGGCGCCGGCATCGTGGGAATAACCAAAGGAGCCGGGGTCTGTGCGTACTTTTTGATGCGCATGGCGACACCGATCACGAGGATCAATGTCGCAGCGTAAAACAGTCCGAAGTACAGAGTCGACACTAAAGACACGCTTTACTCTCCTTTGATGCAGGGTGTTACATAAAACGTGGGGGAGGCCAGCTCCCCCATCGATTACACGCAGGCGTTGCCTGCTAGACGCAACCGGTCGGCTTGGGCAGGCCAGCGTACTTGCAGGCCTGTTTCGCAGGACCGTAGGGGAACAGTTCGTACAGGTACTTGCTGTTGCCTTTGTCCTTGCCCAGTTTCTTGCCAATGGCTTTGGTCAGCACGCGGACGGCGGGAGCAATCTGATACTCTTCATAGTACTCGCGCAGGAAGTTGATGACTTCCCAGTGGGCATCACTCAGGTCACTACCATCGGCCTTGGCCATGATAGTGGCAACATCAGGTTCCCACTGGTTCAGATCGGCCAGATAGCCTTCTTCGTCAACTTCCAGGGATTTACCGTTTACATCAATAGCCATCGTAAGTTCTCCTTGTTTGCAGTTTCAGTGCAAATCAGTTTCAGTTTATAACCAGGACTGGACCTTGTCGTATTCAACGACCAGATCCACAAATCCGCCGTAATCGACAACCTGGAGGCCATCAATGACGTGGTGCTCGGACATCCCGCGTGCGGCAACGTCCGGGCCAAGTACGTAGATCTTGTGATCTTTCAGTGCGGACTTGACCTTCTCCGCCACCACAGTGCCGTCGAAAGCAGCGTATACACCGTCTTCAATCAGCAGAATGGCGGCACCTTTAACGGCATGACGCAACGCGGTATCCAGCGTACGTCGCTCAAAAGGCGATTTATTTACCGTGTGTAACATGGGCATAGCAGTTCTCTCCGTCTTAGAAGCTCAGGATGACTTCCTGTTCTTCCATCAGTTCAGCCAGCTGGTCCTTGTCGACAATCTGGACAGGGACAATCAGGTCTTCTACCGTCAGACCGCGGGACTGCAGCGACTCTCTTTCGACATACAGCTTCTCGACATCGTAACCTTCCAGGGCACGATAGGTTGGAGAGAAGTTTTTCACGCCGATAGCTTCGGTGTTCTGTTCTTTCTTGATCTGGTAAACACCGTCATCCATAAACACAAGTGTTACGTCCTGTTCGAATGCGGCGGCGATCAGTACAACTTCCAGCGACTCCAGGGCATAGATAGTGCCGTAGGGGGCGCGACGGTTGACATACATGAACTTGCGGACCGGGCCCTCAAGTTCGTCGTCTTCCCATGGTTCTGCCATAATTCTGATTCCTCAATTAATCGCCAAAGATGACCAGGCGGTCTGACTGGATACCGGCTTCGATGAGCTGGCCCAGGCCGGAAATACGGAAACCGTCGGCCATATTATGACCGTCTTTCCCCTGGCGCTTGGCCTCGTTTTCATCGAGGATGCCGCGGCGCTGTGCTGCAGCAATACAGATAACCAGATCCAGATTGTATTCCTTGGACAGTGCGGTCCACTGTTCGGTAATGTTGCGGTCGTCCTTCGGGGGGACCGCAAAGCGCGTACCGTTGTTAACACCGTCATGGTAGAAAAACACGCGGAAGATCTCGTGTCCTTTTTTCAGCGCAGCCGTGGTGAACTGGATTGCTGAATCAGCAGACTGGTGCTGATAGGGGCCTTCGTTGACCAATACAGATAACTTCATGCAACGACTCCCTGCTTAGAAACGGATGTGGGTAGAAGCGTTCAGGCTGGCACGGGCACCACGCCAGTTATCTACGTGGTACTTGGTGAACGGCAGACCGGTCACTTCGAAGAAACGCGGCCAGCCGATACGCTCAACCCATTCGTTGATGCGTTCCCAGTCCTTGGCGCCTGCCTTGTATTCTTTCAGGATGCGCTTGACGATGGCGGTAGCTTCAGGCCAGCGCGGCGGATTGTTCGGAATACCGGAAGCAACCAGTTTCTGGAAGGTGGGCTTACCGCGGGCGTTGGAGTGGTTACCACCGATCCAGACGGCCAGTTTGCTGTGCTCGGCATCGTTGATCTGCATCGGCGGGCAAGGCGGGTAGCAGGCACCGCAGCAGATGCATTTCTTTTCGTCGACTTCCAGCGAAGGCTTGCCGTTAACCACGGCGGGGCGAATGGCCGCAACCGGGCAGCGGGCGACAACCGAAGGGCGTTCGCAGACATTGGCAACCAGGTTGTGATCGATTTTCGGTGGCTTGGTGTGCTGAACGTTGATGGCGATATCGCCCTGGCCACCACAGTTGATCTGGCAGCAGGAGGTGGTCATATGCACACGGTTCGGCATGTTCCAGGCGGTGAACTCACCAATCAGTTCGTCCATCATGGATTTCACGACACCGGAAGCGTCGGTGCCCGGGATGTCGCAGTGCAACCAGCCCTGGGTGTGAGACAGTGAAGTCACCGAGTTCTTGGTACCGCCAACAATGAATCCGGCCTTGGTCAGCGCATCGACCAGCGGCTGAACCTGGGCTTCTTTGGTGACAATGAATTCGATATTGGAACGGATGGTGAAACGAATGTAACCATCCGCGAACTTGTCACCGATGTCGCACAGGGTGCGCAGGGTGAATACGTCGAGAATACGCTGGGTACCCGCCTTGATGGTGTAGACTTCGTCACCGCTGAAGGCAACGTGGCGCAAAACGCCGGGCTGCGGATCATCGTGGTATTTCCACTGACCGAAATTCCTGCGCATCGCGGGATGCATGTACTGGAAACCGTCCGGACAACCCGTTTCGATAGGTTCCCTCATATCTGCCATTGACATGGTGCTCTCCTGATTGTGAGTGCTGTCTAATGCCGGCCGGAGCGGATAAACCCGCTCCGGAGCCAGTGTGTATACATTACCGGGCTAAATTAAGCCGGTGTGATTTATGCGCTGGCCTTTTCAGACTGACGCTCGAACCACTTCTCGGCTTCCTCGTCCCAGCCGTCCATGCGGACGTAGGAGCACTGACGCGGGCTGCTGACCATGTTCGGGTCGACGTCGATGTCAATGCCTTCAAGGAAGTTAACCAGACCAATACGCTCGATCATTTCACCGCAGCGTTCGTGCTCCAGACCGTTCTCGGCCCAGAAATCGATGATCTCTTCGGCCATCTCGACGATGGACTCGTAGTCTTCCTCGGTTTCCAGCTTCTTGAACGGAACCACTACGGTGCCCATCAGGTCACCGATTTTCAGAGTACGCTTGCCACCGATCAGAATAGTGACACCCTTGTCGTCGCCGGGGTGCAGCGCCTTGGGCATCACATTCAGACAATGCATACAGCGTACGCAGTTATGGTTGTCGACGGTCAGCGTGTCGTCGTCGTTCAGGGTCAGCGCCTGGGTCGGGCAACGCGTGGTGACGTTGTCGATGATGTACTGACGTCCTTTTTTGGCAACGTAGGCCTTGATTTCGTCCTGATCGACCTTCATGTCGTCGCGCCAGGTACCGATGACGGCGAAGTCAGAACGCTCGATAGAGTTCTGGCAGTCGTTCGGGCAACCGGATACCTTGAACTTGAACTTGTAAGGTAGAGCAGGACGGTGTACGTCGTCGGTGAAGTTGTTGACCAGGCGGCGGTGGGCAGCGTGCTCGTTGGTGCAGGACATTTCACAGCGGGCGGCGCCGACACAGGACATGGCGGTACGTACGCAGGGGCCGGCACCGCCGAGATCCCAGCCATATTCATTGATCTCGTCAAAGAAGTGCTGGGTGTTTTCGGTCGTGGTACCGATAAACATGATGTTGCCGGTCTGGCCGTGGAAAGTCTGCAGGCCGGAACCCCATTTTTCCCAGCTGTCAGCCAGTTTACGCATCATATCGGTGGTGTAGTAATTAGCCGGAGACGGCTGCACACGCAGGGTGTGGAATTCGCGGGATTCGGGGAAGGCATCGCCGACTTCGGAGAAGCGCGGGATGATACCGCCGCCGTATCCGAACACGGATACTGTGCCGCCTTTCCAGTAACCCTTGCGGGTTTCGTAGGAGTGCTCCAGCTGACCGAGCAGGGAATTGTTTACTTTACGGATACGCTCGTCGGGGTGGTCGTCGCGCAGATGCTTGATGCCCGAAACAAAGCTCGGCCAGGGGCCATTTTCCAGTTCGTCGAGCATAGGCGTGGGGTAATGCTTGTCAGCCATGGCCATCTCCTTCCAGATTGTTGTGGCGGATGCTGCGTACGTTCAGCGCCGCCGTTACGTAACGTCGAAAAATCAGTGTTCGGTACTTCTAAGAAGTTTAGGAGTCTGCGTGTGATCCGAGAACCCTACCCTTGGGGTGTTCTACCATCCCACAGCTATCTCTTTGGGGATAGATAAATCCTGACTATGTGCGGCCGGCGATTATACGGTTGGTTCTGGAATATTTCCATGCTTACAGATTGTTCTAATATTATCAAAAACTTATTCGCCAGCCAGGGCGTGAACATTTGTCGGCGCAGCGATCAACCGGCGGTTATCCCCATAAAAAACCAGAGGTTAATCTGAATATGGCACGATCAAATCTGATAAAATTTTACATCAGCTTTAATAACACCGTGAAAACATGATGACATCGAGCGTTTATACCGCAGCGATCGCAGTAGCCAATAATCCGTTTGATCTGAATGCGGATGCGGCGTACTCCGCCTGGCGACAGGGCAAGCTTGACAGCGCGCCGGCAGGATCTGGCGTGTTTGTGCTGGCGCTGGACAACGCCGCACGGCTCAGCACCACAGAACGTAACGCGGTGTTCGACCGGCTTGAGCGAACCAATATGGTGGTCTACGAACTCAAGGATCCCGCCAGCCAGAGCAAGCCGCTGATTCTCCAGCTCGGTCGTCAGCTGGGGCTGGAAAGACTTGACAGTAATCTGTGCGCTGATGAAGACGGCATCACCACGCTTCGTGTGGTGGACAAGCGGCGCGAGGGTGAATACGTACCCTATACCAACAAGCGTCTCAACTGGCACACCGATGGTTACTATAACCGCCCCGATGAGCAGATTCGCGGCGTGATTCTGCATTGTGTTCAGCCGGCCGACGAGGGCGGCGAGAACGCTTTCATGGATCATGAAATAGCTTATTTACAGCTGCGGGATGAGAATCCGGACTATATTCGGGCACTGATGGAAGCGGACGCCATGGTTGTCCCGGCCAACATACAGAACGGCCGTGAGATACGCCCCGAACAGGGCGGGCCGGTATTTTCCGTCGACAGCGGTGGCAAGCTGCACATGCGTTATTCGGCGCGGGCGCGCAACATTGTCTGGAAGAACGATCCAGCCACGCAGGCAGCGGCAGAATGCCTGCTGGACTTGTTTCAGGCGGATTCACCCTATATATTTCGCCACCGACTGGAAGCCGGCCAGGGCGTTATCAGCAATAATGCCCTGCATTGCCGGACTGAATTTAAACACGACAGCGACGCTGATCAAGGGCGCCTGCTCTACCGAGCGCGTTATTTCGATCGGGTCGCCAATGTCGATTGCGACGGGTAAGCACCATGTTATGTCTGAGTGAAATACTGCTACAGCATCACGATCTGCAGAATTTTGACGAGCTGGTGAGTGTTGTTGAGCGCAAGGCGCGCGGCGGTGAACTGTTTTTCCGGATGGACGTACGGCCGCCGTTTCTGGATACCCCCGAGAGTTGGGAAGACCGGCTCGAGGCTGCTTTTGCAGTAGCAGGTAAGCGTTGAGAGGTGTGCCTTAATGTTCTGGGAAGAAGATAAAGACGAAAATACACCGTACCAGGTATCGGATGATGTGGTAGACCTGATTTACAATATCGACTGCAAGTGTTTGCCGCTGGATCATGCGTACACGCTTTCCGACGCGATACGCAGCGCACTGCCGTGGATGGATGGCGAGTCGCGGGTTGGCATACACCTGATCCACGGCGCCGAATCCGGCAACGGCTGGATGCGTCCGGAAGACCCGGCTAATGAATTGCTGTATTTGTCAAAACGTTCGCGCATGACTTTGCGTGTGCCCAAACACCGCGTCGAGGACGCCAGGAGTCTGAGCGGCGAAAAACTGGATATTGGCGGCCATAGCCTGGAAGTCGGCAAGGCGAAGGTGCGGCTGTTCAGCACCTTGCCAACCCAGTTTGCGCGCTACGTCGTTGTACCTGAGGGTGTCAGCCACGAAGACGAAGCGGCATTCACGGCCTACGCCGTTGAAGCATTGAAGGCGCTGGATATTCGCGTACGCAAGCTGTTATGTGGCCGGACACATGCGCTGCAACACCCCGACGGTGACCTGTATACCCGCAGTATTATGCTGGCGGATCTGGGGTTCGAAGAGGCTGTTGCCTTGCAGCAAAAAGGTATCGGGCAGCATCACAAAATCGGGTGTGGACTGTTCATCCCCCACAAGGGTATCAAGGCCGTGCATGAAATGACGGCCGACAAGAAGCATTAGGTTTCAATTTTAAACCTGGAGAGATTACTTCATAACCAGGATTAATATTATTCGTTAACATATTAATTAACAGGAAGAAAACTATGGCACTCGAAGTCAACGGCAAAACTGTCGAAGTCACAGAGAACGGTTACCTGGTAAACCAGGAAGACTGGACAGAAGCGGTGGGTCAGGCCGTTGCTGATGCAGACAAGCTGGAAATGACCGAGAAACACTGGGATATCGTAAACTACCTGCGCGATGCGCACTTCAATGAGGGTGGCGCCGAGCCGAACGAGCGTACCATCATGAAGGAGATGAGCAAGAAGTGGGGCGCCAAGGCCAGCAGTAAAGACATGTACAACATGTTCCCGGGAATGCCCAGCAAGCAGGGCCGCAAGATTGCCGGTCTGTCGCAAAGCACCCGCAAGGGCGGCTATTAACCGGGCCTGCCCATAGGGGATATAGCCCGGATTAGTAACCCGTAATATAGTGCCCGACAGTTATCGTGCGGTGCACGCCTTTTGAATCGACGCTTTGGAGGCAAAACCATGAGCGAAAAGCAAGAGATGATCAAGAAATTGATCGAGATGCAGAAGAAGTTCATCGCGTATGAACATGCGAACGGTGTCACGCAGGAAGAGTATTTTACGGCATCGGAAGGCCATGAGCTGAATAATTACCGTCAGCAATTTAATGACCTGGCGATGAAGCTGGTGGACGTCGCCCACGAAGAGAAAGGTTCGCACCGCTAATACGGTTGCTCTCAAAAAAACGGGCCGGTGTGTACGCACCGGCCCGTTTTTTGTGCCCTTGCCTGACCGGCATTGCGAGTATCCATAGGTAGGGCGTAGGTGCCAGATTTTTCTTATTTTTGAACCGCCAAGACGCAAAGACCGCCAAGAAAAACGAACGCTTTAAAGTTCGGACCACATGCGCACCAGATTGACATAAACGTGATCGACCCGGGTGGCCACCTCGCTTTCAGGTTCTGACTCCAGCAGGCTTTCCCGGGCCTGGTAGAGTTCGAACACCAGTTCCCGCTGCTGTGGATCGCGCAACATACTCTGCGTCCAGGTCACCGCGACCAGCCGTTCGCCCGCAGTGATCTCGTTGATGTGGTGCAGGCTGGACGAGGGGTAGATGACCGCGTCCCCGGCCGCCGGTTTCAGGCTTTGATCTCCATATGTAGTCCCGATCACCAGTTCGCCACCTGCATAGTCGTCCGGACCATTCAGAAAAACGGTGGTCGATATGTCGGAGCGGTACTGACCTCCCGGCGGACCCATGACCGGGTCATCCACGTGATCGCCGTAGGACATTCCGGGGGTATAGCGGGCGTAGTAGGGCGTAGCAACACGGTAGGGCATCGCCGCCGCCTGGTAGAGCGGGTGCTGCACCAGTGAACTCATGACCAGCTTGTTCAGCTGTTCCATGCGGTGCGCATCGGATTGCAGTTCTTCGTTGTGCTTGACGCGCCTGGCGGTTTTGCCCGCGGACAGGCGGCCATCCATAAACCGGCCCTGCTCGAGTAGTGAACGAACCTGTGAGAGTTTCCGGTTGTCGAGTACGCCGGGAATAACAAGCAGCATTCAGATATCCTGCGGTCAATGAATCGGAGAGGTAAGATGATATTGAAACTGACCATAGATGATCAAACCTGCAATATCGATGTGTCCGCGGAGATTATGCAGGAAGCGGAAGCGTTCTACGCGAAAATGGACAAGGATATGGACAAGGGCTGGCAGATGAGCCGCACCTGGGTGGAGAATCCTGACCTGTACCAGCGCTGCCAGATCGTTGCCGACAGGATTCTCGGAGCTTTCCACACCGAAAACCGGAAAATGGCCGTGCTGATGTCAGGTTACATTCTCAGCCGGGTTCCCCATATCGAGGAAGTGGTGGTGGATACCTCGGGGGATATCACGCTGACAGAGGTGGTGACGTAGCCATCTGAGCCCCGCACATCAGTCACGTATAGACAGGTAACATCATATAAAACAGTGGGATAATGTTCTATTCCAGAAATAGCCTGCGGAGCCTGCCATGGTTCGATCCTGTCTCTGCTGCGGCTGCATTGCCGGTTATCGTATTAAATCCGGCAGTTTCCTCAACCTATTGCGCCTCATGCCGAAGACTACCAGGTGGGGAACACCTGGATTACACTGGTACCCATAATAACCGGCCGAATAAAACTACGTGAGCAAGCACGATACTGAATTCTACACAGAGCTGTTGCGCGCTTACTTTGACAGCGCGAATGATGCTATCTTCGTACTGTGTAATGAACTGAAATTCTTGATGTGCAACAAGCTCATGGAAGAGTGGATCGGCCACAGCGAGTTCACGCTTACCAGCCACAACGAGCGACACCCCATCACAGATTTACTCGGTGATGCCGCATCAATTGAAAAGTTTCGCAATAGTGTCGAGCAGGTGCTGGCCGGCAAGCCCCAGCGTCTTGAATGCTTCATAAATCCCGACAGTGCACCGCAGCGCTGGCTTGAAATCAGCATGACGCGCGTGGATGTTGAGGCTGGTGACATGATTATCGCGGTAGCGCGGGATATGACCCGGCAGCGCGAACAGCTGGCTAAAATTCACTATCAGTCAACACACGATGTGCTTACCGGGTTGCCCAACCGGGTTATGTTGCAGGGTTTGCTCGGCAGTTGCGCTGATGAGACTGATCCGGCCGCAGCGCTGGTTGTTGATATACCCCGCTTCAGGGATGTGAATGAGGCGCTGGGTTACCGCACAGCAGATGAAATACTGAAAGCGGTTGCACGTCGAATCGAGGTGACCGCCAATGATTATCAGGGCACCACAACCGGTCATTTAACCGGCAACCGGTTTGCTGTCGTCGTCAGCGGCAAGACCGCCGACAGTATCGAACTGATTGCGGACGCTATTCACGCAGCGTTGTCTCGTCCCATGCAGCACGCAGCTATGGAACTTACCCTGGGTTCCAGTATCGGTATCGCCCAGTTCCCGGCACAGGTCGAGCGTCGCAGTAACCTGTTGCAGGCGGCGGAGACCGCCCTGCACCATGCCAAGCAGAATATGGCGACAGGCATTAAAAACTTTTACCCGGAGCTCTATGGCGCAGGCAGCGAACGCCTTTCTCTGGTTAACGATCTTAGAAGCGCTGTGGACAACTGCCGGATCCACGTGCATATGCAGCCCATTGTTCCGTTGCAGGGCGACGGAGGGGTCCGTCTGGAAGCGCTGGCACGCTGGAAACGGGGTGGTATCGATGTACCGCCGGACAAGTTCATTGCTCTGGCCGAGCTAAGCGGCCATATCCTGCCCGTTACGCAGCTCGTTATGGAGCAGGCAATTGCCCAGAGTGCGCAGTTGATCAGGGATGGATTTGTGTCCGGTATTGCGATCAACCTGTCGCCACACTGCCTGATGGACCGTATTTTTACGGAACGGGTTGAGGCGCTGATCGAGAGATGCGGGATACCTGCCTCGTCGCTGACATTCGAAATTACCGAAGGTGTAGCGATGTCAGAACGGATGCATCAGTACACCGTCCAGGAGCTACGCTCGCTGGGCGTCAATTTGTCCATCGACGATTTTGGTACCGGTCATTCCTCGTTGTGCAAACTCAGACAACTGCCCGTTTCCGAGTTGAAAATCGACAAGTCATTTGTCAGGGATATGCTTGTAGACAAAGGCGACGCTACCATTGTTGAAGCCAGTATCAATCTTGCACACAGTCTGGATCTAAAGGTGGTTGCAGAGGGTATCGAAGACGATGCGACACTTGCGTGTCTGGTCCAGATGGGCTGTGACTACGCACAGGGTTTCTGCATCTGCCCCCCGTTACCGTTACCGGACCTGCTCAAGTGGCTTAAACTCGGCTCGGCAAAATCGCCACAAACCGCAAACCAGTAATATAATCCAGCCGGTTGATACGCCTTATCACTTTGCGGGGTGCGTACACTGACATCGGCCATACTCAGGCAAACATCACCCAGGTGGTGACAATGTATTTCTCACCCTGTTGCAGCGTGACTGCGCGGTGTTCATGCGTCCAGAAGGGAGGAAACAATACCAGCTTGCCCTGCTCCGGTTTTATTTTTATGTTCTGGTACAGGAACTCGGTTTCGCCACCCGGTCCGGGTACGTCGTTCAGATACCATAAGGCGACCAGTTGGCGTTGGCTGAAGTTGTGACTGCCACCGTCGATGTGCCAGTGGTAGTGTTCCCCGACGGTGTAACGCTGGATGCCATACCCCATATCCTTGAACGGACCCTTGAAATACGGGTAGCTCTCCCTGAATTCAAAAACGGCCTTGCCAAGCGAGCGGAACAGTGCCCGATCGATGTCCTTCCAGCGAGGTTTCCCGCTGACCACCAGGTCAGTCATCTTCTTGATGCCACGGTCCTTGCCGACGTTCTGACCGATACGGCCTTCATACTGCTCGTCGCCGCACTGTGCAAAGCGCTCGATCGCCAGCTCGCAGGTTTCCGCGCTGAGGGCATGGCGCTTTTCGAATATAAAAGTGTCAGGTTTTACTTCCTGAATACTGCGCAGCGGGATAACAGTTTTGTTTTGTGGCATGGTAAGTACAGGCCTACAGCTGTTTCTGTTCAATCAACGATTCCATATCCTGCCACGCTGTCGTAACGCGGCTTTCATGGAGCGTAATGAGATCGCGCGCAACCTGCGTCCAGTGCTTACGGCCGGTGCTGACCTGGGCTTCGAGCTGACTGCGATCGCCACATTCTACCCAGTGCTGGTAAGCATTCAACAGGGCGGGATAGATTTGTTTGCGTGCACCGGACAGGTTGGCGAAGTAAAAGTGAAGCGAAGGCGGGTGCGCCCGCTTGATCAGGCTGGGAAGAGTGGACAGCGCATCGGCCAGGTGGTCACGCACCGCGCGCGCCATCAATTCCAGGCGTGAACGGGGAAAAGCGTTGATCATTTCGCGCCAGTTTTCGCCGAGTACTTCGCCGGCCCTGACTTCACCGATTTCATGCAGGGTCAGTGTCTCGATTTCCACTTCAGTCATCTGGTCCAGCGCTTCATCCAGGTTGTCCTCGAAGTTATAGCAGCGGATGGCACGGCCCATGGCATTATCCGGCTTGTTCCAGCGCCATTCCTCCAGTCGCTCCCATAGCATGCGGCGCAA